>Ga0182027_10002423_pt1 | contig 30291 bp, 26 predicted proteins | sample 712E1DmetaG_FD_121300 | JGI IMG/M metagenome (GOLD analysis project Ga0182027, IMG submission 121300) | Permafrost microbial communities from Stordalen Mire, Sweden - 712E1D metaG (Illumina Assembly) | ecosystem: Environmental > Terrestrial > Soil > Wetlands > Permafrost | place: Sweden...
ATGCTTATCTTTTTCATAGTTTGTTTTCTTGTTTATTAATTTAATTTAGACTAAATCCATACAAAGATATAACAAAAAAATCATTTGGCAAGCCTTTTAATAATTACGTTGGGATTATTCGTTTCGCTCATGATCCGCAGGAAGGGGGGCTTCAATCTTCCAAAAAGTCCCGCACTTCGTGCTTTCCTTTTTCATTTCTCCGTAAAACACAAAAGCAAGCTTTTGGTTTTTCTCCGAAATGAAAAAGCCGCGAAAGGCGGCTTTTTGGAAGATTGGCGGAGAGACTGGGATTCGAACCCAGGATGCACTTTTGGCGCATACACACTTTCCAGGCGTGCTCCTTCGACCACTCGGACACCTCTCCATGGTCAGAAGCGAGTAAGCGGGAAGTGAAATAGCGAAAATCAATTTTATATCAAATTCCCGGCCTCGCTTTGGGACTGCAAAATTACGAATAATTCCGATAAATCAAACGGTCATCTCGCCGCGAAGGCTGGTTTGAAGCAGTTGCTTCACAGCCTGGGTTGAAAATCCGCAGCCTGAAAGATACATGAGTTTGGTAATCGCTGATTCGGTGGTGATATCATACCCCCCGATCACCCCGATCTTGCCCATCTCAGCGCTGGTCTCATATTTCCCCATCTCAACCGTACCGCCTTTGCACTGGGTTACGTTGAGAATGATGATCCCCCCGTCAATAGCTTCTTTCAGCTCGTTCAGGAACCAGGTATGGGTGGGGGCATTGCCTGCACCGAAAGTCTCCAAGATGACTGCTTTTAAACCTTCCGTATGAAGGATAGCCCGCACGGTATTCTGCGGAATCCCCGGGAAAAGTTTCAGGATCGAAATATTCTCGTCCAGGTTTTTATATACTTTGAGTTTTTTGAAATTGGGATGCAGTATCCTGTCCTGGTAATACCTGATGTATACCCCGACTTCGGCAAGAAGGGGATAATTCCCTGAAACAAAAGCTCCGAAATTTTCCGAGTTCAGCTTCGTGGTGCGGTTCCCCCTGAAGAGTTTATTCTCAAAACAAATGGCCACTTCGGGGACAAGGGGAGTGTCGACTTCCTTGGCCATGGCAATCTCGATGGAGTTGATGAAGTTCTCCCTGCCGTCGGTGCGCACCCTTCCTATCGGTAACTGGGAACCTGTGAATATAACCGGTTTATTCAGGTTCTCGAGCATAAAACTCAAAGCCGATGCGGTATAGGCCATGGTATCAGAACCGTGCATGACGACGAAACCATCGTAATTCTCGTAATTCTCCTCTATCTCATTTGCCAGCTTCACCCAGAACGAGGGGTTCATGTTGGAAGAATCCAGAAGTGGATCGAACGTATGAAAATCGATCTGGCAGTTGAAATTTTCAAGTACGGGAAGGTACTTGTACAGGTTTTCAAATGTCAGCGGCTTCAGGGAGCTTGTCTTGGGATCCTGTACCATTCCTATAGTGCCGCCGGTATAAATGACTAAAATACTTGTTTGTCCGATCATATGTCTGATTTAAAAAGCGATTAACGATTGTTCTTTTCTCATAGCGCATCACTCATGGCTCATCACTATTACGCATTTTGAAAAAATAACTGACCTGCATTCCTTGTAGTTGCTTCCGCCACCTCTTCCAAAGTTAATACTTTTATTTCTGCAATCTTCTGAGCGACTAACGGAATATATGAAGGTTCATTACGTTTTCCCCGGTGAGGCACAGGCGGGAGAAATGGCGCGTCGGTCTCTAGCAGAAGGGATTCCAGCGGTATGGCCGACACTACATCTGTCAATCCCGATTTTTTATATGTGACGACCCCTCCGATACCAAGGTAAAAACCAAGTTTTACTGCCCTTTCAGCCTGGGCTGCATCTCCGCTGAAACAATGGAAAACCCCGGTCAGGCCTTTGTCATTCCTGCCTTCAAGCACATCCAGGGTGACTTCTATGGAATTCCTGGTATGAATGGCAACCGGCAGATGATGTTCAACTGCCATATCGAGCTGGATGTTGAACGCTTCCGTTTGTTCTTTTTCAAAAGTCCTGTCCCAGTATTGATCAATACCGATCTCACCCACGGCAAAGAAACGAAACTTCGGGTCATGCAGGTAATGCCTGACGGTCTCCAGTTCATCCCGGAAATTTAACCCGACGGAAGTAGGATGCAATCCCATCATCGGATAGCAGAGATGCGGCCAGTTTTCACAAACTTTCAGCAAGCGTTCCACGCTCCCGGAATCGATATTGGGAAGAAAAAGATTGAACACACAGTTGCTCGCGGCACGCTCCATCACCTGATCCCTGTCCTGGTCAAATTCTTCCAGGTAGAGGTGGGTATGGGTGTCGGTGAAAACGGGTTTATTCAAGGTGCTCTTTGATATCATCAGCAGAAATGTCAGTCATGCAGCGGAAATGGGTCTTCGGGCATTCGCTGAAACCCAGCTTGCTGCATGGCCGGCATGAGATCCCCTTGACTTCCTCCAGGAATGAATCCTCCTCATGGCCCGGCATATATGGATACATCCCGAATGCCGGAACGGTATTTCCCCAAACCGAAACCATCTTTTTTCTGAAAGCTGCAGCAATATGCATCAGGCCGGTATCATTTGTAAGAACTGAGGATGCCTGCCTTACTATGGATGCAGCCTGGTTCAGCCGGTATTCGCCGCAGGTGTTCTTCACCGTCCCGGCCGACCACATCACGATCTGCTCCCCCCTTTCCCTGTCTTCGGGACCCCCTAACAAAACAACCGGTTTGTTAAGCTTGTTCACTACTTCAGCCACCCTTTCCGCCGGAAATATCTTGGTATTATGCTTTCCGCCTATGACCACGGCAATGTAATCCCGGAACGGCTTAACCAGTTCATCCTCCCCGGGAATGAAATAGTCAAGCCCAAGCCCGTCATTCTTCAGCCCAAGCTTTTCCGCAGCCTTAAAATATCGGTCAACGATATGGATATCCGGGAGAAAATTCCATTTGAAATTGACGATCAGCCACTTTTGCAGATTCAGCTTGGGGAAACTGCCTGATGGCCTGCCCAGCCGGAGCCTGACATAAGCCGAACGGAAATTCCGGTGAAGGTCGACGATGAAATCGAAATGCGCCGCTCTCAGGCCGGGGAAGAGCTCCCCGAAATTCCCCTCATACAGCCAGAGCTTATCAATATAAGGATTGGCCTTTAAAACCGGTTCAAACCTTTTTTTGGTGATAAAGTGCACCTCTGCACCCAGCTGTTTTTTCAGACACCTGACGACCGGCGTAGTCAGTACGATATCGCCTATCGAACTGAACCGGATAATAAGAATCTTTTTTACTGCAGATGACATCTCTATTCACTAATCGCTTATGACTCATCACTCATGGCTCATCACTCATGACTCATCTCTTTTCCCTAACGCCTAATGCCTAATGCCTATCTCACAAAAGGATTATTCATCATCTCATACCCGATCGTCGTATTCTCCCCGTGCCCGGGGTAAACAACCGTTTCGCCGGGAAGCGTGAACAGCCTTGTTTTAATGCTGTTCATAAGCAGGTCGAAATCACCCGTGGGAAGATCGGTCCTTCCGATGGTATCCTTGAAAAGCACATCCCCCGTGATCACAAAACCATCTTTGGGGCTGTAAAAGCAAACACTGCCGTCGGCATGCCCGGGAGTATCAAGTACTTTCAGGCCTGAATTCCCGAAATTCACATCAGTGCCTTCCGACAGGTAGCCTGCAGGCTGAGGCATCTCGTCCGGTTTAAATCCGAACGAGAGAGCAAATTCATTGGCTGTAAGAAAGAAAGGAACGCCGGCTGAATGATATTCAGGCCTGATCCCAAACTGTTTGAAAATGAAATTATTTCCAAGGACATGGTCGATATGGCAATGAGTATTCACATTCCTGACAAGTTTCAATGAATTGTCACTGATAAAATCAATAACAGCCTGACGTTCAAAATGCTCATAGCATGCTGCGTCAATGATCAGTGCATCTTTAGTCTCATCCCATAAAATGTAGGTATTGACCATAAAGACGTTAAACGTAAAGCGTTCAATATGTATCATATTCTGGTTTTCCCGTTTTGAATGTATTAACCTTCGGATTTGCCTTCCTGATTAAGGTAAAACCCTTATGCAGACAACTGCAAAGATAGGAAATTGAAGCCACCGGCCCCTGCATATAAAATAATCGTAATTTAGCGATCCGATTAACTTTGCTGATCAGTGAATATGCCGGCTGCAGATGCAACTCGTCAAAAAATCCCATGGCGCCAGGGAGTGCAGCTTTTGGCATTGACCATTATCCTGGGTATGAATTATGCTTACGGGCAGTTCTACAGCGGTTCGCAGCTGACTTTCGGCAAATCGAGGGTACAGTATAAAAATTTCCTCTGGTTATATTTCCGGTTTGAAAAATTCGATACGTATTATTACCTTAACGGAAAGGAACTAGCCGGATACTGTGCCGAATATGCCGACAAGCACATCAAGGAAATAGAACTTGAGCTGCAGTCGGTACTTGAGCAGAAGATACAGTTCATCATCTTCAATAACCTGAGCGACCTGAAGCAGAGCAATATAGGCATGTACGGGGACTGGGATTCCTACAATACAGGAGGGGTTACCCGCATCATTGGTGGTAAGGTTCTGATCTATTTCGACGGGGACCACAGGCATTTTGAACAGCAGATCAGGGCAGGCATTACACAGGTCCTGCTGAACCAGATGATGTACGGTACAGGTATCGGGGCCCAGATCAAGAACAATGCATTGTTCACGATGCCCGACTGGTATATGAACGGGCTTATTTCTTATATCTCCAGGAAATGGGATTCCGACATCGACAATGTAGTCATGGACGCAGTTCTTAATGGCAAATTTGAAAAAATCAACAGTCTGAGTGGCCTGGATGCAGCCAACGCCGGTCATTCCATATGGAATTACATTGCACTCAAATACGGAGATGCTGCGATCCCGAATATTGTTTATATGACCCGCCTTTCCCGAAGCATTGAAAAAGGATTTATGAATGCGCTGGGAGTGGAGTATAAAACTGTGGTAAAGGACTGGTCAGGATTCTACAAGGATCTCTATATGCGCCAGCTAACGGGACGCGAAAATCCGGGTGGCGAAGCCCTTAACAGGAAGAATAAACCCGAGATGGTTTACCGCCAGATCAGGATCAGCCCCGACGGCAATACGGCCGCATATTGCACCTGGCACCTCGGGATATACAAGATTTTTTTAATGGACCTGGAAACAGGGAAAAAGAAACGAATATTCCGCGGAGGTTACCGCCTGGCCGAAAAACCTGACCTGAGCTTTCCTATCCTTGCATGGCATCCCACCGGCCAGATGCTGGCAGCCATGATTGAACGGAAGGGCGAAAATTACCTTTATTTCTATAATACGGATGATCACACCAAGGAATACAAGATCCTTTACGAGTTCGACAAGGTCCTCGATATGTCATATTCCGACGATGGAAGCCTCCTGGTCATGTCGGCTGTGCAGAAAGGGCAATCGGATATCTATGTATACAACATCGCGGCAGGTTCCCACGAACAGCTGACCAAAGATGTTTTCAATGACCTGAACCCACGGTTTATCGATGGCTCCACCCATATTATTTTTTCTTCAAACCGTATTTCCGATACGATCCGGTTCGATCCACCTGCTGACATCAGCAAAATACCCTATAATAACGACATCTTTGTGCTTGATTACAAAGGGAAATCACCCCTGCTCAGAAGAATTACCCGTACGCCCGATGTGGATGAGATCCAGCCCTATCCCTACAGCGGAAACTTTTACACATACCTCAGCAACCAGAACGGCGTGTATAATCGTTTCATGGCAAGGTACGACAGTACGGTTGCCTATGTCGACACGATAACTCACTACCGCTATTTTACAACTTCCTACCCGGTGACAAACTATACCCATAGTATCCTTGAGCAGGATGTTTCAGGGAGAGGGGCGAGGATAGGCGAAGTGGTTTTTATGAATAAAAACTACAGGATGTTCGTCCGCGATCTCGTAAAACCTGGTAGCCTGGAACCGCTCACACTTACCCAGGCGCAATTCCGTGTGCAGGAAAAACCGAAGGTTCAGCCTGTGGCCAAACCCGGCATTGCCGATACCCTCCTGAGGTTTCTGAACCAGGAAACTTCCCTGCCTGCTCATTCCAGGTTTTCAACCGTAAAGGTCAAGCCCCCGGAAAAAGTGAAACCCGGGACGAACGACTCGGTGACCATGCAGCAGCTCCAGCACATCGCTCGTGCCATGTCCGACACATCGGCCAGGGGCGTACTGGGCATGCCCGCCGCCACGAAAAAGGATACCCTGAACAAATACAGAAATGCAAAACAATTGAATTATAATGTGGAATATTCAATTGACCAGATGGTTACCCAGATCGATTTCACTTACCTGAACTGGGCCTACCAGCCCTTTTCGAATTCCAGCTCCCCTATTTATATCAACCCGGGCTTCAATGCCCTTTTCCTCGTCGGAGTCACCGACCTGATGGAAGATTACCGTATAACAGGAGGGGTCAGGCTTAACTTCAACCTGGTTGATAATGAGTATATGCTGAGCTATGCCATCTATAAGAAACGGCTTGACCACCAGATCATTTTTCACAGGCAGGCAGTGGAGGAGTCAACAGATTTATCCATTATCCGCCACCGGATCAACGAACTTTACTACATTATGACTTACCCGTTCAACCCGGTCCTGAACATTAAAGGAACCCTTAACCTCAGATACGACAGGGCCGTATACCTGTCTACCGATCCGACCAACCTTGCAACCCCCGATATAAACCGGTTGTGGGTAAGCCTGAAGGGAGAACTGACCTATGATAATACCCGGAGCCTTGGACTCAACCTTTACCACGGGACCCGCTATAAGCTCTTCGGAGAAGCCTACCACCTTACCCTCAGCGGGAATATCAACTGCTTTGTTCTGGGAGTGGATATCCGCAATTATCAGAAGATTCACCGTACACTGATCTGGGCCAACCGTTTTGCTGCAAGCACTTCATTTGGTACGGGAAAGCTTATATATTACCTGGGGGGCGAGGATAACTGGCTCTTCCCCAGTTTCAATTCCAATACTTCGGTCGCCCAGGATCAGAACTACGTATTCCAGACCCTGGCTACCAACCTGAGGGGATTCAACCAGAATATCCGCAACGGGAACAGCTTCTTCGTCATCAATTCGGAACTGAGGATGCCTGTTTTCAGGTATTTCTTTAACCGCCCCATCCGGTCCGATTTCCTGAATAACTTCCAGGTTGTTGCTTTCGGGGATGCAGGGACTGCCTGGACCGGCACCTCTCCCTGGTCGGCAAACAACGAGCTGTTCACAACCTATATATACAGGAAACCCTTGTTTATCAAAGTACAGACAGTGAAAGACCCGATCGTCGAAGGATTTGGCTTCGGGCTCCGTTCCAGGCTGCTTGGTTATTTCCTCAGGGGCGACCTGGCCTGGGGTGTGGAAGACGGCAGGATACAGAAACCCGTTTTCTATTTATCATTGAGTCTTGATTTCTGATACATATTCGCATGGATGACAGGATCCTGGAATTCATAAAAGAACACCATATCTTTACTTTAGCAGTGTGCTGTGAAAACAAGCCCTGGTGCGCCACCTGTTACTTTGTATACATGCAGGACCTGAATCTCTTCGTTTTCACTTCGGATCATGAAACTAAGCATATCAGGGACATCGTCGGATCGGGCAACTATCATGCAGCCGGGGCCATCGCCCTGGAGACTAAAATGGTGGGGAAAATCAGGGGTGTACAATTCGCCGGAACCATGAGGGAACTGGCAGGAAGCGAGATGAAACAGGCGAAAACAGCTTATCTTAAGGCATTCCCCATCGCACGGTTTGTTAAGGTCCATCTCTGGGGACTTGAACCTGAAATAATTAAGATGACGGATAACCGCCTTGGTTTCGGGAAAAAATTGGTATGGGGAATCAGTGAACAGTAAATCAAATAGTTACGAATTATTAAATGCTAATCATGTTGAATTCAATTAATTATCATATCACTTCCTTTTTCTGTTAATAACTATATTGGCGGACCCTGAGACTTCGTTGTATATTGCCTCATCAAAAATCGCCCTTGCTAAAAGTTTTATCTTCTTAAGGGACAAATTATTAAAAAATAATATTAACCTTTTAAACCTGTTTGAGCATGGAAATTACTCCCATCATCAAATCAGAACAGGACCAGAAAGCAACGCACTATACGGAAGTATTGGCCAAGCGGATACGTCCTAAAGTGCCCGGGAATGATTTGGAGATTAAAAACAAAACAGAGGAAAAAAAGAATGAGGAGGCTGAGATGAGAAAATCAGATCATCCTAAAAAATATTCACATTCGGAGGCCATAGAGAAATCGACGGTCTACTTCCAGGGTGACAGTCTGGCTGCCAACGTCTGGGTGAACAAGTATGCGCTTAAAAATTCCGAGAGCCAGCTGCTTGAGCTCACACCTGATGATATGCACAGGCGTATCGCCAGGGAGCTTTCAAGGATTGAGAAGAAATACCCGAATCCCATGGGCGAGGAAGAGATCTTTGAGCTCATCAGGGATTTCAGGTATATTATTCCCCAGGGCAGCCCGATGGCCGGCATAGGGAATACCTTCCAGATCGGTTCTCTTTCAAATTGTTTCGTGATTGGGAACGAAGGCCAGTCTGATTCCTACGGAGGGATCATGAAAGTGGACGAAGAACAGGTGCAACTGATGAAAAGAAGGGGAGGGGTAGGCCATGATCTTTCGCATATCCGCCCGAAGCATTCAGTGGTGAAGAACAGCGCCCTGACTTCCACCGGAATAGTTCCGTTTATGGAGCGGTATTCCAATTCCACGCGGGAAGTTGCCCAGGAAGGCAGGCGGGGTGCCTTGATGCTCAGTATATCCATCAAGCATCCTGATGCCGAACATTTCATTGACGCAAAACTCGAAGCCGGGAAGGTTACCGGTGCAAATATATCAGTCAAAATCACCGATGATTTTATGAAGGCGGTGATCGACGACGGTGAGTTCACCCAGCAGTTCCCGGTGGAATCAAAGAACCCAAAGGTTACAAGAAAGATCCACGCCCGCGACTTATGGGCAAAGATCGTTCACAACGCCTGGAAGTCGGCAGAGCCCGGAATCCTTTTCTGGGACACCATTATCCGCGAATCCATTCCCGACTGTTACTCCGACCTAGGGTTCAAAACGATAAGCACCAACCCCTGCGGCGAAATCCCGCTTTGCACATACGACAGCTGCCGCCTTCTCGCGATCAACCTTTACAACTATGTGGATAACCCTTTCACCACCGATGCCAGTTTTAACTCCGAGCTTTTTATCAACCATGTCCACAAGGCACAACGGATCATGGACGACATCATCGACCTGGAACTGGAGAAAGTCGACCGTATCCTGGATAAGATAGAGTCTGATCCTGAAGCTGAAGACATCAAAGCCAGGGAAAGGGCCATGTGGCTTAACATCAAGAAAAAAGCCATACAAGGCCGCCGTACCGGATTCGGAATCACCGCCGAAGGGGATATGCTGGCCGCCCTGGGCACCCGTTATGGTTCCGATGAAGCAACGGATTTTTCCGTAGAGGTCCACAAACTCCTGACCATCGAGGCCTACCGCTCATCGGTCACCATGGCCAGGGAGCGCGGGCCTTTTCCCTTGTATGATACAGACAGGGAAAAGAACAATCCTTTCATTCTCCGGCTCAGGGAAACAGCTCCTGATGTGTATGAGGATATGGCTGAATACGGCCGCAGGAACATCGCCATGCTGACCATAGCACCCACCGGCTCGGTGAGCATCCTGACGCAGACAACATCGGGGCTTGAGCCTGTATTTGCCGTTTCGTACAAACGACGCCGCAAAGTCAATCCGAACGATAAAAATGTCAAGATCACCTTTAAGGATGAGGTAGGGGATACCTGGGAAGAATTCAATGTGTTCCACCATAAGTTCGTAACCTGGCTGGAGGTCAAAGGTTATAATGTGGATGAAGTTTCCAGGATGGATGAAAAAGATCTGAAAGAGCTGATAAAGAAATCACCATTCTTCCGCGCAACAGCCAATGACGTGGATTGGGTCGCCAAGGTCAAGATGCAGGGGGCTGTTCAGAAATGGGTTGACCATTCCATCAGCGTCACAGTGAATGTTCCTGCCGACACCAGGGAGGAACTTATAGGCTCGATTTATGAAACGGCCTGGAAAGCCGGGTGCAAGGGAATGACCGTTTACCGCGACGGGTCCCGTTCAGGAGTACTCGTTAACAACGATGAGAAGAAGGAGAAGGCGGAAGATGAAACCGACTTCCGTGAAACGAAGGCGCCCCATCGCCCTGAACGGCTTGAAGCAGAGATCGTCCGTTTCCAGAATGAATACGAAAAATGGATAGCCGTGGTCGGGTTATATAACGGCCGGCCATATGAAGTGTTCACCGGTCATGCCGAGGACTTCTGGATCCCGCAATGGGTGCAGAAAGGCTGGATCGTCAAGACCCGCCCCGACGGTATCACTTCCCGTTATGACTTCCAGTTTGAGGACAGACAGGGCTATAAGATCACGATCGAAGCGCTCTCCCGATCTTTCAATAAGGAATACTGGAATTATGCCAAGCTGATATCAGGAATACTCCGTCACGGGATGCCGCTCCCCTTTGTCGTCAACATCATCTCCAAGCTGCATTTCGAAGTTGATTCAATAAATACCTGGAAGAATGGCGTGGAAAGGGCTTTGAAGAAGTTCATCCCCGACGGCACTCAGGCGGTTGCCGGCGCCTGCCCCAAATGCAACGACCATAACGGCCTCGTTTACCAGGAAGGTTGCCTTGTATGCAAGAGTTGTGGGTACTCGAAATGCGGGTAAACGGCGAAATTTAACGGATTCTGGCATACAAATAAATCCATCGGGAAATGATACCTTTGTTTATCTGGTATCAATAACGATGGATTTTATTTTACCCAGGCGTCCGAACCTTACCTGTTTCTTACTTTTTCTCATTCTTCTGTGCGGGAAAGGATTTACCGAAGGGGTCAGGCAGCTGATGCCCGATTCAACGGTTTCGGCTGCCGGACTGTATGTCAATGACCAGGGCTGGTATACGAATTTCGCTTGCATCAACTGTGCTCCCAACTACCGCCTGAATATTCATGTTTCCCATGCCGGTGAGGCTATACTCTTCGGATTGAAACCGGAGTATTACGCTTATCCCTTCAACCTGAGAAAACCCAATGGGAACATAGTCCTTAGCGGTTACTGCCCCACATCACCCGCTCAAACCGGGTACATCCGGTATTTCAGGCAGGCCATGATCGGGCCTTTCCCTCAATACGGGGGGTATACGCCGTTTTCCTACACTGTCCCAAGTACAGCCGACACGGGGGATTACTATCTGGAATTCGCCCCATTGCAAGGCGTTACCGAACTTACCGTGGATTATTGGGATATCCAGGTCGTCTCGGGAATGCATAATCCCCCGATCCAGTCTGATACCATCAACGGAAGGGTGTGGTCACAGTCCTGGCAACTTTATGCCGATCTGGGGAATTTTGTTTTCCAGCCATTCAACGGGAAATTCTTCGTGTATTCCGATGATAGTATAGTAACTAAGCTGGCTTTCAGCAATGCCCATGTAGGGGCGGTTACCATTTTCTGCAACCCTCATGGTTGTTATAACACGGGAAATTTCCAGAATGACCGGCAGTCGGTGAATACAAATACCTTTATCTCCTTCCCGGATATTGCACAGTACAAAGTTTTTCTCAATAATCCGGATTCATTGGTATATCCATCAGGAGTTTACGGGCAGATCACCGGTATCCCATATATGGTCACCGATTCAGCATATGCGCCCTGCAGCCCGAACAAAGATATTGTGGTCACGGTCAATAAGCCGGGAATGATTGAAACAACCATCGTTTTTCCTTACGGTGCGCCCCAGACCAATGTGGATTTTTATACGAACGTGTTCAGCGGGACGAATTATATCCCATGGAACGGGCTGGACGGTCTTGGAAATCCTGTCCCGACAGGGACCCTGGTCACCGTTACCCTCAACTATGTCAACGGGCTAACCAACCTTCCGATCTGGGACCAGGAGAGGAATCCCGACGGGTACACCATCTCCCTTGTCAGGCCCGGGGGTTCTTCCGTTATGGTCCCGATGACATACTGGGATGACTCCAAATTGACTACTCAAGGTTCCAATTGTCCTGTAGCTCCGCAATCCGTCAATTTAACGGGCTGCCTTCCCGGCTCCATCCCCGGATACCCGGGTTGTCATCCATGGGGCCTTAATGTCCCGGATTGCCATGATAAAATGATCAACACCTGGTGGTATGCAAGCGCCAGCGCGGCTGTGTTTACCGCCGTTTTCGTTTCGATTCCCGCCAATGCTATCGGTCACGACTCATCTGCTTGCGGGCCGGGGATAGTGATGCTGAAGGCGGATGTTCAGCAGGGGCAGACGGTCGACTGGTACGACAGCCTCAGCGGGGGGAACCTGCTTTTGGCAGGCAGCACAACTTTCATCACCCCTTACCTGAACGTTACGACCACGTATTACGCCCAGGCCAGGGATACGGCATTTAACTGCCTCAGCGCAGCCCGCACCCCTGTAACGGCATTCATAAAGCCAATAACCGTTCCGGAGATCAGCGGACCGGCCCATGCGTGTGCGGGATCGGGAGTACAGGATTATGCCACCCAGGCAGGCATGCTGAACTACCAGTGGTATGTCACCCCGGGAGGCCAGATCATAAGCGGCCAGGGGACCAACGCGATCTCGGTTCAATGGCTCTCCCAGGGGAATGAGTCGGTTGTAGTCCTGGTTACCGATCCCGACGGATGCATCCCGCCTTCAGCCATCATACATGTTGCTGTTGAAGTGCCGCCCGGCCCGGCCGGGGCAATCAGCGGTCCCTCGCCATTATGTTCGGGCACTACTCAGGCAGTGTTTTCTGTTACCCCCGTACCCGGAGCGTTTTACTATGTATGGACCCTTCCCCCAGGCATGGGGATCATAGCAGGCTGGGGAAGCGACTCAGTAACAGTAAGCATCCCTGCCGGTTCAGGCTCCGGGTACCTCAGCGTTTATGCCGTGAATTCCTGCGGGGATGGCCTCGCTTCCCCTCCCTTCCTACTTGTTATTCATGATCTGCCCACGGTTTCTGCAGGCAAGGGAGATACGCTTTGCCAGGGCACATCTTTTTCGATCTCACAGGCTACGGCCGAGAACACCGGCAGCCTGCGCTGGTCCACCAGCGGGCAGGGCACATTCTCGGACCCGTTTTCACTGAACCCGGTTTATACCCCAGCCATTGGAGATACCGGGCGGGTGATCCTTACCCTGCTGGGATATGGCCTTGCTCCCTGCCCGGATGATTCTTCGTCCCTGGTCCTGTATTACAATGAGGGGCCTCATGCTGACGCGGGAGAAAACGGCAGTGTGTGCGAAGGAAGCAGCTACCTCCTGTCGTCATCCTCTGCCGTCAATTATATGACCTTGCTTTGGACCAGCAGCGGAAGCGGTACATTCAGCAATCCCGGCATACTGCACCCGCTGTACCAGCCTTCATCCGGCGATATACAGAACGGCACAGTCACCCTGACCCTAAGACTGCAGCCAAAACCGGGATGCAGTGAGGTGTTGGATTCCATGCGGCTGGAAATAGGAAAAGCCCCGACGGCCGCCGCAGGCAAAGGTGGCGTGACCTGTGGTGGAAACCCTTTCCGGGTTCAAAACGCACAGGCGGCGAATTATTCGCATATATCCTGGACCAACAACGGGAAGGGCCAGTTGAGCGGTGATACTACCCTGGAACCGGTATATACTCCGCCGGCGGATGAAAGCGAGGATGTTATCCTTACCCTGCATGTTGCAGGCATATTACCCTGCAGTGATTCAGCGGTCAGCCTGCTTACGCTCACTGTATATACCGGGCTGACCGTTACAGCGGGCCCCGACCAGTTGATCCCCGACAGCAGCTCGACTTTCTTGGGCAGCTCGGTGAAAGGAGGGTCCGGCCAATTCACCTACAATTGGGAGCCGGCTTCCTTACTGGTGGATCCGTCCCAACCCGACCCCCAGACACAAATCCTGACAAAGGATACGCTGTTCATACTGATGGTCAAAGACCTGAATTCCATCTGCCAGGGAAAGGACAGCATGAGGGTCAGGATACAGGCCAATCCCCCGAAACCGGTGGAGAACTGCATCCTGGTCCATAACGTGATCACGCCCAACGGCGACGGGCTGAACGACAAGCTGATCATAGACTGCATTGAGAGCTACCCGGATAACTCCATCCAGTTTTTCACCCGCTGGGGCGACCGTGTCAGGACCTATGATCGCTATGACAACAAAGATGTCGCCTGGGACGGGAAGAACGAAAGAGGTGAGCCTCTTCCCGACGGGACATACTATTATGTGCTGACGGTAAAGGGAATAGGTACATTGACCGGATGGGTATTCATAAGGGATGGTGCACGATGAAACGAACAGTGATCCTCTTCCTGCTTTTCTTCCCGGCCCTTCTCTTCGGCCAGCAGGATGCGCTGTTTACGCAATACATGTATACCAAGCTGGAGTTCAACCCGGCTTATGCCGGCAGCCATGAAGGGCTGTCGCTCGACCTGCTCGGGAGGTTCCAGTGGGTCGGCATTGAGGGAGCCCCGAGGACCCTTTGCCTTACAGCCCACACCAGCCTGCCGAACCGGCATATCGGGCTCGGGATGTACGTGTATATGGATGAACTCGGACCTTCAACTGATTATAATGTCATGGGAACATTTGCCTACCGCATACTGTTTGATGCATCGAAGCTTTGTTTCGGACTTTCGGCCGGGATCAAGTACTACGATATCAACTGGTCGGCCCTCAACCCCAAAGATGCCGGGGATCCCGCGCTGAACGGACAGGTGAGGAACAGGGCCGTTCCCGATGCCGACTTCGGGATCTATTACTATGCCAAAAACTATTATGCAGGGGCCTCTGTGAAACACCTGTTGCAGAACCAGATGGTTGTGACAACTTCTTCCCCTGATGGAGGGAGTGATTTCACAAGGCTGCTGAGAACATATTATTTTATCACGGGAGGGAACATCAACTTACCTGGGAATGTACAACTAATGCCATCCCTGCTGGTCAAATATGTAAAAAATTCCCCTGTGCAGGCCGACTTCAGCGCCAGGGTGCGTTTCCTGGGCCTCATGACCCTCGGTGTCTCCTACCGCACGGCCGATGCCATCTGCCTGCTGATGGAGTTGACGGTTTACAAAGGACTTTCGCTGGGGTACAGTTACGACATCTGGTTCAATGCGCTTCAGGGAAATAACCGCGGTTCACATGAGATCAGGATAGGTTACGATATCGACCTGTTCAAAACACGAATGCTGAGCCCAAGGTATTTTTAATACGGGAGTATGAGATATTATCTGGTTGCCGCCTTACTGATATTAAGCCTCGATACACTGGGCCAGGTCCGTGCCGCAAGACAGGAAATGCAGCTTTACAATTATTCCGTCGCGATAGTAATGCTTGAAAAGGCCTATGGGAAAGGGAAACCTGAAACCCGCCGTGAGGCTTCCGGATTGCTGGCCGAGTGTTACCGCCGGCAGAACAGGCTTGAAAAGTCAGGGGAATGGTATCAAACGGCCATCAGTCTTGGAAATAAAGACCCCTTGAACTGGTATTACCTTGCCTGCTGCCAGAGATCCTGCGGCGATTACATCCGTGCGAAAAAAAGCTTTTTAACTTTTGACTCCATTGCTTCATCTGACCCGAGAGGTCATACCTACGCAGCTTTCTGCGATACCGCTATGGCTTGGCAGAAACTCAGTCCTCGCTATGAAATTCTGAATGCAAAGGAACTCAATTCGCCCCAGTCGGATTTTGCCGCTGTACCGGCCGATGGCATGGTGTTCTTTGCCAGTGACAGGCTGGCTAAAAATGTCAGTACCTTCGGATGGACGGGCAACGATTTCCTCAGGGTTTACCAGGCAGTTATTTTGCAGAATGACAGCACGAACGTGAAATTCAGCCTGCCCGAAACCGGACCTGCTGCCTTCAACGGAAAGTACCATGACGGGCCCCTCTGCTTCAATAAATCCATGGATGAAGTGTTCATCAACCGCACCATTGAGCTGAACGATAAAGGAAGGCGCGATTCAGGCCTTATCCGCACCCACCTGCTGAAGATCTTCCATGCCGTGAAGAAGAACGGTGAATGGTCAAAACCGGAACCGTTTTTCCTTAACAGCGATTCCTGTTCCGTGGGCCATCCTGCGCTTTCACCTGACGGGAACACCCTGTACTTTGTTTCCGACATGCATGGCGGATATGGGGGCACCGATATCTGGTTATGCTCGAAGGACGATGAGGGTGGATGGAGCAGGCCTGTCAACCTGGGGAAGGAAATCAATACACCAGGCAATGAGATGTTCCCTTTCGTATCCGGGAACGGTGACCTGTATTTCGCTTCCGACGGGCTTCCCGGCTTTGGCGGACTGGATGTTTTTCTGGCGAAAAAAGACAGTGGCAAATGGGAAGTTCCTGTCAACCTTGGCCAGCCTGTTAATTCCCCGGCGGATGATTTTGCATTTGCACCATGGGGCGATGGACGCAGGGGAACTTTCAGTTCGAACCGACCCGGCGGCGAAGGCAGCGACGACATATACCTGTACAGGGTCCTTCCAGCGACAAGAAAACTTCAGCCACCCCGACAACTTCCGCGTCCTGCCGACACAAACCAGCCAAAACCCCTTCCCCCGGGGCTCACAATTGGTAAGACCTACAGGATCGAGAACATCTATTATGATTTCGATAAATGGAATATCCGCAGGGATGCCGGACATTCCCTTGACAGCCTGGTAAAAATTATGAAGGAATACCCTGTCATCGTCGAAATCGGATCGCATACCGACTGCCGTGGTTCCGACGGATATAATGAAGTCCTTTCGCGCAAGAGGGCCGAGTCGGTAGTCAGATACCTGGCAGGGCAGGGAATAGATCCTTCAAGACTTACAGCAAAAGGATACGGGAAATCACAACTGATCAATCGCTGCAACTGCAGCCAGGGAGTTCAGTGCAGCGAAGCTGAATACCAGGAAAACCGCCGCACGGAATTCAAAATAACGGGAGTAAATTAAACTTATCACCTGTATATTACCATAAAGCCATTTTTACTCATGGCTCATGACTCATTTAAAAATGCTTCTTATGGTAATCGAAGGTCGTATTCTCCCTGATATCCCTGATTTTTAGGGCGATAAAAAGAATAGCTTCCAGTTTGTTCAGGCGGAACCACTGTATGGCGGCTGGTTTTCCATGGCAGGCATCCGCAAAAACAATAAAAAAGTCATGTTTGAATTTATGAAGCCATTCATAGGCTTTGGGATCCTCATCAATGGCGGCATCCAGAGCCGCAAGCTGGGGATATCCGTTCTTTAGCAGCCAGTCCGTCGCTTCCTCGCTTCCCCTTACTGCATGTGATAATGCAGAAAGCTCAGGGTATCCGTTCTTCATCAGCCAGTCAAGGATCTCATTGTTCCCCTTCAGCGTTTCACCGAAAGCAAGCCATATTTTAGGTGGGTAATAAAGCATGGTGAACAAACAAGTATAACGTAATTGCGAATATCCGAAAAAGAAATTATAACGAGCCTTTAATCCATAATTCCTAAGACCTAACGCCCAATGCCTAACTCAGTCATAAACTTTAGCTTCCAGTCCTTCCTGCCTGACCCTGGCTGCAATCAGCTCCAATTCATTCCGTTTAATCTTTTCAATCTCCCTGGCAGGCGTTTCCCGTGCAACGGGGTAGATCATAACCGCCGACGGCCGGATTTTACGCAGATGTCCGATCCACTCACCGACCTCGGTCCCGGTCGTATTGTCTACCGGCTTTCCGTTCAGGATGCCCCTCAGAAACATGGTTTGTATGATCAGCCGGCCGTTGAATTTCGCCAGGTTGCTAACCAACTCCCTGAAATCAATTGGATCAACCGGGTTGTTCAGAAGGCGGAAAGTTGCCTCGGTTCCGGCATCCAGCTTCAGGATGTTGTTATCCAGCTTCAGCAAGGCATTGAATACTTCAGGCTCATGGATGCGGCTGGCATTGCTTAGTACGGTTACTTTTGACCGGGGCGAATATGCATCCCTAAGCCTGATGGTATCATCGACGATGCCGCTGAATTGAGGATGCAGCGTCGGTTCACCGTTCCCTGCATAAGTTATGGCATCCGGGAGGTAATCCTCTTCGGCAAGCTCTTTGAGTTTTTGTTCAAGGAAAAATGCGGTTTCTTCCCTTGCCGGGAGCTCCGTCAATTCTTTATCCCGGGGAGGAGTCCATCCGCATTCGCAATAGATACAGTTAAAAGAACAATATTTACGGTGAAGTGGAAGAAGGTTTATCCCGAGCGAAAGTCCAAGCCTGCGGCTGCGCACCGGTCCGAAGATTACATCATGAAAGAGGAATGGCATAGCAATATGAATCAGGGCTGCAAAATTCCGCATTTTCGGCGGACTAAACTAAGAAAGGGGAAAATGATTACTTTTATTGCCTGGATCATACGGTATTACATTCCGTTCCCGGGTTTACCAAGGTGGACGGATGATTCATCAGGAAATAAAAGGATTTTGAGCACATTCTCCGACATAAAACAACCCATCAGGGATCATATCGGGACCTTTGAAAAAAACTTCATGGCCTCCATGAAGAGTTCCGTTCCCCTCATCGAAACGGTCACAAAATACATCCTGAAACGCAAGGGGAAACAGATGCGACCGGTCTTTGTTTTCCTGTCGGCCGGCCTGCACGGTCAGATCAATGAAAGCACTTATACCGCGGCATCCATGATCGAGCTGCTGCATACCGCCACGTTGGTCCACGATGATGTGGTGGACGAATCCAACCTGCGCCGGGGGTTCTTTTCGATCAATGCTCTCTGGAAGAACAAAATTGCCGTGCTGGTGGGCGATTACCTGCTGTCGAAAGGATTGCTGGTGTCACTTGAGAAAGATGAGTTCCGCCTCTTGAAGATAGTGTCGGACGCTGTAAGGGAAATGAGCGAGGGCGAACTTCTTCAGATTGAAAAAGCCAGGCGGCTGGATATAGAGGAGGATGTGTACTTTGAGATCATCCGGAAAAAAACAGCTTCACTGATCGCTTCCTGCTGTGCGACAGGAACTGCAAGCACCAATCCTGATGTCGAAATCCAGAAAAAGATGTGGCATTTCGGGGAACTGGCCGGAATTGCATTCCAAATCAAGGATGACCTGTTTGATTATGAAAAGCATAATGCCACCGGGAAACCCGGGGCGACTGACATCAGGGAACAGAAAATGACCCTCCCTCTCATCCACCTGCTGACCTTGTCGGGTCGGGCGGAAAAACGGCACATCATCAGCACGGTTAAGAATCATCATAGTGATCAGAAAAGGGTTGCAGAACTTATCCTGCAGGTGAAAGATGCCGGCGGCATTGCATATGCCCAAGGCAAGATGATGCAATACCGGGATCAGGCTCTTGAAATACTTAACGGATTTCCCGATAATGAATACCGCCGGTCTCTCAGCCGGCTGGTAATCTATACGACGGAACGGGAAAAATGACAGTGCACGCAAAATTCCCGGCAAGCCTTAAGAATCGTAATTTAAAATTTAATTTATAAGGACTTTATGAGAAATATCGTAGTTCTTATCCTGGTCGTCATGGCAGCCATGTTGGATGTGAACCTGTCGTTTGCACAACAAAGCAACGACAGTATCCTGGCCCGGTTAAACGTTTTCCTTGATAAATGGCACCTGGATGCTGCAAATTGCAACCACGAAGCCTATATAGGGGCCATGAGCCCTGAAGGCGTTTTCATAGGCACTGATCCTGCGGAACGATGGACAACGGAGGCTTTCGGTTCCTGGAGTAAGCCTTACTTTGACCGGAAGAGTGCCTGGACTTTCAAAGCAGTTCAAAGAAATATTAACCTGGGAAAAGATGGAACAACAGCCTGGTTTGACGAGCTGCTCGACACAAGGATGGGGGTTTGCCGGGGTTCAGGAGTGCTTCAGAAAAGAAACGGATCATGGAAAATTGAACAGTATATCCTCTCAGCTACGATTCCTAATGAACAGATGAAGATGGTTACACGTAACAAGGCAGGATATGATTCACTGTTCGTGAAAACAATTAACGGAAAATGAACCGTGTTGTCTGACTTATATTTTTTATGCCTTCCTTAGCGTGAACCCAAAGGTCGTCCCTACGCCGACCGTACTGCGCACATTGATTGTCTGGTGATGGGCCTCGATGATGTGTTTGACGATGGCAAGTCCAAGCCCCTTGCCTTTATTCGAGGTTTCCCGGCCCCGGGATGTCCGGTAGAAACGTTCAAACACCCTTTGTAGGTCGTCCTGGTCTATACCAATCCCGTTATCGGTGACTTCAACCAGGATATTCTCGTCCATGTCGAAAAAACTGATCTTGGTCCGCCCGCCTTTTTCAATGGAGTACCGGAATGAATTGTCAATAATGTTGGTAAGGACCTGGCGGATCTTTTCCCGGTCGGCATAGACCCAGATGGGTTTGTCGGCCTGGGTGATGCTGACCTGGATTTCCTTCTCCCTGGCAGGCATTTCAAGCAGTTCCACAACTTCCCGGGTGACAGCCACAATATCAAAACGGAGCTTTTTAAGAAACAGCTGCCCTGATTCCAACTGGTTGATCTCTCCCAGGCCTTCCACTATCCTAATCAGCCGTTCAACGCTCACCTCGGTGCGCCTGAGGTATTCCTTGTTTATCTTCGGATCCTCCAGCCCGCCATCCAGCAATGTTGAAACATAACCCTGGACATTGAATAAGGGCGTCTTCAGTTCATGGGAAACATTACCGATGAAGTCCTTCCGGTATTCCTCCAGTTGTTTCAGGCGTTCGATCTCCCGGAGTTTTTCGGCGCCCCAGTCTGCAACCTCCTGCTCCACGGATTCCAGGATAGTCCTGCCCGAGCGGAACTGCTGCTTGTCCTGTTTCTGGGCCTTGACATTGGATATTGACTTATATATCAGGCGGATCTTTGAATACAGAAATTTGTCGACAGTGAACCTGAAGAAAAAGAAAGTTCCTGCGTATAATATTCCCGACCCGGAGATCAGCACCAGGTAGGTCGTAAACCTTGATAGCAGTTGGGGTTCAAGGGCCAGGACAGCCAGCAGGAACAGCAGAAGGTATGCGGCAGTCAGGGCAGTGGCATTCAGGAAAGCAATGAACCTTGGGTCATAGAATTTCATGACATTTCATATTTGTAACCTACACCCTTGATGGTTTTGATGTTGTCAGTCCCGAGTTTCTCACGGACCCTGCGGATATGAACATCTATAGTGCGGTCACCGACAATGACTTTTTCACCCCAGATCTGGGTGAAAATATCTTCCCGGGTAAAGACTTTGTTGGGACGGGAGACGAGCAGCTGCAATATCTCGAATTCCTTCCTGGCAAGGAAAACCTCCTTGTCATCCTTTACCACGGTATAGCTTTCAGTGTCGATGGTAAATTCTTTGGTTACAATTTTTCCTGATAACTGAGGGTCGGTTTTCAGCCTGCGGAGCAGGGCCTGGATACGGCTGACCAGTACTTTAGGTTTGATGGGTTTTGTAACATAATCATCAGCTCCCGCTTCGAATCCGGCGATCTGCGAGTAGTCCTCGCCCCGGGCAGTAAGAAAAACAATCAGTGAATGCTGCATCCCCGGTATCCTGCGCATCTGGTTGCAGGTTTCAATACCATCCAGTCCGGGCATCATGATATCAAGTAAAATGAGATGGGGCTTATGCTCCGAAGCAAGTTCCAGCGCTTTCTGGCCATTCCTGGCTTTCAGTATCTGGAACCCTTCCTTTGCCAGGTTATACCCGAGGAACTCCAGGATATCGGCTTCGTCATCCACCAGGAGAATAATAGTATCTTTGTTTTCCATAAAAGAATGGATATTGATCCAACAAATTTAGTAAAATCACGTTACATCCTTTGAAAGTAACAACTGATGAGAAGGATACTGTTGTCCCTGTTTTTCATTTTACCACTGGTAGGATTTACCCAAAGATTCAATGGAGGCGTCCTTCTCGGCGGAAACGTAAGCCAGGTTGACGGGGATGACCTGGACGGTTACCATAAGGTTGGGTTTCAGGCAGGTGCATTCGTGTCCCTAAGGGTATCCCCACATTCCTCTTTCCAGATGGAGATGGAATATTTCCAGAAAGGAAGCCGTAAAGCTTCAAATCCCGACAGCGGATCGGGTGATCATTCATACCTGATCAGGATCCACTACCTTGAGATACCATTGTTATACCAGTTCACGTTTGCCAAACGGGTACAGGCTGAAATAGGGCCTGCGGCCGATATATACCTGGGTTCCCTGGAAGAAAGTGATGGACAGGTCTCGCCAAGCACAGTCCCTTTCAGGCCGGTAACCCTGGCGGGAATACTTGGAATTGCCTGTTACATCACCCCGAACCTGAAAGCCGGGTTCCGTTTCAATTATTCCCTGCTTTCAATCCGGCAACCTGCGAATCCGGAGCCTGCTTCATACAGGCATATATTCTTTGAAAAGGGGCAGTATAATAATGTATTGTCTTTAACCCTTTCGTGGGATTTTAAAAAGTTTGAAAAGTAAAGCCGGGCCTGCGCTTCGGCATGACAATCAGGATTATTTGTATCATCAAAGGGGGCTGAATATTGAAAAATAAACTGATCATAGGGATAACAGGGGCTTCCGGCTCCATTTACGGGAAACTTCTGCTGGAGAAGCTTGTGGGCCTGAGCGGGCAGCTGGAAGATGTCAGTGTGATCTTCTCCGATAATGCACGGGCAGTATGGGAATTTGAGCTTGGGCCGATAGATGTCGCATCCATTCCGTTTACAATCCATCGTCCCGATGATTTTTTTGCCCCCATGGCCTCGGGTTCCTCGGGCTATACCGCGATGATCATCTGCCCGTGTACCATGGGAACCCTCGGCCGCATTGCCACAGGCGTTTCCAATGATCTCATGACCCGTGCAGCGGATGTCATCCTCAAGGAAAAACGCAAACTGATCCTGGTCCCACGCGAGGCGCCTTATAATCTTATCCACCTTAACAATATGAAATTGCTGACCGAGGCGGGAGCAGTGATATGCCCGGCATCACCTTCCTTCTATTCCAAACCTTCTACTTTGAATGAAGCCGTGCAGACAATTGTCGACAGGGTCCTGGTCCTCGCCGGTCTTGAGGTAGATTCATTTCACTGGGGAGCGGGGGAACATTGAATACTGAATGATGAACGGTTCGTCCGATATTCCATCCATCATTCCTGGTTCCTGGCAGAAACGATATTCCTCATCAGCCTATCATACCCTCCTTCCCCGACCGAAGTCCCGGTAAAGAGTTCATTGAATTTCTCCCGGCTCAGACTGATCCAGTCTTTTTTCCGCATTGAGAGAAGCGCACGGGGAGGATGAAAATGGGGTTCCATTGTGGGCACCGCAAAACGGTTATAGGGGCATGCATCCTGGCAAATGTCACAGCCATAGATCCTGTCCCTGAGGTTATTGCGCACATCATCGGGCATTACAGCATGTTTAACCGAGGTGCAATACGTTATGCATTTCCTGATATCGAGCTCGTAGGGCCGGTCGATCGCCCCGGTAGGACAGGCTTCCATGCAGCGCCTGCAGTTCCCGCAATGATCGGTTTCGGGCCGGTCGGGTTCAAGCTGAAGCGTGGTAAGAATGATCCCGATATAAAAATAGGAGCCTCCTGATGGATTGACGACAATGGTATGTTTCCCTATCCAGCCGATACCGCAGCGCATAGCCCAGCTCTTTTCCAAGACAGGCCCTGAATCCACATAGATCTTTGACCGGATCCCCTCTCCCAATGAGGAGATAAGTTCAGCGAGAGGTTCTGTTTTTCTTTTTATTACTGGTGGATATCGTTTCCCTGCAGCATATTTTGCAAGAATAAAATTATCTTCCGCAGGGACCAGGAACGGAGGATAATAATTCACAAGCACGGCAATGACCGATTTTACGCCCGGCAAAAGGTCATCTGGCTTGATTCTCTGCGATGCATACCGTTCCAGGTAGCCCATAGTTGCCTGCCTTCCCTCTTCGAGAAAATGCCTGTAAAAATCGCGGAGCTCGTCAAGCGGCCTGGCCTCTGCAAACCCGCAGGCCGAAAAACCCAGCTCCAGTGCGCGCTTCCGGATTTGTTCTTTCATATTCAAAACAGTGTTCCCGGTCCGGCGCCCTTGATCTTCCCCAGATGTTTATAGGCAAGTTCCGTGGCTTCCCGTCCGCGTGGGGTGCGCATGAGGTACCCTTCCTGGATCAGGAAAGGTTCATACACCTCTTCAATTGTACCGGAGTCTTCAGAAACGGCTGTGGCAATGGTGGTCAATCCGACAGGCCCCCCCCTGAACTTTTCAATGATGGTGGAAAGTATCCTGTTATCCATTTCATCAAGTCCGTGCTTATCGACATTCAGGGCCTTCAGCGCATACTGGCTGATTTCGAGATCGATACGCCCGTCTCCCTTGATCTGTGCAAAATCACGGACCCTCCGGAGAAGGAGATTGGCGATGCGGGGCGTTCCCCTGCTCCGGCGGGCTATTTCAACCGAAGCGTCTTTGTCGATATGTACCTTCAGTATCTCGGCCGATCGTCTCAGGATGCTGTCCAGAGTTTCAAAATTATAATATGAAAGACGTGAATGGATCCCGAAGCGCGATCGCATTGGCGCCGAAAGCAAGCCTGAACGCGTTGTGGCACCTATCAATGTGAAAGGGTTCAGTTTGATCTGGACAGAACGGGCGTTCGGACCTGTTTCGATAAGAATGTCGATCCTGAAATCTTCCATGGCCGAATAAAGGTATTCTTCAACTACGTGCGAAAGGCGATGGATCTCGTCGATGAAAAGAACATCATGTTCCTCCAGGTTGGTGAGCAGTCCGGCAAGATCCCCGGGCTTGTCGATCACCGGGCCTGAGGTGACCTTGATATGGACATCCAGCTCGTTGGCTATAATGTGGGCCAAAGTCGTCTTGCCGAGTCCGGGCGGACCATGCAGCAGTACATGATCGAGAGCCTCGTTTCTCTGCTTTGCAGCCTGTACAAACACCTTGAGGTTGTCAACAATAGCTTCCTGGCCGGCAAACTCGAAAAAACCGGATGGCCGTAATACAGATTCAAATTCTTTCTCAACAGGGCTCAGATTTTGCCCGCTGGGGTCGAGATTTTCATTCATCCTTACAAAAGTAAAAAAAACAGGGATTTTTATTACTGAATAATTTTAGTTACTTTTACCCTATAATCACAAAACCACCGTTTATGCAACCGATTGTTGTAGCGGTCGACTTCTCGAACTCATCAATCCATGCGATTGATTACGCAATCCCGCTTGCAAATAAATTTAAAACGGATATCATACTGGTATGGGTGGATAAACTACTCAGCAGCGAATCAGTATATCCCGACACATCCGCCGAGAACCGGAATGAAGCCAAGAAGAGGTTTGAAGAAATCCTCATGCAGAGCGGGAAAAAAATGGGAAAAGGACTTAAAATGGATTACAAACTCCGGAAGGGTAAAGTTTTCCATGAAGTGGATGCTCTGGCAAAAAGCCTTGGCGCCCTGATGGTGATCGCGGGATCGCATGGCGTAAGCGGGTTTGAGGAATACTGGATCGGAAGCAATGCGTTCAGGATCGTTACCTATGCCTCTTGCCCGGTTGTCACTGTAAGGTTTGATTTTCAGATCAAAAAAAGTATTCAACGGATCATTGTGCCCATCGATGGATCTGCAGAGACAATACAGAAACTTCCCTTCGTGGTCAGGCTTGCAAAGCTTTTCAGGTCTGAGATCCATGTCGTGGCAACACATACCAGCCATCTCAGTTCAATTCAGAAGATGGCTGAGAAATACGTCCAGACGTCAATTGCATACCTGCAGGCGAATGAGCTGAACTTTGTGGAGGACAGTATTGTTTCCGGTGATGTGACAAAGGCCCTCCTTCAGTATGCTGTAAATGTCAATGCCGATCTGATCGCTATCATGACCGACCAGGATACACCTGCAAATATCCTGCTTGGGGCACAGGCCCAGCAAATGATCAACCAGTCGGCAATTCCAATCCTGAGTATTCATCCAAGTGAAAATTTTGGCCTGAAATAAACCATGAAGAAACACCTTCTGATATTGATTGCCCTGGTACTGGCAACGATGCCAAAAGCCTGGTCACAGGAACAGGCAAAGGATACCCAGAATATCAGGATATACCAGGATCAACGCCTGGATGAGCTCGTCCAGAAACAGATAAAGATCAACGAAACCAATAGTAACCTGGAAGGATACCGTATCCAGATCTATTCTGATTCAGGTAATAATTCCAAGACCAGGGCGCAGGCTGCTATGGACGATTTCCTCTCGAAACATCCCGGGGTCCGTGCCTACCTGGTTTTCAAATCACCCAATTACAAGGTCAAGGTTGGGGACTTCCGTACAAGACTTGATGCACTAAAATACCTCAGCGAGATATCTGCCGATTATCAAAATGCGTTTATAATATCTGATCAGATCAATTTACCCCAAGTTGAACCTTAAAACACGGATTTATGAGCAAGATCATTGTTGCTATTGATTTTTCTGATTGTTCAATCAATGCTTTTCTACATGCCTTGTCGATTGCACAGCATACAAAAAGCGATTTGGTCCTGGTATGGGTGCAAAAGGCGGAAGATCATACGGATAAATTCGAAAAAAACGGGCAGGTCGCGACGAATGAGGTCGAGAACGCCTTCGGGGATCTCATCGGAAAATACCAGCCGGAACTTCCTGATAATAAAATCCTATGGAAGATCAGGACAGGAAAAGTTTATACTGAAATACCCAAAGAAGCAAAAACGGACAAAGCATTCCTGGTGGTTGCTGGGACTCACGGAGCATCAGGATTTGAGAAATTCTGGATCGGCAGCAATGCAAACCGTATCGTATCGGCCTGCAATTGCCCTGTCATCACTATACGGGGTGGCATCAATATTAAAAAGCCCCTAAAAAAAATCGTCCTGACGATCGACAGTACCCCGGAAACAAGGCAAAAAGCCTCATTCACGGGTTTACTGGCCAAATCACATGACGCGGAAGTGATCATCCTGAAGACATACTCCTCAAAAATGAAGGAGGTAAGGCAGAACGTCGACCTTTATGCCTCACAGGTTGAACGGTTTTATATACAGGAGAATGTGAAGTTCAGCACTGTTTCAAAGGAAGCCGAAAGTGTTCCAGCCGCAATCATTGACTATGGAAATGAAATTAATGCCAATCTTATATCCATTATGACGGAACAGGAGTCAAAAGCATCCACCCTGTGGCTTGGCCCTTATGCCCAGCAGATCGTCAACCAGTCACCGATACCGGTATTGAGTATCCACTCACGGGATGTTTATACGGGGCTTGGATTCTGATATGCCGCCGGCCCTGGACATTGGAATAATTTTATCCCTAATGCCAAATGCCTGATGCCTAGCATCTATCCAGGCAATTCAGATCTTTGAACGCTACTTTCAGCCGTTCGATCATTGATTTCTGGCTTTCGCGCAGCCATACCCTTGGATCATAATATTTTTTATTCGGTTTATCCTCGCCTTCCGGATTGCCGATCTGTCCCTGCAGGTATCCTTCGTTCTTCTTGTAGAATTTCAAAATGCCATCCCAGAAAGCCCATTGCGTATCCGTATCGATGTTCATTTTCACTACACCGTAAGAAATGGCTTCGGATATCTTTTCCGGTTCCGAACCCGAACCGCCATGGAAGACAAAATTCACAGGGTTGGGGCCGGTATGGAATTTCTCCTGAATGTATTTCTGGGAGTTATGCAGGATGATGGGCTGCAGCTTCACATTCCCGGGTTTATAAACACCATGCACGTTGCCGAACGAGGCGGCGATGGTGAAATTATTGCTGATGCTTTTCAGTTCCTCATAAGCCAGGGCAACATGCTCGGGCTGGGTGTAAAGCCTGGAACTGTCAATACCGCTGTTGTCCACCCCGTCCTCTTCACCCCCGGTCACACCGAGCTCAATTTCCAGCGTCATTCCCATTTTGGTCATCCGTTCCAGGTACCGCTTGCAGATCTCGATATTCTCCTTAAGCGGTTCCACCGACAGGTCAAGCATATGGGAACTGAACAAAGGTTTTCCGTGTTCCCTGAAATACTTTTTCCCTGCGTCCAGCAGCCCGTCAATCCAGGGTAGAAGTTTCTTGGCAGCATGGTCGGTATGGATGATAACTGGAATTCCGTACAGGTCGGCAATGGTATGAATATGCATTGCACCGGAAATGGAGCCCCTGATCGCTACTGATTCGTTATCATTCTTAAGCCCCTTTCCGGCAAAGAAAACTCCCCCGCCATTCGAAAACTGGATGATAACTGGCGAATTGACCGTCTTTGCAGCTTCCAGCACTGCATTCACAGAATCACTGCCAACAACATTCACGGCAGGGATGGCAAAGTTATTTGCTTTGGCAATACGGAATATCTCACTCACGGCTTCCCCGGTTGCAACGCCGGGCTTTACTTTATCGAAAATTTTTTCTGACATATGCGTTTGTTTTGAAAGATTACGAAGAATCGTCAAAATTAGGAAAAATACCGACAGGGGAGAAATTGAATATCCTGCATAAACAACGGAAATTCCTTGACATATAGGATTTTATTTTATATCTTTGAAAGTCAATCAGAAAAGTTCCTTTTCCTGCCCTGAATCCAGCACTCATTCCTGCTAATTTATTCTGATTGACCTGTTTCCTGTTTTGACAATTTTTAACCTGATATATAACGAAGGACAATGAAGACAATTCTCTCAGGAATTATTGCGCTGCTATTTCCTGTTTTGATTTTTGCACAAAATGCAAAGGAAGCGCAGGATCTCACACAGGTCCGCCAGAAAATGAATTCGATTGAAAAAGAAAACCAGCAATTAAAGAAGCAGCTTTCAGGGGTTCAGAAAACCCTTGTAAAAATGAATGAAACGGAAGCTGCGGAACAGGCAACATTTAAAAAATATGATTCCCTTGTTAAATCGGGGCAGGACACTGTCAGATCGTATTCCGCAAGAATACTTCAACTGAATGCCAACACAGCCGAAATTGAAAACGCCCTGAGGCTCCGGACCATCGGTATGGTCATTGGACTCATCGTTCTTGTCATAGTCTTTCTTGTTCTCTGGTGGACCCATCGCGGACTTCACGGCAGGCAGCAGAGTGATTTGCTCGACAGGATGAAAGCACAGCGGGACGAGCGGGAGCAGAGGATCCATGACATGAAGGGACTCATCGCTTCCGTTGAGAACGAAGTAGCCCTGCTGAAAAAGGAGATGGAAGAAAAACATGCCGCCCTGAACCAGAACATCTCGCAGGTAGACAGGAACTTGCAGATCCTCATCGGAGATAAATCGGAAACTCTTGAAAACCAGCTAAAAGAAGGATTCCTGGGATTCAGGAGGGAGTACGAGGAAGCATCAACAACCATGACGAAGAAAATAGAAGAGGTTCATTCCATGGTGGGGAACCGTATCAGTGAGCTCGGGCAAAAATTAGTTGATTCGGGGAAGAAGCTGGACGATCAGATCACGGCGGCCCATAAGAAAGCCGATGAGCTGAAAACCACCCTGGCGAAGGAAATTGAAGCCATCAGGTCGAAATTTGAGTAATCCTGAATAGTAAGGGGGAATGGCAATTCGTTTTTTTCCTATTTTTGCAGCCCATTTGGCCCCGTAGTTCAATTGGATAGAATGGCAGATTCCGGTTCTGTTGGTTGGGGGTTCGAGTCCCTTCGGGGTCACCTAAATATCACGAAAAGCCTTGTAAATCAAATGATTGCAAGGCTTTTTTAATTTTTGGTTAAATATAGGTTAAACATTTTCATAAAAACTTGAATATCAATAACATATAAAATTTATTCAATTTTCTTATGATTTAAACTGTTGAATATAAGTAACATTTAAGGCTTTGTTATGGAACAAACAAATATGGTTATTAATGATAAAACTCTAGAATAGCCTTTTCCGTTAATGAAATTTTTGTTTTCAAATCCGAAGGACTAGGCGGTTCGCAATCAATAACGATATTACCTTCTCTTTCTAATCTCATGAGGGGTTAGTTCCCCGCTGCTTGCAGCGTAAAAATTATATCTTTGTATGTATGAGCGAAAGCGAATACATACATAAATCGCATAATGTATCGGTACTG
>Ga0182027_10002424_pt1 | contig 30289 bp, 22 predicted proteins | sample 712E1DmetaG_FD_121300 | JGI IMG/M metagenome (GOLD analysis project Ga0182027, IMG submission 121300) | Permafrost microbial communities from Stordalen Mire, Sweden - 712E1D metaG (Illumina Assembly) | ecosystem: Environmental > Terrestrial > Soil > Wetlands > Permafrost | place: Sweden...
CCCGAACTGCCCACCTGCCGCTCCATTGGCAGCCATCCGTTGTCACAGATGGGCCGAGAGGCGGCCAGCTCCGCACCCAGCGCCGCGGCCAGCTCCTCGACCAGAGGAAGATTCTCCGCCTCCCGGATGCCGCGGCCGACGCTTACGATCCGCTGCGCCGTGCCGAGGTCCACGGTCTGCGCCGCATCGCGGAACGGCTCGCCGGGACGCGTGCGAATCTGCGTTGCGTCGATCATTGGCGCGAACGTTGTAATCGGCGCCGGTCCCGCATTCGGCTGTGCATCGAGCACGTCTGCACGAAACGCTCCCGCCTGCACTGACACGAAGCACGGTCCGCTGCCGCAATGCCGGTAGCTCCCGATCAGGCGCCCTTGCAGCAGTTGCCGTGTAAACACAGGCCCGTCTTCGATGGCCACCACGTCGCCGATCAACACCTCGCCCATACGGCAGGCGAGCGCCGGCGCGTAGTCGCGGACCTGGTACGTGTGCGGAAAAACGACGTAGGCAGGCGCTTCGGCGCGAATGAGTTGCTCCAGCGCCAGCGTGTAGCCATCCGGGGTGTACGGCGCGAGAAGCGGGTGCTCTGCCCGCACCACCTTCCCCACTGGTTTGGTCGCAGCTTCGGCCGCCAGCGCTTCGGTCTGCACGCCCATCACCACTGCCGTAACGCTCTGTGCCGGTCCCAGGCGAAGCCCCGCAGCAAGTGCCTCCCAGCTCACGCGCTTGATTTTGCCGCCGCTCTCTTCCAAAACCAGGAGAATACTCATAGCACCCGCGCCTCCGTCTTCAGCTTTTCGACCAGCGCCGCGGCAGCTTCCTTGGCCGAGCCGGGAAGGATTTGTGTGGATTTCTGCTTCTTCGGCACCGCAATCTGCTCCAGCGCCAACACCGGCGCAACATCCACGCCGAGTTCCGCTGCGTTCACGGCTCGCAGCTCTTTGGTCTTGGCGCGCTTGATGCCCATCAGCGTGGCGTAGCGCAATTTGTTCCCGCCGGACTGTATGGTGAGCACGGAAGGCATGGGCATTTCGATCGACTGGAACCAACCCTCCTCGAGTTCGCGTTTTACCTTGATCTCGTTGCCGGATTTTTCCACGTGAAGGATCAGCGTGGCGTGCGGCATCCCGAGCAATTCGGCGATGATGACGCCAGTCTGGCCCAATCCCAGATCTTCCGACTGTAACCCAGTGAGCACCAGATCGGGATTCTCAGGCTTGATTGCCGCGGCCAGCAGACGAGCGACAGCCAACGCATCGCGTCCAGCCAGATCGTCGCAGACGATGTGAATCGCGCGGTCCGCGCCCTTGGCCAGAGCTTCGCGAATCGTCGAGCCCACGCGCTCCGGTCCCGCGCTCACCACGATCACCTCGCCGCTATGCTTCTCCTTCAGTTGCAGCGCCTCTTCCAGGGCATAGGCGTCGGGCTCGTTCATCGCCCACTGCACATCCGATTCGTCAATCCATTTCCCGCCCGCCGCGATGCGTACCGGCGCGTCACGGTCGGGGACTTGTTTGATGGCAACAACGATCTTCATTTTCGAACTCTCCCGCTCATTCCTGCTGTCACTCCGGCAACCCCCGCGCCAGCAACTGCGCAATATCCATCAGCTTCGGCGCGCCGTCGCCTCTCGCTGCCAGTGCATCCTGGAACATCGTATTGCAGAACGGGCACGCCGCGCCCACAATCCCCGCTCCTGTCGCAACCAGCTCCGCCGTGCGCGCATGGCTGACGCGCTCGCCCTTCTCCTCGCCGAGAAACACCAATCCCCCGCCTGCGCCGCAGCAAAAACTGCGTTCATGCGAGCGCGGCGCCTCCACTAATTCTCCGGCCAGCTCAGCCACGCGGCGCGGTTCCTCGTAAACCCCGCGATAGCGGCCCAAATAACACGGATCGTGAAAGACAATCTTCTCCCTGGCTTGGGTCCGCGGCAGCCGATCAGAGAATCGTGCCAGAAACTCGCTATGATGCTCCACCTCGGGCGGCGTTCCGTACGCCTTCCAGTCCTCCTGAATGGTGCGCACGCAGTGCGGGCAGATCGATACGATCTTCTTCACCTTGTTCTGCGCCAGTGTTTCGAGGTTCGCCTCGGCCAGCTGCTGAAACACCAGGTCATTCCCCAGCCGCCGCACCGGATCGCCGGTACATCTCTCTTTGCGCAGCACGCCGAAGCTCGCGCCGAGGAACCGCATCACCCGCACCAGCGCCAACACGATCTCGCGTCCGCCGGGATCGTATGCGCCCATGCAGCCCAGCCACAGGCAATACTCCTGCATCCCATCGAAGTAGGGAAGGGAATTCTTCTCAATAAACTTGTCGCGCTCGGATGCGCTCATGCCCAGCGCATTGCTCCCGCGCTCCAGGGCCAGGAAGAGTTTCGCCCCGTAATCGTCTTCCCACGCGCCCGTGTTCACTGCGCCGCGCCGCAGGCCCACGATGATCGGCACGTGCTCAATGCCCACCGGGCACTGGAATTCGCACGCCCCGCACGTCGTGCACTGAAAGGCCGCCTCCTGCGCGTTGTATTTGCCCAGCAGCGGTTCCTTCGATCGTGGGCCAAACTCGTTCAGGTACCCACGTAGCCCCAACACAACTTCTTTCGGGTTGAGCAGCTTGCCGGTATTGTTGGCTGGGCAATGCTCCATACATCGCCCGCACTCGACACAGGAGTACGCCTGCAGGCTCACGAGCCGCGTCAAATCCGTACCGGCCACGAGCCCAAAATCTTCGTCGCCTGCGAGCGGAGGAATGCGGCCGAACCCGCCTCGCGACAGAAAGATCGTAAATGGACTCAGAACAAGGTGCAGGTGCTTGGTATGCGGAATCACCGGCAGGAACGCAAGCAGCGCCAGCGTATGCGCCCACCACAGTGCCCGCGCCGCATCGCCTGCGCCGCTCACAAAGAATTCCGCGAGATAAGTGACCATCAGCACGAAAATGAGCAGCGCGACCAGCCCCGATCCCCACGAAAGCTGCCCGCCCAGCCACTTGGGCCGCACTACGAATCGCCGCACAAACAGCCCGAAGATGCCCACGGCGCAGGCCGCGGCGAAGACGGCCGCAAAATAGAAATAGAATCGGCCCACGCGCCCAGCGGGATCGAGAAAGCCGACTCCAAAAATTGCCGCGGCGTGGTTCAGCGTTACCAGCGCAAAGGCACAGAAGGCCCAGAAGACCAGTGCGTGGGCCACGCCTGCCAACGGGCGCTCGCGGATGACTTTGGCCTGGCACATCACCTCCCAAACGAAATCGCGCACGCGTCTGCCGATGGGGAAGAGATGAAACTCCGGGTCCTTTTTCGATTGCAGAATTTTGTTGAGGATCGGCCCGAATGGCCGCCAGAAGCCGTAGGCAGACGCGGCCGCCAGCGCCCCGAAAAGCAGCTTCTCCCAGACCGAGAAGTGCTGGGGTTCAGCCAGGGTTGGGAGAAAAGCAATCATAGCCGCGTCAAACCACAATACACGATGGGTCTGCGCGCCGATTGTGGAAGTGCAGACTGCTTCTATCCGCAAATCCAAAGGCGCTCAACCGTCAGCACCGTACAATCTTCGGCGAGTCAATCCCCCGTGTGGCGTTGCGCGTGTCGACCACAAGCTGCGCTTCCTCGACGATGGCGCGATAGTCGTAGCTGGAGTGGTCGGTGACGATCAGCACCGCATCGTATTGTCCCAGATTCTCGAGCGGCGCGCAGGTCATGTTCAGGTCATAGCGGCGTCCGCGGCCCACGGTAGGGAAGTACGGATCGTTGTAGGCCACGTCGGCGCCCCGATTGCGTAACAGTTCGATGATCGTGAGCGAGGGCGACTCGCGCAGGTCGTCGATGTCACGCTTGTAGGCCAGCCCCAGCACGAGCACCTTCGACCCCTTGATGGATTTCGTGCGATCGTTGAGCGCCGCCGCCACTTGATTCAGGACGAAATATGGCATATCGGAGTTCACCGCGCCAGCCAGCTCAATGAATCGGGTCCGGAAATCGAACTCCCGCGCTTTCCACGAAAGATAAAACGGGTCAATGGGAATGCAATGTCCGCCCAGACCGGGACCGGGATAGAAGGCCTGGAAACCGAAGGGCTTGGATTTGGCCGCCGCGATTACTTCGTGGATGTCGATGCCCATCCTCATGCACAACTGCTTGAGTTCGTTCACCAGTGCGATATTCACGCAGCGATAGATGTTCTCCAGCAATTTCGTCATCTCTGCAACGGAAGGGCTGCTGACAGGAACCACCTGGCGGAAGATGGCGCCGTACATGGCCGATGCCAGTTCCACGGCTGCCGTGCCGCAACCGCCCACGACCTTGGGAACATCGCGCCGGTCGATACTGTCGTTTCCCGGGTCCTCGCGCTCCGGAGAAAACACCACGTGTACGCCTTTGTTCTCCTGGCCGCGCGCAACCTTCAAGCCAAGTCTATTGCCGGCCTCGAGCAGCGGCACAACGACCTCTTCCGTCGTTCCGGGGTAGGTCGTGCTTTCCAGAACAATCAACTGGCCCTCACGAATATGCGGTGCGATCGCCTGCACACTCCCGACCACATAGCTCATGTCGGGCTCGTGGTGCTCGTCCAGCGGCGTGGGCACGCAGATGATGACCGCATCCATCTGGGCCACTTCGGAATAGTCCGTCGTGGCGCGGAAGCCAGTCTTTTGTGCTTCGAGAATCGCATCGGGAAGAATGCGCACGATGTACGATCGGCCCGCATTGAGCCTCGCCACCTTGTCTGGCGCGATATCGAATCCGGTCACGCGGAACCGTTCGCGGCTGAACAGCAGCGCCAGCGGCAATCCAACGTAGCCCATCCCAACAATCCCGATGCGGGCCTCGCGGGCCTCCATTTTGTCCTTGAGTTCAGCGATGCGATTCGTCGCCACTGCCGCTATATTTGTCGTCATATCCTTGAATTGTACGTTGTCCGGGAAAGTGGGCGGAGGCCGCAGCCGCTCAGGGCCGTGCTCAATCGGCTGGGACGGAATCTGCCGTGCGGCGAACAAACTGCATCCGGGATGAGGGGTCAAGCGCAATGATTCCGTTGATGGTGTTGCTGATTTCGTTTGCCGTTTTCAGGCTGGCAGGTTTCGAAGTGGCCTATTTCTCCGATTGGCAGCATGCGCTGCGGGCGGCTCTGGGGGTTATGTTTCTGCTCACGGCTTCAGCACATTGGGGAAGGCGCCGCTCGGATCTGGTTCGCATGGTGCCGCGCATGTTTGGTGATGGCGGCAGGTGGGTCACGCTCACCGGGATTGCCGAGGTGCTCATTGCGCCAGGTCTGCAGATTCCACGCGCAGCCGTGCCCGTCGCCGCCGCGGCTGCGGCCATGCTGGTGTGCATCTTTCCGGCGAACCTGAAGGCAGCGCGCGAAGGGCTGACGATTGGCGGACGGCCCGTGCCGGGATGGAAGACGAGGCTGTGCATTCAGATGGTCTTTCTGGTCGCGCTGGGTGCCGCGGTTTGGCGCTGATTACGGCAGAACAAGAGTTGCTGTGTCCTGGTTCACTGTCTTCAGGGTCGCCGCTCCCTGGTGCTCCCACCCCAACGACGTGGACCTGTCGTTGGGGACCCCGGTTGGCCGCGTCGACCTGAGTGTTGTGACTTCGGGGATGCACCCACTCTGGTTTTGCGATACGCCGGCGTCAGCGACGATGACTCTCGCGGGAAATCTGAGCACGCAAGCGTATGCTAAGGAGCGGAGTTCTTAGTCGTCGTTTTCATTTGCCGCAAGCAGCTTCAAAAGGGGTATCTTTCTTGACTCAATATCTCGTCACCGGAGCCGCGGGATTCATTGGCCGCTCCATTGCCGCGGCCCTGCTGGACCGTGGCGAAGCGGTGCGCGGCGTCGACAGCTTCATTACCGGCAAGCGCGCCAATCTGGCCGGTCTCGAAGCGATGGAGTTCATTGAGGGCGACTTGGCCGATCCCGCGGTCTGCGCCAAGGCCTGCGCGGGTGCGGAGATCGTCTTCCACGAGGCGGCGCTGGCGTCGGTTCCGCGCTCCGTAGCCGACCCCGCAGCCACGAACCGCAACTGCGTGGATGCAACGCTCAATGTGCTCGTGGCGGCCCGCGATGCTGGCGTGCGTCGCGTCATCTATGCCGGCTCTTCCTCGGTCTACGGTGACACGCCCACTTTGCCCAAGCACGAGGAGATGCTGCCCAATCCCATCACGCCCTATGCCGTCGCCAAGCTGGCCGGCGAGCACTACATGCGCGCCTTCGCGCGCGTCTACGGGCTTGAAACCGTCACTCTGCGTTACTTCAACGTCTTTGGCCCCTTTCAGGACCCGACCTCTCACTACTCTGGCGTCCTGGCCATCTTTTGCCGCAAGATGCTGGCCGGCGAGCAGCCCACGATCTATGGCGACGGCGAGCAGAGCCGCGACTTCACCTACATTGAAAACGTCGTGTGCGCCAACCTGTTGGCCGCTGCGGCGCCGGCAGAGAAGGTCTCAGGCAGCATGATGAACCTGGCCACGGGAGCGGCTGTCACGCTCAACCAGGTCTTCGAGATTCTTTGTGGGCTGACCGGCTATCGCGGCAAGCCGGCCTACGCCGAGGCTCGCGCAGGCGATATCCGCCACTCCCTGGCCGACATTCGCCTCGCCCAGGAGCGGCTTGGCTACACGCCTCAAGTCGACTTCCGCGAGGGGATCCGACGCACGGTCGAATGGTATAGGGCCTCATAACAAATAAGTTAATGCGTCGGGACCGTCCCGAATCCCGTCGGGAATAGCTGCTCCTTTCTTCGGCTCACTTCCATCCAGGCCCTCCTTCGGCATCTGCCAGGGGCCGGAACCCGCCACGCTTTGCCTGTGACGCAAATCGCCGAATATGTGATACAAATCCTTGACGAATCGCGCGGGATGAACGAAACTGGCAACGCTTTTCCCCAGTAAACTTTTCGTTCTGAACGCCAGGGCCATCACTTTTGCCTCGAGGGCGTGGGCGAAAGAGAAACTCATGGCGAGGATTCGCTGCGGTCCGCCGCGGCAGAGCAAGGTGTTCCTTGCCGAAAATCAGGCTGGAGCACACAGAGTGGCATAGCTCTGCGCGAGGGACTTTTGCGATTAAGGATTCCGTCCCTTGCCGGATACTCTGCCGATTCAGAAAACACTCGCTGGCGACTCCGGGCCGCGAACCGCTACGGGGGCGGCTCGGCTCGCATCAACCTCGTTGCGCGACCTTTTGCAGGTGGTGTGGCGGCGGCGCCGTTTGGTTGCCGCCATCGAAGGCGCTCTGCTGCTGCTGTGCCTTCTCTATTGCCTCATCGCTCCCAACCAGTACGAAGCGACAGCTCGGGTCGAGCTCCGTACTTCGCCCGTTTCCTCGCTCAGCCTTGATGGCACGGAGCCGCAAAACTCGCCGTCCGTTCTTTCGGCGCCCATCGCGTTGGAGACTCTGGCGAGCGTCCTGCGCAGCGATCAAATCGCCTGGCGTGTCATCACCGGGCTGACGCTATACCAGGCGCCCGGCTTCCGCGGCAGCTTTGCCAGCCGGTTTCCGGGCTTCAATCCCGACAGACCCGCGCCCGACGCCCAAGCCTGGCTCCTGGAAAGATTTTCGAGGCGTCTTCACGTGCAAGCACTGGCGCGCACGCTGCTGGTCGAGATCCGCTTCCGCTCGCACGACGCAGCTCTGTCGGCCGCAGTCGTCAACGCGCTCATTCACGCCTACGAGGCGCAGGAGAACGAATCGCAGATTCAGGCCACGGCGCAGGCCTCTGCCTGGCTGAGCGCGCAACTCGCCGGCTTGAAGACCCGCGTCGACAAGGACCAGCAGCGCCTTGCCGAATTCGAGAATCTGCATGGCATTGTGAGCGCGCCAGAGGTGCTGGCCAACGGCCAACCCGGCGAAACCGAACACAGCTCCGCTTTGGTTGAGATCGATGAGCTCAGCCGCCAGCTTGTGGCCGTCACCACAGATCGCATTCTCGCTGAGGCGGAGTATCGCGCCGCCTCGCAGGGCGACCCGGAGATGGTCATCGCTTCCGATCCACACCTCGAGGCCGATAACGCCAACCTTGCCACCGCACTCTTGCAGCAGATTCACGCTCGCCGCAGCGACCTGGAGCAGGAACAGGCGCAACTGAGTGCCGAACACGGTCCCAGCTTTCCTCGTGTTGTCGAAATTGGCCGCCAGTTGCAGGATCTCGACCGGCAGAAACAAGCCGAGGACGCCAAGTTGGTCGAACGCTTCCGCAGCAATTGGCAAACTGCCCTCGACCGCGAGCAGTTGGTGCGCAAGAGCCTTGACCAAGTGACCGATGAAGGCATGAAGCTAAATGAGGCGGCCACCGAATACGCCGTCATGCGCCAGGAGGCCAACGCCAGCCACGACCTGTACCTGCGTGTGCAGGAGAAAGCCGAGGAAGCGGGACTGGCCGCGGGCGTGCGCGCATCCAACATCTCCGTCGTCGACTACGCCCGCCAGCCGGCCAGGCCCGTTGCGCCCGATCTGCCGCTGTATCTTGCCATCACGTTCTTCGTGGGCCTCTGGCTTGCGGTAGGCGCCGCTTTACTGCGCGAATCGCTCAGTTCTTCCGCGGCGCGCGCGGCCGTGGCGATCATCGCATTAATAGCGGCTGGCGCGAGCCTGCACGCGCAGCCGCCCACGCCCAGCACCTCAGGCCTGCCTACGGGCGTCGCCAGCTTTCCGCAGACGCAGGAGAACAAGAGCCAGCCCAATCCCAGGGAAGCTCCTACGATCTGGAATAATGCAGGCGCCGCGGGTGTGGCAGGCGTGCCTCCCCTCGTAGCCACTCAATCTTCTGCACCCATGCCGGCGCCCATTGGTCCCGGTGATTTCCTCGACATCAGCGAGTATCACACGCCCGAATTCCACTCCACGGTGCGCGTTTCTGCCGCAGGGATGGTGACTCTGCCAATGGTAGGAGAAATGAAAGTCGCCGGCATGGACGAGCAGGCCGCCGCACGCGCTATTGAAGCCGCGTTGCTGGCCAAAGGCATGCTCTTGCACCCGCTCGTCTCGGTGCTGGTGACGGCCTACGCCGGCCAGGACGTGAGTGTACTCGGTGAAGTGACTCGTCCCGGCCTCTACCCATACACCTTCCACCATCGCTTGCTGGACCTGATCTCCGCCGCCTCCGGCCTCTCTCCCAATGCCGGCCGCCTGGTCAACGTCTTTCATCAAGGCGATCCCAAAACGCCGCATCCGGTTGTGCTTGACCCGAGTGGCACCGACACCACCTCCGATCACAATCCCGAGCTGAGCCCGGGCGACACTGTGCAGGTGAGCCGCGCAGGTCTAGTTTACGTGGTGGGCGATGTGATCCGGCCCGGCGGATTCGCGGTCGATCCGGTTCAGGGGCTCACCGTGGTGCAGGCGCTCTCACTGGCCTGGGGACCGTCGCAGAATGCCGCCGTCGGCAGAGCCATTCTCATCCGCGAGCAGAAGGGCGGCCGCACTATGATCGCCCTCAACCTGAAGCGCATGTTGCACGGCCAGGATCCCGACCAGCCGGTGCAGGACCGCGACATCCTCTACGTTCCCGATTCGGAGGCCAAGAATCTGCTGAACCGCACCCTGGAGTCCGCCATTCAATCCACTATCGGCGTCACCATCTACTCAGCGCTGGTTTATTCGCAGAGGTATTAAGCGGGGAAGAGGGTTTAGGCGATGAGAAGAGTCGCGTGGGTGCTATTGCTCCTCTTCGCCTTCGCCATCCCCTGGGAGTATTCGCTCGATCTCGGCGGGTTGCTGGGTAATGCAGCCCGCATCGCCGGCTTGCTGGTGCTTGTCGCGGCCATTCCGGCGGTCCTGCAAGCAGGCCGCATGCGCACCCCAGGGGCGTTCTGGTGGCTCACGCTCGCCTTGTATCTCTGGTTCTGCTGTTCCTATTTCTGGACCATCGATCCCGTCGCGACTCTGGAAAAGATCCGCGGCTACTTTCAGGAGATGATGATCGTCTGGCTGGTGTGGGAGTTTGCCGACACTCCCGCCGATCTGCGCGCTCTGCTGCGCGCCACCATTGCCGGGTCCTGGGTGCTCGCCCTGCTCACGCTGGCCGCCTTCCACTCCCCTGAGGCCGTTGCCGCCGGCCAGATTCGCTTTGCCGCCTACGGCCAGGATCCCAACGAAGTGGCCCGCTTTCTCGATCTCGGCTTTCCGCTCGCCGCGCTCCTCTTGAACTGCGAGCGCCGCTGGCCGGCGCGCCTGATAGCGCTTGGTTTTTTCCCGCTGGGATTCGCCGCCGTTCTCCTCACCGCGTCACGGGAAGGTTTCCTGGCTGCGGTCATTGCAATCGCCGGATCCGTCTTTCTTCTCACCCGCGGCCGCGCCAGGCGTGTCGTTGCCACAGTCTTCGCCCTGCCGCCTTTCCTGGCCGCCCTCTGGTTCATCGTCCCCAGTGCGACCCTTGCGCGGCTCGCCACCATCCCCGAGCAACTGCAAAGCGGCGATCTGAACCAGCGCTTCAACATCTGGTCCGCCGGCTGGCGCGCCTTTGCCCATGCGCCGCTTTTCGGATCAGGCGTTGGATCTTTTGTCGCTGCCGCGCACTTGGCGCCAATCGACACCGCGCACAATACCGCTCTTTCCATCGTTGTCGGCGGAGGGCTTTGCGCTCTCTTCCTGGCGACCCTCCTCGTCGCTCTGGCGGTATATGAGGCACTCAAAACTCACGGACCTCTGCGCATCGGACTCATCACATCCCTGATCGCTTGGGCCCTTACGTCGCTCGTCGCGACGGTCGAGGAGAACCGCACCACGTGGCTGCTTCTTGCCATGATTGCCGTCGCCGGACGACTCGCCGGGGAAGATCCGGACGGCCTGGCAGCTTGCTTCTCCCCAACGACGTCGCGGCTCAACGCCATTTCCGCACCGGAGTCGCCGCTCACCGTGCAGCCGGAATCTTAGAGGCCGCCTCGCCGCCATGTCGATCACGTCGCCCATCGCCGCTCCGGCTCGCGCATTCAGCGTCAATCGCAGCATCCTCCATGCCGCCCTTTCTGTGGGAGCAGCCGGCGTCATCGTCAAGCTCCTCGCCACCTTCAAGGAGATCGCGGTTGCCTCGGTCTACGGCCGCTCCGACGCCATGGACGCCTTCCTCGCCGCAGCGCTCATCCCCAATCTGCTTGTCAACCTCATCTCCGAATCGATGAATCAGGCCCTTGTGCCCACGCTCATTCGGGTGAGGGAACAGGAGGGCCGCGATCGCGCGCAGCAACTCCTCTCCAGTTCGATGCTCTGGATGTGCCTGCTCCTGGGCGCATCCTGCGCAGTCATGGCGCTCGCGGCGCGAGGCTTTTTTCCGCTCATCGGCGCCCACTTCCCGCCCGCCAAGCTCCAGCTCGCCGTGCGGATCTTTTACGCACTTCTGCCGATGGTCCTCATCACCGGAATCGCCACCAATTGCACTGCGGTTCTCAACACGCTCGACCGCTTCGCCCTTCCCGCTCTCGCGCCTACAGTGATTTCGATCTCTATACTCGTTGGCGCTTTGATTCTTGGCGCTCGCTTCGGAATTTGGGCCATGGTCTACTCCACGCTGGCCGGGTCGCTGCTGCACGCCATCATCGTCGCCTGGATGATGCAGGCGCGCGGCTACCGCTTCCGCCTGCGCTGGCACGGCATGAACCAAGCCACGCGAGAAGTGGCTGGCCAATACGGCCCCATGCTGCTGAGCAGCGTCGTGGCCTCGGGCGGTCTGCTCGTCGATCAGGCGATGGCTGCCATGCTGATTGCAGGCAGCGTCTCCGCGTTGGTCTACGCCAATCGCTTCGTCAGCGTGGTGCTTACTCTGCTGGCAGGCGCGGTTTCCACCGCCATCGTGCCGCACTTCTCGCGCATGATCGCCCATTGCGACTGGGCCGGATGCCGCCACACACTTCGCACATGGATCCGGATCACCGCCCTGGCTTCGGTGCCCATCGCGGTCCTCCTCATCGCCGGCGCGCACCCGCTCGTGCGCGTCGCATTGCAGCACGGTCAGTTCGGTCCGCGCGACACCTCGGTCGTAGCCTCAGTCCTCGCCATGTACGCCATCCAGATTCCGTTTTTCGTCACCAGCCGCGTCTATTACCGCTTTCTTGTCGCCATGCGCCGCACCGACCTGATCCTTTACTGCGGCATCCTCAACCTTGGCCTCGACATTGTGCTGAATCTCGTTCTCATGCGCTGGTTCGGCGTTGCAGGCATCGCGCTCGCCACCTCTTTATGGACGGTGAGCACGTTTTTCTATCTCTGGTACTGGAGCCGGAAGTTGCTCGCGCGGGCGATCGCGGCGGAGGCAGCCCGATGATTCCCGGTGCAGCCGAGTATCTGCTCCGCTTCGACGATCTTTGCCCGACGGTTTCAGCCGAACGCTGGCTGCGCTTCGAGTCCCTGATCCAGGAGTTCCGGCTGCAACCGATCCTCGCCGTTGTTCCCGACAACCGCGACCCCGATCTCGAGCTTTCGCCCGCGGACCCGGCCTTTTGGCAGCGAATGCGCGCGCTCGAAGACGCGGGGGCTGTCATTGGTCTCCACGGCTGTCGCCATCTCTGCCTGAGCCAGGGCCGCAGCCTGCTTGGCCTCGCCCGCACGTCGGAATTTGCCGGCGTCGCCGCCGAAACGCAACACGCGTGGATCCGCGAGGGCCTGCGTATCCTGCGCGGTCACGGGCTCAACCCCAGAATATGGGTCGCGCCTCGTCATGGATTTGACGCGCACACGCTCGATGCGCTTCAAGCCGAGGGAATCTCGCTTGTGTCGGACGGCTTTGCGCGCACACCGTTTCTTCGCCAGGGCGTTACCTGGATTCCGCAGCAACTTTGGGGCCCCGTCGTCAAGTCGAAGGGCCTTTGGACTATCTGCCTGCATGCGAATACCGCGCACGACGCGCAGATCCAGGTTTTGCGCGAATTCCTAACCGCCCATGCGGCTCAATTCACCTCCGTCGATCGTGTACTCTTCCGGTTTCAGCCCACCACCTTGACCCTTGCCGAGCGCGTTCACACTGAAGCGGCGTTCCGGCGGCTCAAGCTCTCCCGCGCAGTCAGGCGAATCGGCGCCTTGTCGCCCTTCCGGCGGAGCAAATCTTCATAGAGTCGTTCCCATCGGTCGAGCACGGTCTCCAGGCTGAATTGCTCGACCACGCGCCGCCGCGCGCGCTCGCCCATGGCGAGCCGCGCTTCGATCGGTATCTGCATCAGCCTTGCCATGGCGCTTGCCAGCGCATGTGGATCGCCTGCGGGGGCAAGCCAACCATTCGCGCCGTCGACGATCACCTCGCGCGTTCCGGCAACGTTGGTGGCGACAGCAGGCAATCCGCTGGCGCCCGCCTCCAGCAGTACCATGGGCAGCCCTTCGTAGCGCGACGAAAGGACGAATCCATCCGCGGCTTGCATCCAACGCTGGACATTTGGCTCAAAGCCCCGGAAATGGACGCGCCGCTCCAGTTCCAACTGCGCTGCCAGTTGAACCAACTCGGCTTCAAGGGGGCCGGCGCCCAGAATCAGCAGCCGCGCCGTCGCAGGCTCGCAGGCCAACGCCCTGAGCAGCGTCGGGTAGTCTTTCACTGCCTCCAGCCTGCCCACGGCGATCCACAGGAACTCGTCTGCGAGTCCAAGCTCGCGCCGCGCTGCTGACCGCACGTGTGCATCCGGCTGCCAGGCCTCCACTTCAATTCCGTTGCCCAGCACCGAGAGATGCTCCTCTCGCACCATGCCGGCTGCCAGATGCGCTGCCGCCGTAGCATGGCTCACCGCCGTCACGTGGTCAGGCAACCAGCGGCTGTATGCGTAGCCGATACGCCGGCCTCTCTTGCCGGTGTGGGAGCTGTGCAGCGTGTCAATCACCGCCGGCACGGGTGCGGCCAGGCGCGACCAGCGGGCCAGCCACGCGGCGTGGGGCAGGTGCGCGTGCACCACGTCTGGCCGCTCACGCCAAAGCCAGCGATGGAAACGCAGCCATCCCCGAGGGTCAGCGAGCCCTTTGCGCATCTCCAGACTGAGGAAGGCAACGCCGTAATCTCGCAGTTCCGCGGCCGCCGCGCCGCCTGTGCCGGAAAGCGCCACCACGCTCACTCGCCAGCCGCGCCGTCGCAGCCCCTTGGCCAGAAGCATGGCTTGCCGTTCGGCGCCGCCAATGCGGTCGAGGCCGGGGATCAGAACCGCTGCGTGGTTCATTCCCGCCTCCACGCATGCGCGTCGATCAGTTCCTCATAGGCCTCGATTGCACGCTCGAATCCAAACTCATTTGCCGCCCAGGCATTTCGAATATCGGAATCGATGGACCGTTTGCGGCTGCGGAAAGGTGCGAAGACCGCGACTAGCGCAGCCCAGATTGTGGCCATCAGAAGGGAGATGGCAAAGAATGGAAGCGAAAGAGCACACAGGATTCCCGTTAGCGCGAGACCAAACCAAGGACGAAGCACGGACCCCTCCAGCAACTCAGGTTCCGCGGCCCGAGCCGAAACCGGCGTCGGAGACAAGTTGAGCGGCTTCCCAGCAAATATGCCCCGAATCGAAGCACCAGGAACGGCGCCAGCCGCAGCAAATGCGGCACCATCGTGCGCAGAAAATGGGAACAGACAATCCGGAACTGCTTTGGCGGGAAACTTCCTCGACGGAGCAGGGCGATGCGCTATGAGATGAAAGCCTTAAGATACGGTGGCCCGGCACGCCCGATCATTCTTCGTCTGAGTAAGCCCCCCTCGTCAACGCAAGAGAGACCTTGGTAACAGGTCCTTCTTTTGGGTTTGGAAGATTGCACTGCAAGGAAACAACCGACGCTGAAAAAAGTCAAGGACTAAATTTCCACAGGGGAAATCAGTCTGTTAATTACCTGTGGATTCTCATTGCGTCGACGCAGGAACCCGCCGCTCTGGAACTTCTCGAGTACAGTCTCCGGCCCCTGACCGCGCCATTTGGAGTGACGACGGCGAGAAAGGTTGACAAAACCGTTCACCGAGCCGGATCGCATCAAGGGCCGCGAGGATGGTCGCGGCAAGGGCCTCTGCGGAAATCTCCGGCGCCAGCCATGCGCCATGCCGGCCACGGAGCAAGTCCACAACTCCGCCGGACGCCGGCGTGGCCACAAGGGGTAAGCCAGCCGCCACTGCCTCCAGTAGAGCGTTCGGCATCCCTTCATAGCGCGACGAGAGCACAAACAGCGTGGCTCCGGGAAGAAGCGCATATGGGCGGTCGACGTGGCCGGCAAAGCAGACTGCGGTCTCCAATCCAAGCGAGCGGCAAAGCGACATGAGAGCCGCTTTCTCGCGGCCTGCGCCGGCGAGGATCAAATCAGCATCCGGATGATGCTCGCGCACCACGGCAAGTGCTTCGAGCAGCAGGTCAAAACCTTTCTCCCACGACAGTCTTCCCACGGCCAGCAGGTGCGGGCCCGCGCCGCTCCGCCGCAGTGGAGCAGCCCAGGCCGCACGGATTCCTTCCAAATCCACAGGATTGGGCAATACGGCGATCCGCTCTTCGCCGATACCGGCCGCCTGTACAAGATCCCTCGCCATGGCGCGCGACTGACAGATCACGCGGTCTGACCAGCGATAGAACAGCCGGTACAACAGGCGCGCGTAGCGCGGCGCATCGGCAGAGGCCAGAGTGGACGAAACCGTCCCATTCTGCCGCACCAGGACGCACGTCGGCGGAAACAGTGGCCGCAGGAGAAGCACAAGAAGGCTAATCTCCACGCCGCCCGTGAGGACCACCTTGGGCCGAAGGCGCCACACCAGGCGCAACAACGGGAACGCCCCCGCGCGCGCTCTGCCGGCGCCCAGCGCGTGAAGCTTCACCCAAGGCGGCAGGACGCCCCCGGCTGCCTTGGCCTGCTGCACCAGCCCCAGGTGAACCTCGTATTTCGCCTGCGACAGCCCGCGTGCCAGCAAGGCCATCACGTGTTCAGCGCCACCCCCGCCCAAATGCGGGATGAGCAGCAGAATTCTTTTGCGTTGCACCGTGAGTTTCCTGGAAAGATGACAATTGTCGCCCAACCCCGTGCCCTTGATGTGTATTCGCAATCACTGACAGTGTGTTAAATCGCTCTAATCTAGTGTTTCAAACGAATACATCAGCTGTTTCAAACTGACACACTGGCCCCCGCGTCCACCAGAATCTGCGCGTTCACCCCTGCAATCGGGGATTCTTCCAGGGAGAAGCGCACATGGCAGATTCCGGGCCCCTTTCCTTTCAGTTCTCTCCGCGTCCCACTCAATCGCCCATCATCGTTGTCGGCGTCACCAGTCAGGAGACATGCCGTGCCTGGGGCGCGCGCCTGCGCAAGTTGCGCCAGGCGGGCTTTCGAGTCCTGCTCGTCTGCGGTCGCGGCGGCTTCGCCGATCGCGCGGCCATCCTCGGCGGCGTTGAGCGAATCGTCATTCCCATGCGGCGCTCCATCGCTCCTGCCTCTGACTTCATTGCGCTCCTGCGTCTCTTGTGGCTGATAGGCAGCCGCCGACCCGACGTGGTCGAGTTCAGCACGCCCAAAGCCGGCTTGCTCGGAATGCTCGCCGCCCGCTTGCGCGGTGTGCCCCGGCGCGTCTACATGATGCGCGGGCTCAAGCTCGAGCGCTCGGCCGGATTCAAGCGCGCCGTTCTGCTCGCCGCCGAGCGCCTGGCCTGCGCCTGCGCCAGCAATGTCCTCTGCAACAGCGACAGTCTTCGCCGCGAGGCATTGGCGCTCCGCCTCGCCCCGTCTGCCAAGCTCGCCGTCCTGGGGCAGGGAAGCAGCATCGGCGTCGATATCGACCGCTTCTCACCCGGCCCCAGCACCGTCCGCGACCGCTTCCGCATCCCCAGGGATGCACCACTCATCGGCTTTGTCGGCCGCCTCACCTGCGACAAGGGCCTGCCCGAGCTGATCGTCGCATTCGACGAGATTCTCGTCGCTCAGCCGGCCGCGCGCCTGCTTCTCGTCGGCTGGTTCGACCGCGCCGAAGATGCGCTCGACATGGAGCTCCGCGCCCGGATCGTCAACAATCGCCGCATCCACACGACCGGCTTCGTCGGCGACACGGCGCCCTACTACCGTGCCATGGACGTACTGGTTTTGCCGACTTGGCGGGAGGGATTCCCCAATGCCGTTCTGGAGGCTGCTGCCACGGGGATTCCGGCGGTGACGACCGAGAGCACAGGAGCGCGGGACTCCGTGGTGCCCGAGGTGACCGGCCTGCTTATCCCTCCGGGGTACCCGGAGGCCATCTGTGAGGCGGTGCTAAAGATCCTCGGTGATCCGGAGCGCCGCCGTAAGATGGGCCAGGCGGCGCGTGCCTGGGTTCTGGAACACTACGCGGAAGACCGCGTCCTCGGGCTGACAGCCGACTATTACCTGAGCCTGCTTGAGACCGAGCCGCAACTCGTTCCTCAACGCGTTTAGGATAGGTAAAGGTCGCCAAACGGAGAGCGCGGAAAAAGAAATGAAGAAGCAATGCGGGACGAAGCGGAGCCAGTTCGCAGAGTTAATTGAGGGCATCGGCTCGATGAAGGCACGCCGCGAACGAAAAACCACGTTACGAACTTCAACTTTGCGCCGCTCCAAGAGGGAATCGAGCCGAGTGCTCCGTCCAGGAGTTGAAGATGGCGGCCCCGCCGTGAATAGCTGAGGAAAGTAAAGGCCACCCGCCTTAGAAACTGAGTCGCTTCAGTTCGCGAACGGCGGGTGGCCCAGGCAAGGCTCGGAGGAAGGACCGGGGTGCCGGAGTGCCCCATCCAAGCTCTGCTTGGGTGGGGGGATATCTCTCAGCTCGCGTCACCCTCGCCGGCAAACAGATCGCGCTGTTCGCCGCTCGGCCTCGCCGTCTCGACGCGCTTGCGGTGCGCGGCCCCAATCAGGCTGACCACTTCCAGCGCCTGAATGGCCTGGCGCGGCACATAAATCCGCTGTGTGTTTGAACGCGTATCGGGCGGCGTCAGCAGCAATCCTGCGCCCTCCACCAAAGTGCCATCATTGGCCGCAAGCCCTTCCAACTCGTCGCCGTCGGTCAGCGTGAGCCGCAGCCACAAACCCGCGGTGCGCGGACGCAACGAAAAACGCTTGCGCAACAGCCGCTCAGGGTTCGCCTGGTCCGCCGATCCGGCAGGGAGGTCCCGCACATAGCACACCCACTTCACCTGCTCCCATCCCACGCGCACCACCTTGCCGGACAGGTCAAGAATCTCCAACTCCGGCTTGGTCTGCCCAAATTCGGTCCCTGCGTACCCGGCAAACCAGTCGCGGGAGAACTTGCGCACAATGACGGGTTTGCGTGCCGAGGCCATCGCTCTGGATTGTCGCACGCGCAGCCCCGAAGCGGCGCTCGCCTCTATTGCGCTTTCTGGCTACCCCCTTGGAGGCGCTCGAGAGAAACAGCCGTGATTCCCACACCAGAAAAGTTGCAGTTCCAGTGCAACAAAACTACTCTTTCGTCGCAAATTGTGTTAATGTTCTTGTTTGCCAGCTTCCACGAATAGCGCCATAAGGGCAGCAGCATCAGCTATTTGGACGGCGGTTGAGATGGCGGAAACAGGATAGAGCATGCCCGATTACATCTACCTCCTGGAAAACCGGCTCTCGGCAGACCAGCGCCACGCCCTCGCACAGTTGCGCACCGCCGCGCGCGATGCCGGGTTCCTTCTCTTCCTCACCGGAGACGCCGTCCGCGACCTGACCAGTGGCCACGCTGTTCGCGAGCTGGAGTTCGCGGTACACGGAAACGCGTTTAAGCTCAAGAAACCACTTGAGAAACTCGGCGGAAAGCTGTGGGGAGAAGACGACACCTCGCACAGCCTTTACCTGTGTTTTCCCGGGACCGTTCGCGTCAACGTCATCAGCGCCCACCGCGTGGAGTATCCCAAACCGGGCAAGCCCGTCTATCATCCGGCTTCCATTCAGGAAGACCTGCGCCGCCGCGACTTTACCGTCAACTCCATGGCGATTTCTCTCAATGAGGGGTCCTTCGGGCTCCTGATGGACCCGCTGAACGGCGCCGCCGACATTGAGGCTCGCGCTCTTCGCCTCGTCTCCAATTACGGGTTCCTTGAAGATCCCTCGCTCTTGATTCGCGCCGTCCGGTACCGCGCTCGCCTGGGCTGGGAGATGGACCCCAGAACCCAGGCCCGCTATGACAACGCCAAGAGCGAAGGAGTGATCGAATTCCTTTCCCCCCACGCGCGCAGACAGGAGTTGGAGCAGATCGGGCACGAAGAGGACGGGCTGAAGGTGCTGTCCGCCCTCGAGGCCGAAGGCTGGATGAAGGTGCTCTTCCCGGCCTGGACCTCCGCCAAGGCCGATGAGGCAAAACTGACGGCCCTTCACGAGATGGCGGTCCAACTGCTCCTGCAGGGCATTCATGCCGATATGTCCGCGGCCCAGATGCGACTCCTCACCGCCAAGCTGCCTTCCCGGGATCTATCGGCGCTCAAAAAGTCGATGCTGCGTCCCGGTTTCGTCGCTGAATGGAACAATCTGGATTCGTTGGCCGCGGGATTCGCCAAGGCGCTGCTTGCCAAGCAGAATGCCAAACCCTCGGCAAGCTTCAAGCTCTTTATGAGCTATGACCCAGAAGCAATTCTATGGCTTTGCTTTACAAGCAAGGAGAAAGCCGTTCAAGAGCGCTTCAACCTCTTCCTCAGGGTCTGGCCTGAGTCCCGCCAGCGCATCCCGCACGCCATGATGCAGGAGCTGCGCATCACCCCGGACCTGCCCAGCTACTCCGAGCTCGTGCAGAGCATCTTTCTGGAGCTGATCGATGGCCACGTGACGACCCCAGAGGAGATGCGCGCCTATCTCGAGCCGCACTCACCCCCCGCACCGCCTCCCCAAGCGACCATCAAGCGCCCGCGTGTGCGCCGTGAAGCCAAGTTAAAGGAGCCGGCCTTCGAAGAGGAGGAAGAGGCCGAGGAGGATCTGGCCGGAGACGAGGAACTGGAGCCGATCGTCGCCGACGAAGATGAACTCGATCTGGCCGTGGTTCTGCCCAAGGGCGTCCTGGCAGTGGACATGGACTTGGAAGGCGAGGAAGAAGAGGAGGAGCTGGAAAAGGAGGGGGCCGAAGCAGTTCCGGCAATCAAGAAGCAGACTGCCGCACCGGCAACCGCAAAAAAGGCACAAAAGCCTGCGCCCGCCGCCAAGCCTGCGCCCGCCGAGCCCGTAGCGCCTGCCGCTCCACCAAAGCCCGCGCCCGCAAAGACCCAACCTGCAGCCGCAACCAAGCCTGCGCCGAAGGCAGTTGCGGCCAAACCAGCCAAACCGGAGAAGCCTGCCAAGCCCGCCGCCAAAGGACCAGCGCCAATCAAAGCCAATGCCCCAGCCAGGGAGCCGGCGAAGGCCGCAGCCAAAGCGCCAGCCAAGAAAGCCGCCAAACCCGCGCCGGCCAAGGCCGCTCGGCCCAAACCCAAGCCTGCTCGTGCCGCTGCCGCCAAGCCTGCCAAGAAAGCGCCGAAGAAGTACTCGAAGCCGGCAGCGAAGAAGTCGGTTTCCAAGCCGGCAAAAAAGCGCTGATTCCGCCTGCAGCAAACGGTGAACTCGGCGCCAAACAGCGGCCGATTTACCCCGGATTCATTGTTCGACCCCAAATTCATCGAACATTTGCAATTCGTTCGCTTGCGTGCATTACCCTGTTAATAGTTCCCAGCGGTCAATCCATCCCGAGCAATTGAACCGGCCGCGGGACGAGGACTGACGGTTTGAGCCAATCCGTATTTGTTTTGGAAGACGACACCGATATTGCCAGGCTGGTACAACATCACCTTGAAGCGGCAGGCTTTGAAGCACGCCTCTTTCACACCCCCACCAATCTCATTCCCGACGCCGAGCGCAGACCTCCCGCACTGTTTCTCCTCGACATCATGGTTCCCGGCGGCGACGGCCTCGACATTTGCCGACGCCTGCGCAATCACGCCGGCCTTTCCACCATCCCCATCATCTTTCTCACCGCGCGCGCCGGAGAAAACGACCGCGTCCTGGGCCTCGATCTGGGCGCGGACGACTATATCACCAAGCCGTTTTCCACGCGCGAACTGGTGGCTCGCGTCAAGGCCGTCCTGCGCCGCTTTGAGCGGCCTACGTCGCCCTCCATCATCAGCTTTGAAGAGATCATCATCGACGCCGGCGCGATGCAGTTGAAGGTCCGAGGCGAACTCACCACCACCACCGCTACCGAGTTTCGCCTGCTCGACTACCTCGCGCGCCATCCCGGCCGCGTCTTTAGCCGCGACCATCTCCTCGACGCCGTCTGGGGCGACGCCCGCTTTGTCACTCCCCGCTCCGTCGATGTGTATGTGCGCCGTATCCGTGAGAAAATCGAGATCGACCCGGAGAATCCGCGCTACTTGAAAACCGTGCGCGGCGCCGGCTACCGCTTCGAACTGCCCAAGGGCGAATAAAATCGAGCCGCTAGCTTCTAGCCTTTAGCTTCTAGCCAGTTAGGATCGGGATTGATTGTTGCATGTGGCCCCGCCGGTCTTGCCAAGGCAAAGAACAAGCTAGGAGCTAGAAGCTGGAAGCTAGAAGCTGTTTTTCCATGACCCCCAAAGTCTTTACCAAGCTGCTTGGCCTTTTCATCCTGCTTCTGGCCGTCAACACGCTGGTGCTGCTGTTTGCCTTTCACCAGTTTGCAGAGCACGCGGCAGACGCCCCGCTGCGTCTCTTCGGCCGCGAGGCGCTCTGGTCCGGGCTCATCGCCCTCGGCGTCACCATTTCCCTGGCTGCCTGGGCCGCTGCGCGCATCTCCGCCCGCCTCCACGGTGTAGTCGCTTTTGCCCGGCGAATCGCCGGCGGCGATCTGGCCGCGCGCATCCACCGCACCGGTGAGGACGAGCTCTCTTCGATAGAAACCTCTCTCAACCAAACCGCCGAGCGCCTGGGCAAGGACTTTGCCGAGCTCGAAAGTAGCCATCACGAGCTGGCCGTGATGCTCGACTCCATGCAGGAGGCGGTCGTCGCCATCACGCCCGAAGGCTCCGTCCGCTGGTCGAACGCCGTCATGCAAAACATCGCCGGCTTGCAACTTCTTCCCGGCCGCCCGCTCGTCCACTCGGTTCGCGACCCCGAGCTGCTGGCCTGCGTGCGCGGCGCCCTCGAACGCCGCGAACTCTGCGTTGGCCGCGCCAGCCTGCTGGCTCCCGGCCGCGTATTCGAGGTCAACGCCGCCCCTTTGCCCTCCGGCGGCGCGCTCGCCGTTCTCCACGACGTCACCAGCATCGAAGTCGCGCAAAAATCGCGACGCGAGTTTGTCGCCAACGTCAGCCACGAGCTGCGCACGCCGCTCACGTCCATCCAGGGCTACGTCGAAACCCTCATCGAAGACCCCAACCCCAGCCCTGAGACCACACTCGAATTCCTCGGCGTTATCCTCAAGAATGCCAGCCGCATGAACCGCCTTACCGAGGATCTGTTGGCCCTCGCCAGCGTCGAAAGCCCCGACTACAAGCTCTCTCTGCAGCCCGTCCGCGCCAGCGTTCTCCTTCAGGACGCCATCGACTCCATCGGCGGCATCGTTGTCGACTCCGGCGTTCGGCTTCAGTCCGCGGGCGCGCCAGACGCTCTGGTCATGGCCGATCCCGACGCCATGCATCAAGTCTTCGGCAACCTCATGGAGAACTCGCTCAAGTACGCCAAGAGTGGCAAGCGCATCCGCGCCGGCGCACGCCTGCTCGCCAGTGAGGTGCAGTTCACCATTCAGGACTTCGGCCCTGGCATTGCCTCCGAGCACCTGGCGCGCATCTTCGAGCGTTTCTACCGCGTCGACAAGGCCCGCTCGCGCGAGTCCGGCGGCACCGGCCTCGGCCTCGCCATCGTCAAGCACATCGTGCAGGCCCACGGCGGCCGCGTGTGGGCTGAAAGCGAGCTCGGCAGCGGCGCCAGCTTCCACTTCACGCTGCCCCTGGCCCCCGCTCCGCAAACCGCCCCTCAACCCGCGCAGCAAACACCCGCTGTCACAGCCTGAAACTCCGCTCCATCAACCGGGGGTCACCGCCTGCAAATGCCTTCCGAGGCGCCGCGTCAGTTTCCCGCAGATGCTCTTGCCCCCGCCCCTGACCCTTGTTCCGTGTTTCTTTTCAACTGCCCGTAACATTCCGCGTGGACAATGGACCTCGGCAGGAATTCTGAAAGGAAGCAAATCGTGAAAAAAACGTTGCTTGTCATTGCGTTGTTCGTGTGGGCGCTGAGCGCGGCTCAGGCGCAAAAGATTACGGCTGCGGGCGCAACCTTCCCGTATCCCATCTACTCCAAGTGGTTCAGCGAATACAGCGCCGCGCATCCCGGCGTCCAAATCAATTACCAATCCATCGGCTCCGGCGGCGGCATTCAGCAGGTGACCAACGGCGTCGTCGACTTCGGCGCATCCGACATGCCCATGACCGACCAGGCGCTGGCGGCCTCCAAGGTCAAGCTGGTTCACATTCCCACCGTGCTGGGGGCTGTGGTTCCCATCTTCAACGTCTCCGGGGTTACCGAGCTTCGCTTCAGCCCTGAAGTCCTAGCCGACATCTACTTGGCGAAGATCACCACGTGGAACGACCCGCGCATCGCCAAGGACAATCCGGGCGCCCACCTGCCCAGCGATAAGATCATCGTCGTCCATCGGTCCGATGGCAGCGGCACCACCTTCATTTGGACCGACTATCTCAGCAAAGTCAGCCCAGACTGGGCCGGCGGCCCGAGCAAGGGCACCGCGATCAATTGGCCAACCGGCGTTGGCGGCAAGGGCAACGAGGGCGTTGCCGCGCAGGTCCGGGAATTCCCGGGCGCCATCGGCTACGTCGAGCTCATCTATGCGCTCCAGAACCACATCGACTTTGGCTCCATCAAGAACGCGTCTGGGAGCTGGGTCAAGGCCTCGATCCAGGGCGTGACGGCCGCCGCGGCTACCGCCAAGATACCCGCCGACTACCGTGTTTCCATTACCAACGCTCCGGGCGCCGATTCCTATCCCATCTCCAGCTTCACCTATCTCCTCATTCCCACCCACCCCACCGATATGGCGAAAGAAAAGGTCATCAAGGATCTGCTGAGCTGGTCCCTCAACTCGGGCGAAGGCGAAGTCTCCACTCTCTCATACGCGCCGCTCCCTGACAGCCTCAAGCAGAAGGTTCTCCAAACCGTGTACGCCTTGCCGTAAAGCATCATGAGGAGCCCGGCGCCCGCCGGGCTCCTCGTCCCTCCATCGCGTCATTCGTCTCCCATCCGGATGATGCGCCCCCGCCCCAAATCCCCGGAATTTCCCTCCTCCTTGCCGGGAAAATCCGCCGCACCTGAATGGTTTTGAGAGGTCGGCGCGCGACTGCGCGTTGAGTCGAGCGTTGTGCGCTGAAAGCTGAATGCCAAGGGCTAAGAGCTGATAGCTGAAAGCTGGCAGTTCGCTCCTTTTGGTACACTCTCCAAGGCCCGGGTGTTAGGATATTCCCCGTTCCCATTGAAAAAGCAATGACACCTGTTCCTCTGATCTCGACTGTCAATGACCTCTTCGTTCGAATTGCCGCGGCCGGCAATCCGCGCGCCGTCCTATGGCAGGATGAGTTTGGTCAATGGCACCCCATCTCTTCCGACCAGATATATCAACGCGTCCATGCACTGGCCACGGCCTTTCTGAAGCTGGGCGCGAAAAAGGGCGATCGAATCGTCCTCGTCAGCGAGAATCGCTGGGAGTGGGCCGTCACTGACTTTGCGGCGCTGGCCATTGGTGCGGCCGATGTACCCCTCTATCCCACCCTCACCGGCGAGCAGGTCGCGGAGCAGGTGCGCGATGCCGGCTGCCGCATCGCCGTGGTTTCCACCCGGCTTCAGTTCGACAAGCTTAACTCGGTCCGCGGGCGAACCCAGCTCGAACACATCGTCATCATGGATTCTCCCGCCCCCGGTGGCGCTATCGCCATGAGCGAGTTGATTGACGATGCCGATGTTCTCGGGGCGGAGCGCGACCCTGTCTTCGACGCCCTGGTTCGCTCCGTCGAGCCCCGCGACCTGGCCACGCTTATCTACACGTCAGGCACCACAGGTGAGCCCAAGGGCGTTGCTCTAAGCCACGGCAACATCGCTGCCAATCAGAATTACGCCCCCGTGGATTTCGATTTTGGTCCCACTGACGCCTGCATCTCCTTCCTGCCCCTTTCGCACGTGACCGCGCGCGTTCTCGATTACGTGATGTACAACTTCGGCGCACAGGTGGCCTACTGTTCGCAATTCGACAAGCTTCCGCAGGCCATGCGCGAGGTGCGGCCCACGGTTATCGTCGGCGTCCCGCGCGTCTATGAGAAGATCCGCCAGGCCGTGGAGCAAAAGGCTGGCCAATCGCCGGTCAAGAAGCGGCTCCTGGCATGGGCCATCCATCTGGGCTCGCGCTTCGCCGATGCGGTTTTTGATGGACGCCAGCCGAAGTCGATCTTGTGGAAACTAGCCAGCAAGCTGGTCTATTCCAAGGTCCGCGAGGCCTTCGGTGGGCGCGTCAGAATCTTTGTCTCAGGGGGCGCGCCCCTCGGGATCGACACCGCGCGGTGGTTCGCCGCCGCGGGCATTGCGCTTTGGGAGGGCTACGGCCTCACCGAAACTTCGCCCGTCATTGCTCTGAACACGCCCATCCACCACCGCATGGGCTCCGTCGGCGTGCCACTGTCCAATATCGAACTCAAGTTCGCTGAAGACGGTGAGTTGCTCGTTCGCGGGCCTTCGGTCTTCGCTGGTTACTGGCACAAGCCCGCCGCAACCGCCGAGTGCCTCGACAGCCATGGGTGGTTCCGCACCGGCGACATTGCTCATCTCGACGCCGACGGCTTCCTTCATATCACCGATCGCAAGAAGGAGTTGCTGAAGACTTCCGGCGGCAAGATCGTCGCGCCGCAGCCTATCGAGAGCAGGTTGAAGAACAGCCTGCTGGTTGCGCATGCCGCGCTCGTGGGCGACCGTCACAAGTTCATCTGTGCGCTCATCGCGCCCAACTTCACTGCACTTGAGGAGTGGGCAAGCCATCATGGCATTGAGGCCCAGTCCCGCGCCGAGCTTGTGGCCGACTCGGGTGTGATTGCGCTTTACGCCGAGCTGGTCCGCGAGGTCAACGGCACACTGGCCAACTTTGAAACCCTCAAGCGCTTCCGTATCGTCGCCGACGAATGGACCCAGGAGTCCGGAGAGCTCACTCCGTCCATGAAGCTCAAGCGCCGCGTCCTCACGGCGCGATATGCGGCGGTGATCGCCGAACTTTACGCCGACGAAGCAACCGCGCGCGGCGAATCGGGGGGCTGAGCCGGCCCATCCCTTTACGCACCACCACATGCTTGCCCCACATCCGCTTCAGAGCTCTGAAAAACGGCGCGCCCCACGCTCCCACCGCCAGCACTCCGCCGAAGATCACAACCGCGTCGATACTCAGGCGGCCCTCGCGCGTCCAGTAGGCATCGGGCTCCAGGCTCAGCCACAAGGCAAACTCGTCCAGCGTGAGCGCCGCTCCCACACCGTAGCCCACTGCCATCAGGCGCCCAAAGAACATCGATACAGGCGAGTGCGACCACCCCAGATCCAGCAGCCAGCCATAACCCACCAGGAGCAGAATCAGAATGCCCCACACCAGGTGGTGAATGTGCATTCCGCGCACCACCACCCACTTCATGTGTCCCTCATGATTCGCGATCCGGTGAACCAGGATCCGCACGCCGATAAACGTGATCAAGAATGAGACCGAGGCGATGAACATCCGTTGCCGCGGGCGGTCGGGAATCGTCGCGCGGATGAGGTATCCGAGCCGTGTCAACTGCAGCAGCACCAGCAGCACAGCGACGACCAGGCTGACAAATGCAAGCAGGTATATGGCGCCACTTTCGTGCATACCTTATTGAACCACTCTGCCGCGCCTGAGCCCAAAACAAAACTGCCCGCACGGCGCCCCCTTGGCCGCATCCCGATTCCCGTTGCCAGGGGCGCGATACACTGGATAGGGCGTTGAGGCCGGTGATTCTCCACGCCTCCGGTAAACAATACGCGCTGCATTTCAGACCGCGCCCAACAGTCGGTTCTGAGAACTGTGGACTGCGAACTCTGAACTACGAACTGCTTTTACGAGGAGATCCAACGATGCGAGTTGCTCTATTGACCGGGGGCGGCGATTGCCCCGGATTGAACGCGGTCATTTACGCGGCAGTCAGAAAAGGCATCAACCATTATGGCGATGAATTCATCGGCTTTTTGAACGGCTGGCGTGGCGTGCTGGATAACAACTTTATTCCGCTCACGCTTGAGAACACCGACGGGATCCAGTTGAAGGGTGGCACCATCCTGCATTCCTCGCGCACCAACGTGAAGAAGATCCCCGGCGGCATCGACAAGGTGCAGGAGGTTCTCAAGCTCAACAAAATTGATGCGCTCATTGCCCTCGGCGGCGACGACACGCAGTCGGTCACGCAGTTCCTCTGCGAGCACGGCGTGAACGGCGTCGGCGTTCCCAAGACCATCGACAACGACATCAGCGGGACCGACCAGACCTTCGGCTACGATACCGCGGTCATGATCGCCACCGAGGCTGTCGACCGCATCCACACCACCGCCGACTCGCACAATCGCGTTGTGGTCATCGAGGTCATGGGCCGCGACGCCGGCTGGATCGCCTATGCCTCGGGCATCGCCGGCGGCGCTCACGTCGTTCTCGTTCCCGAAAAGGAAATCGACATCGACCACGTCTGCGCGCTGCTCAAGTACAACTACGACCACGGCAAGCACTACGGCGTCGTCGTTGTTGCCGAGGGCTGCCATCTGCCCGAGGTCGGGCAGGTCATCGGCAATTCTCAGGTCGACTCCTTCGGCCATGTGCGTCTATCCGGCATCGGCGAAGCGCTCGCTGAGCTCATCGAGAAGAAGACCGGCTACGAAACCCGCTCCGTCAACCTGGGCCACACCCAGCGCGGCGGCGTTCCCACGGCCTACGACCGGCTGCTCGGCCAGCGTTATGGCCTGCACGCCATCGACATGGTTCACCAGCAGAAGTGGGGCCGCATCGCCGTCCTTCGTGGCACCGACATTACCGACATTCCGATCAAAGAGGCCATCGCGACCAACCGCAAGCTCGATCAGCGCTTCTTCGACGTGATTACTGATCTCGAATCCAAGGTGTAAGCTTTCTCGTTCACGAGGCGCAAGAGCCATCCTCGCCATGAGGATGGCTCTTTGTTCTAGCAGTGGGTCAATGACACGATGCTTTATCGGCTCTACAATCTCGCCGACTTTGCCGCCCTCTACGCGCTGGAGGAGCTCTGCTTCCAGCCGCCCATCCGCTACACCCGCGCTTGGATGCGCCAGTTGATCGCCAATCCCAACTCCGCCACCTGGATCGCGGAAGAGAAGCAAGCGATGGCCGCCTTTTCCATCGTCGAGTGGACCACCGTGCCCAAAGGCACCGTCGCCTACATTCAGACCATCGAAGTGCACCCTGCTTCGCGCCGCCGTGGCATCGCCGCCGAGCTTCTGCGCCGGGTCGAGGATTCCGCGCGCGCTGCAGGCGCCCGCTCCATCTGGCTCCATGTCGATGTGGAAAATGCCGCCGCCGTCCGGCTCTACAGAAGCCACGGCTACGCGCAGAAGGGCAGGGAAGAGCACTACTACGCGCGCCATCGCCCCGCATTCATCTACGCCAAGCCGCTCACGATCACGTCGGGGGAAACTCCAGCGGCGAATCTCTAGCCACAAATCACAAACCACTGACTACTGGGAACTAACAACTTATCCCTGGTTCCTACGTCCCTAGTCGCTGCTTCTCAATTCCCGCCGTCCGCGTTCTTGATGAACGCCGCCACGCGGTCGTGAAGCTGCTTGACACACTCGTCGCGCACATACACCATGTGCCCCGACTCATACCAGTCGTATTCGATATTCTTGGCCAGCGACTGAGGAATCGGCAGGTGCTTGTCCTCGTACTGCGCGGCAAAGAACGGTGTCGCCAGGTCGTAGTAGCCGCCGTTCACCATCACTTTCAGTCGCGGATTGGTCTTCATCGCCTCCGCCAGATCCGGAGACACGTTCACGCTCACCGGGTTGCCGTTGTGCTTGAAGTCCCACTGTCCCACGCCCTCGCCGTAGATCTCCGGGAGATAGGTCTGCCCTTCGCCGAATTTCAGGTCGTGCCGCACATACACGTTAAACAGCGACACATAGGCCGACGAGATTGCTGCCGACTGCGGATCGTACTCCGCATACTGGCTCAGCGGATCCAGGTTCGGCCCGGAGAAACGCGTATCGAGCCGCCCGGTCGTCAAGTCCGCATCGTCCTGCAGCGTTTTCTCGAATTCCCCGCCGTTCACCCGAAGATTCGCCTTGAGCAGGTAGCTCACCGGTAGTCCCGTATACTCGTGCAGCTTGTCCGCAACGTGCTGCTTCTCGTCCGCGCCCAGGTCGGTGCCCAGCGCAAGTGCGTGTGCGTACGGCCCCATCGCGAACTCCTCAACCTCCCCGAGGAACGGCTCCAGCGCTGCCGGCTGGCTGGGCAGCTTCTTGTGATACCACGCCGTCGCCGCAAAGGTCGGCAGCCCAAGCTCGTACGGCAGATCAACTCCGGGATTCGCGTCGGGCCGGTCGATGTCGGCCGTGAAGTTGAAGATCTGCGAAAGCAGAATCACCCCGTTCAGGTCGATGCTGAACTTGTTTTCAAGCAAATCGGCCAGTACGGCGGAGCGTGTTGTCCCGTAGCTCTCGCCAAAAATGAACTTCGGCGAGTTCCAACGCCCGTACTTGGTGATGAACCGCGCAATGAACCGCGCGAACGCGTTCGCATCTCCATCCACGCTCCAAAAACTCTTCTCGCCGTCTTTTCCCACCAGGCGGCCAAAGCCGGTTCCGGGCATATCGACGAAGGCCAGGTCGCTCACATCAAGCAACGAGTTTGGATTGTCGACCATGGTGTAGGGCGCTGCGGGCAGATGCGTGTCGCCCGTAGTCACCACGTGCTTCGGCCCCAGCGATCCCATGTGCAGCCACACCGTTGAGCTGCCAGGTCCGCCATTGTAGAAAAACGTAATGGGGCGGTCCTCGGCTTTCGCGTCCTTCTTGAAGTACGCCACATAGAACATTCGTGCGACGGGCGGTGCATCCTTCGGTTCTTTGGGCTCGCTCAGCGCCAGTTGGCTTCCCGGCTGCGGTTTTCCGTCGGCTCCAAGCTGCGCATCCTGCGAGTCGGCCGAGCCCACAGTAATGATCCCGGCGATCGCAGTGAATGCGATGTGCTGCCCGCCTACGTCAATGGAGCCCGGCGTCGTCGAATCGGCAGGCTGAGCCGGCTCGGCGGGCTTAGCGGTCTTCTCGGTGGCCGAGGCGGTGGGACTCGCGGCCGTCTTATCGTCCTGGGCGCGGATCGAAACAGAAAGAATCAGCGAGGCCGCCCCGGCGAGGACGGCAAA
>Ga0182027_10002425_pt1 | contig 30285 bp, 22 predicted proteins | sample 712E1DmetaG_FD_121300 | JGI IMG/M metagenome (GOLD analysis project Ga0182027, IMG submission 121300) | Permafrost microbial communities from Stordalen Mire, Sweden - 712E1D metaG (Illumina Assembly) | ecosystem: Environmental > Terrestrial > Soil > Wetlands > Permafrost | place: Sweden...
AACTATAAGTAAAGTGATATCATCAGACTGAATAGTGCCGGCTGCATGTTCCTGCACTGAGTTTTTAATAATCTCACAAACTTCCGAAGCGTTCAGGTCAGAATATTTAATCACCAGTTCCTCGAGTTTTTCATCTGAATATTCCTGACCGGCTATATTCATGGCTTCGGTTATACCGTCGGTAAATAGAACAATTAAATCATCTTTCTCAAGTGAAATAGTCGGGGACTCATATTGTGCGAATGTCTTCATCACACCAAGAATAATTCCGCCTTTATCGAGTTTTATTATTTTTTTATTTCTTATGAGTAAGGGAGGATTATGTCCGGCATTCACATAATTCATAGTGAGGTCCTGATCATTCAGCACGCCCCAAAAGAATGTGATGAACTTGCCATCCATTGTATTTTCAGTTACAAGATCGTTAATAATAGCAGTTGCTTCAGAGAGAAACATCCCGCTTTTGCAAAGAATTTTTAAGAATGCCTGCAGATTAGCTGTAAGAAGAGCGGCGGGAACACCTTTGCCCGATACATCAGCTATAGCAATACAAAAACTTTTATCATCAAGAGGTATTACATCATAAAAGTCGCCGCCCACCTGTTTGGATGCAATATTATAAGCGGTTATATCAAACCTGGGATACGATGGTAAAGAATGAGGAAGAAGATTATTCTGAATGTCCCGTGCAATTTCAAGTTCTTCTTCCATCTTTTGTTTTTCAAGTGCTTCACTGAAGAGCCGCCTGTTCTCAAGTGATATTATAGCAAGACTTCCGACTGAATAAATAAACTCAATATCGTCTTCAGTATATTCAGAATTATTAACACGCTTGCCTAAAAGTATAAGTCCTTTTGTTTCACCCTGAAGCTGCATAGGAACTATGAGTTCAATTTTCAATTTCTCAAGCTTACAATTAGAATCGGCTATCTCTTCTTTATTTAATGATGTTTCGATTGATTGAATGTCTAAATCATCAAGCGCTTCAAGCAATTCGGATTCAGGAAATTTAGATTCTAAAACGCGGTTTATTCCGTTAGCTGAAAGTACAACTGCAAACCTTGAAACTAAAAACTGTCCTATAACAGAATAAACCAGGAGTTTTGCGACACCGGCATTTTCTGAAAGAAGTCCGAATTCTTTACTCAATTCGAACAATGAATTAAGCCGGTGTACCCGGGTATCAAGTACGCGATTAACTTTTTTCAGCTCATTCAGAACAATTGAGTTTTGAATGGCTGAAGCAGAAATATTTATTATAGTGCGGAGGAATTCGAGGTCATCTTCTGTGTAAGGAATTTTATTCAGCTTTTCTCCAAGACAGACGAGTCCTATTATTTCATTTGAAGAAGAGATTGTTTCAACTGCCGTAAATTTATTATCAGTAAGATATTTTTTAAAACCATTATGGTCATTAATATCATTAACAGTTAGTTCGGGGAATAATTCAATAACAGAATCTTTTATTCCTTTTGATGATCTGATGTAAAAGAGACCATTTAAATTAAGCGCAATAAGACCGCGTGTAGCAAAGAACTTGCCCATGCAGGTAAGTAATAGGTTATTCAGGATAAACTGTAAGTCAAGGCTGGAATTTATAATTCTGCTGAAATCTACAAGCGCGGTAAGGTTCCTTTTAAGTTTAACTGATTCAACATCACTCATCTTAAACCGTTAGAATTAATGTTTTTGGAAAGTGAAACGGTATTAAATTTTCCAGGTACAGTTTTGTATTTAACTTCATCCATTAAAGTTTTCATCAGGTACATACCGAGGCCGCCGACTCTTCTCTGGTCAAGATATTTTTTAAGATCCGGATTAGGAATAAGCCCCGGTTCAAAGGATTTACCATGATCCGTTATCTCAATAGTAAAAGTGTCTTTAACAGTTTTAAGGGTTAGTATTATTTCGCCGTCAGGGAAATATTGGTATGCATGTTTGATGATGTTGGTGCAGGCCTCATCAACGGCAAGTATAATATTATCCGTTGTTTCTTTTGTAAAACCGGCAGTAGCAGCAGCGGAACTGATAAAATCCCTGATCTCAGACAGGTTCTCAGTCCTGCTTTTTATTACCAGTTTTTTCTTTGTCAATTTTATTTTTTCAGCTTTCAAGGTTCTTAGTCTCATTGAATTTATTTATAGCTTCTTCCTCGGATTTGAAAATATCATATAGTAGAGGAAAACCTAAAAGATCGAAAATGTTATAAACTTTATCTGTCATAGCGGAGAGTTTAATATCCCCACTGTTATCTCTTACTTTTTCTATGAATGCCATAAAGACTCCCAGCCCGGCACTGCTTATGTACGCGAGGTCTTTGAAGTTGACAACAATAGAGTATCTGCTCTTATCAATCAATCCGGAGAAAGTATTCTCCAGCATTGGTGCTGTATGGGCATCAAGAAAGCCCTTTAGATATATAGTACTTATTTCACCTTTGTCTGTAACTGAGGTGCTGAATTCTGCCATTTATTCTCTCCATCAGGAATTATTATATGTTTCCATTTTAAAATTACTAAAGTTATATCGTCATGCTGCGGAATATTCTGCGAGAACAAAGAAACTTCGCGGATAACTTTATTTGATATTTCGTCTACATGTTTAGAGCTATTTTCAAGGAGTATTTTTTCAAACTCCTCACTACCGAAGTCATCCAGTTCCTTATTTTTTGCTTCTGTAATGCCATCGGTATAAAGTACAATGAGATCATTGTCTTTAAGATCGAACTTTACTTCTTCAAGCGTTTCAGAAAAATGCTCAGTAAAACTTAAGCCAAGTCCGAGTCCGGATGGCCTGATATTCTGAACAACATTATCGCGGACAAGTATCACCGGGCAATGCCCCGCACGGGCAAGTGTAAGTGATTCATTCTCCTTATCAATAACACCATAGGCGGCGCTTATAAAACTCTTTCTGTCAAGAGTTCGTTCTAATATTTCATTTGCTTTAATCAGAATTTCTTTAGGTGAATCAATAGTCTTTGCAAGTGATTCAAAAATTCCTTTAATCTCTGCCATTATGAATGCGGCTGTAATCCCTTTACCCGATACATCGGCAATAACAAAACCGAATTTATTTTTGCTTAACTCAAAGAAATCATAATAGTCACCGCCGACTTCAAATGCCGGAATAAATAATGAGGATATACTTAAGTTTTCAACATTGGGATTTTTACTTGGTAATATTTTCCGCTGGATCTCACGGGCTACATCCAGTTCCTTTTCGAGCCGTTCTTTTTCAATTGATTCTTCAAGCAGGCGTGAGTTTTCAATTGCGATTGAAGCGTAATCTGAAAAAGTATCAACAGCATCTTTATCTTCATCATCAAAAATAAGATCATTTTTCTTGGCTACTACCAGATATCCTTTAACTTCATTATGAGTTTTAATCGGAGATACTGCCAGACTGTAAAACTTTTCGGCCAGCTTATCTTTTTCGTCAAATTTCCCCAGGTTCAGCAGCATTGTTTTAGCTTCAGTGCTTTTATCGACTTTGGATAGAATATATCCTGATATTAGTTTGGCATCAACATAGCCGATAAACTTAGTGGCAAGAGTCTTTGGTTCATTATTATCTAACCAGATTATCCATGCGGCTTGTGAGTTGCACACCTTAAAAGCGATGTCAGTTACAGTTTCAGTCAGGTCCTTAAAATCCAAAACACCGGTGATAAGTTTACTAAAGTACTGGAGTGATGAAATTTCCTGAGTTTTACGGTCATATACTTCTGCAGTCGGCAGATGAAATAGCGTAGTAAAGAACAGGATGCTGAAATAGATGATTCCGTAAATCATCATAAGTGTCATGAACTGGTAAAGGGAAGATGAAAATTTAGGCAGCACTTGTCCATACAGATTAGAATCTGAACTATGTGCAATGTTCACACCGAATAAGATGGAAATAACAACTGATAAAACTAATAATGAGATTTTTTCTTTTTTAAGGAGGAAGGCTATCCAGGATATTTTAATTGAATTAATTAATATCAGAAAAACAGAAATAACAATGAATGTGGTTTTAATAAAACTAAGATCGGGGTAGTTGTTTAATACCGACGTAAAAGAAGCCAGCAGAAAAAAGATGATCATTGTGTTAAAATAAGTCGAGACATTCCTTTTCTGCTTAAGGAAAAAGAGTTCCTTAAAAGTGAAGAAGATATAGGAAACGGAACTAATAAATACAAAACCATATATGTAAGAGATAATGCTTATCAACAGGTCGGGTTTAACAAGACGCTGCTGAACATTACCGAATATCCATCCAAGTATTGAATCAGAAAAAGCCATTAGAATAAAAAGAATAGCGTTCAGTATTCCGATATTCATAATGAGCGACAGGGGATTTATTTTTTTTGACTTGATATAGTCAGACATAAAAAGGATAAAAGAAGCAGCAGTGAGTATAACAATTATTTCATTCAGGACGCGGAAAAATAATGAATCGTTTGAGCCGAAAATAATCTTGAAAAAGAATAGGATTACAGCAAATCCGATAAAGGATTTGAATTTGATATCCTTTGTTCTGTCAGCAACGCTAAAATTCATCAATTTTTTACCGTTCTAAGTTTTATTTACCTGTCACGTTTGATGGACAGGCTATAGTTATTCCTTTTTATTAAAAAAGGGATGCTTCTTCACTTAATAAATTACAATATATATTTAATTATGTAAAGAAGACTGTTATAAACGGAGGAAAAACGGGATGGAGGAGAAATTGGAATGATGGAGGATTGGGGAGATGGAAAAATGAGGCAACGGTGCTTAATTTGTATATTTATTCTACAGTTATTGTCCTTTTTTGTGAATATCCACATAAAATGTCAGGAACAGGATCTTTTTAGGATCAAATCATAATCGTTTCAGGATATTTTCGGGATCATTTCAGGATCGATTTATAATCGTTTCTGGATATTTTTATGATTCCGGGTTGTGACCGTTGGGTGATCGATGGTTGATCGATGGGATATAGTAGGCCTTTATACGGTTCGTTATTAGAATGGGGGGATTCGATTGAATCTTCATTTTATAATAATTAAGTTTAATAATTAGTACAAATTAATTTACTATAGGAATTACTAAACACATAATTAGTTGACTTATTAAATGGAGTTCCATTGAAACCGATTTGCATACTTACTTTTTTTCTGCTGCTTTATAGCAATAGCTTTTCTCAGAATATTGAGTTCCAAATTTCAGGCATTTCTAACACAACTTATTTAAGCGAGGTTATTGGAGAGACAACAATAATCCAAGATTCATTTCCATCAAATCCAAATGGCATTTACAATTTATCATTAAATAAAAGCAAATACCACGAAGGAGTTTACCAATTCAACTTAAACAATAACCATTGGATCAATTTTATTTATGATGGTGATGATATTAATATTAGAACTTCTGCCAGCGATATTATTGACAGCATGCATATCATTAAATCTGAAAGCACAAGGCTCTTTTATGCTTTTGTAAAATTGAATAGAGACTATAAGTCAAAAACAAAGATGCTCCAGTTAATTTTGGCCCGCTATCCCAAGGATGATGACTATTATATAACAACTAAGGACAAACTTGTCTCAATTCAAAGGGAGTACGCTGATTTTATAAAATCAGTTCACCAAAACCATCGCGGCTCATTCATTGACGGGTACATCAGTTCAGCACAACTGCCGATCATTTCATTAGAAATACCTCCGGAAAACCAAATTGAATATCTTAGAGCGCATGCATTGGATAAGGTCGATTTTAATGATGATCAATTAATTTACTCGGATGTATTTGTAAACAAAGTTATTGAGTATTTAACATATTATAGTAATCCCCAGTTATCTAAAGAGCTCCTCGAAAAAGAATTCATGACAGCTGCGGATGTTATACTCAACAAAGCAAAAGTAAACCAGGTAGTTTATAAACATGTAATAGAATATATGATAGATGGTTTTAAGAAGTTCGGGTTTGATAATATATTGGATTACCTGGTAGATAATTATGTTATAAAAGATAATATATGTCTTGATGCTAAATCAGAAGTTTTAATTAATAAGCGGATAGATCAGGCAAAGATTCTGAAAGTTGGAACTCAGGCTCCAAACATTATTATTCCGGATTCCTTTGGTAATATTGTTGACTTATATAAAATTCAGGCATCAAAGATATTATTAGTATTTTATGCCAGCTGGTGTCCTCATTGTCAAGATCTGCTTCCCAAATTAAATGGACTAAAGGATATGAAGATTGTAGCAATCTCACTGGATACAAGTAGAGTTGATTGGTTGAATTTTGTAAATGGTAATTCTTTAAGTTATTTAAATACATCAGATCTGAAGGGATGGGACGGAAAAGCCGCCGATGATTATTTTATTTATGCAACTCCTACTATGTTTGTTTTGGACAGTAATAAGAAGATAATCAGTAAACCAAAGAATTTCGAAGACCTTGAATCAGGAATTGGAAAGGAGCCCAAATGATAGACCAATATGGATTAATTCTTTTTTTGTTTTTTTATACAACCGGTTTTGCACAATAACGATAACAGTATCAACATGGGTCCCAGTATTTCTGAAGGGGGATTCAGCGTTCGCTGCATTAAAGACAAGAAATAGCTTCAATAACAGATTAATTTTTCAATGCAACTAAATATTGAAGGTATCAATTTTACTTACTAATAACCGGGTAAAGAATTTCAGTATATCAGGTAGAATATGATCAAAAAAGACAAATCGGGTGTATATTAATTAGAGGGGAACTTTTTTTTATTTTATTATGAGGATTGGATGTCTCATTTTGATTAAAACCTCAATCTACCTGCCAACTGACAACAATTGATGAAATAAAACTCACCCTGTCAGAACCCTGATGGAACCTTGTAGGAACCCTGAAAAATTGTCTACGAGAGGCCTTGGGGATGAATAGTCGGGATAATCAACACTGCTTACAATGGATGAATCCAAACACCACTGTTCGTTCCGGCAAAGAGAATACTGTCTTTTACAAAAATAGCAGAAACTCTTAGGTTACCCAGTCCGAAATTTAACGGAGTCCAATCCTTCCCCTTGTTCTGGGAAATATAAACACCACTTGCACCATTGGAAGCAATGAAATATTTGTCTGTAATAACAAGATTCCTGAAAGCGTATAATTTTTTATCTTCCTTTATTTCTTTCCAGCTGGCACCTTTATCTGTAGATATAAAGGGATTAAACGAGGAATTTGTTAAAGCATAGATGTTTATACCATCATCCATAAAGGAATTAACATACTGATTTTTTAAATCAACTTTAGAAGTATCCCATGTTAAGCCTTCATCTGTCGAACGAAATAGTTCACCGCCAAACGCATCTGCTAAAAAGATATCACCGAATCTACTTAGCAAATGTAACATTAAACGAGGATGACTCGCAGTCCAGGAGATTCCATTATCCGTTGATCGCAAGAAACCATTTAATGTTGCCGCAATTAAAACATCCCCCTTTGCTATTACTGATTCTATTATTTTTCCTTCAATTTTTGAAGTCCATGTTTCACCATCATCAGATGAGCAGAACAAACCTTTATTATTTCCGACATAAACATTTTTTTGTTCTATAGTGATTGATGTAATTCCAAAGATTAAGGAAGTATCATTAATATATTGCCAGTTTTTTCCATTATCAGTTGAGCGATAAAGCCCATTACTATAAGTCCCGGCAAACAGGGTATTGCCTCTTGAGGCAAATTCATAAATATCAGTATTGATTATACCCTTATTGCAATTCTCCCAATTCATACCATTATCAGTTGAAATAAAAACTCCGTTTGTAGATCTGGCATATAAAAAAGAATTGTTTTTATCTGTAATAACGCAATGATTTAAAGATTTAGTATTAAAGAGTGTCCAGGTTGCACCAGTGTCGACCGACCTGAAAACACTATACCTTGAACTGACAAAGAGGTTTCGCGCGTCTCCTGTAAATCCATCTATCTCATAGAATTGAAATTCCTTTGTTATTATCTTCCAGAAATTGCCATGATCTTCAGAGACAAAAATTCCATACCTTGACATATCCTTCCCCAGGGCAACAAATAATTTGCCCCCTGCAGAAAAAAGTTTAGTAACGTCTAAACGCATTTTACCATTAGGGTAACGTTGATTCTGAGGAAAACCATTATTTGACGGGAGCCAGTCTCCCCCATTATCTGAAGAAACAAAAAGACCGCTGGTAGTTCCTGCAAAAAGGAGTGATCCTTCTGCCAAAAGAGTTCTAATTTGCTGACCTTTTATTTGGTTATAAACCGACTCCCATGAATTTCCATTATCCGATGAACGAAACACACCATAAGAATCTGCCCCGGCAAATAAATATTTGTTGTTCGAAGTGAAACAATTAACGTGGTAATGTTTACTTGTATCAAAACCATTTTTAACAATGTCCCAACTTATTCCTTCATCAGTAGAACGGAAAATACCCTCACCAGTACCTGCAAATAGATTTGAATTATAAATTATTAAAGCAGAAATATCTTTACTTGTTAAACCTTTGGAAGAACGGGACCAATTTTTACCATTATCTGACGATCGGAAAAGTCCATTCATTGAAGTACCGGCAAATAAATAATTAAAGCCAGACTTACCAGGTACTATTTTAAGTAAAGTAATATTTCCACCTCCTGGGCCATCCAATTGTACCCAACGGGATTTTAGGGATGCTGGAAGTTCTGAATGGAGAGTTGTATCAATAGGTTCTATACTTTTTACGAATCGGTATAAACTAATAATCTCCTTTTGAATGTTTTCATTTTTAATATACCGGGGTACCAGTTTTTTAGCGGTTATCTGGTTATAAGAGCGATAATAAGCCAGCCTTTTTAAGATTTCTATTTTTGCGGTTGTGTCTTTCAATGAAGCCAAACGGTAAAGATCCTTACGCAGTTCAAAATCACCTAACCCACCTAGTGAGCCAAGATATTCATATTTATTTTTTTCAGTTATCCATTTATGAGATAAAAGAAAATTTTTTGAAGAATCCTCATTCATATACCGGTAATCATATTTTAAATCGTGAGACGAATGAAGTTCAGTTATATCCGGATAATCAATCGAAATATGAGGATTATTATATGGATTCAGATCCAGGCGGATATTTTCAGGGTCAATTTCATTTGGCAGAAACTTTGTATCCTTTGCAATCACACGGATATGTGAATTGACCGGGTAGCGGATTTCTAATGTTTTCAAATCATAGGAAGACAGTACACAATCAGAGCCAAGACTATATTCAATTATCTCAAAATATTTTGCGGGGGTTTTGGGAAGATAAATGGGATCAACTATTTCAACCAGCAAGCCGTAGAATTTTTTTTTGAGAGAATCGGATTCAAAGGGTCCAATATATTTAATTACTTTCCCAATAAATATATATTCAGTCGAATCAAATTTAATTGGAGTACTTACAACTATAGAGCATCCTTTGGCCGGAGATGGAATAAAAATGAAAACAGTAATCAAAACTGCGGAAATAATGATCAGTAATTTCATACCAATATCCCATGTTTTAGATTTAAATTAAAGTTAATATAAAACAGCTGCATTATGCTGTTAACTAAAACCACTTTTTAAAAAGTAGTGAAATACGATAAGAATGTCAATAATGCTTTAGATATATTAATTGAATAATAATAGATAATTACAATTAAAACTAACCAGGAATGGGTTCCCGCCTTCGCGGGAATGACATGAAGGCTTAGCGAAAACTCAGGGGATCTCCGCTTTCACTGAGGTGACAAATTTTGCTTGTGGAAGATTAAGGAGATCCCCGGTTAATTGCGGCCGGGGATGACAATCTTTTTACAATTATTTGGTCATTATAATTTTCAGGGCGCCTATGGTTTTGTTATCAACCTGCAGAGTAACAAAATAAATACCGCTGGTTAATCCTTTCCCATCAAATAATACTTCATGCCACCCTGTATTAAATGAAGAAATATCAATTACTCTTACTAACTGCCCTAATAAGTTATAAACTTTTATTAACATTATTTTGCCAATAGATGACCCATCGATAAAAAATCTAATCCTTGTTGATGGATTAAATGGATTAGGATAATTGCCCACAATATATGACCGGGGATTTATAACCTGATTATTTTTATCTGCAACAGAGGAAAGGATAGTAGTATAATCCGCGATATAAGCAGTATACCTGGATCTCATACCATAACGAAGGCTAAGATTTATCAGGCTGTCTTTTCCCTGCTGAGTTTCGCCATAAACCGCAATCTCTCTTTCAAGGGCATCCATCATTTCTTTTGCCCAGATATATTCCGGAAAATTTGCATCACCGGTTGACTGGCTATAATTTACATTAAAATTAAAATGAGCGGAATCGCTTAGACCCTGGCCGGATAAAGTAACATTACTGGTGCCCGGCTGTTTATATCTGCCTGCGACAAATAAATATGAACCCGCAAAAACAGAAGGAAGCTGATCCGGAACCAATTGAGAAACATCCGATTTATCAAAATGGATACTTGTTGATTTTAAGATCGGTTTATTTATTGTTTCAAATACCTGCAAAATTCCATCTTTAATATTATCATCTTGTTTAAAGTATGTTACAAAACCATAGTTTAAACCTGCAGTCATTTCCAGACGTGCACGATCAAGATCATCTCCGATTCCTACCGGGAAAATTCCGATCTTATATAGATTAACAGAATTTATTGCTCTGGGATCTAATGGTGATCTTCCATCCGTAAAAGCAATAATAGAATTTGAATTTTGGTTCCCCTGGAATTGACTCAGGGCAGCCTGTATTCCCAGATCGAGCCGGCTTCCGGATTGGACAGTTACTCCGCTCAGATATGTTTTAGCAGCACTCACATTTTCAGTAGTGGCCTGAACCGGATAGGTTTGCCAGGAAGTAGTTGAATAATTATATAAAATAATATTAAAATAATCCTGTACGGTGAGTAAATCCAGAGCAGCGGTAATAGCGGATATACTCTGATCTAGTTTATATCCCAACATACTGGAAGCGGTGCTTAGAAGGAAAATCATGTTTTTATAAAGCACCGGAGAGACAGCTGTATTTTCAGGTCTTATAAAGAGTGCAAAATGGCTGTCCATAGTATCGCTCATGACAGAATAGGCGTCCATTGTCAAAGATGAATTATCTGCCTGATATGTAAAGACAAAATCTGAAGCCAGATAGGCCATAGGTTTAATCATCTTTAAAACAACATGATGGTCTTCATTAACAAGTGTTTGAAAATCCGGATGGGAAGGAATATTAAAGTAAGAAATGTGTGAATTTGATTTTACATCAACTTTAAACTCAAGATTATCAATAGGATTGGTAACAAAATCCTGAGTATTCAGAGGATAAGTGTATGTATATTTCCCCTGGAAGTAATTTAATAGTGAAATATAATGCAGTTCGATTTTTTGAACCGCACCTGGAGCAATTCCATATAATTTTACTTTTAAACCGTTAGTACCAATGTATGCGTTAACAAGAGCAGCCATTCCACCCTCACCCGTTCCCGGATTAATAGACTGCTCCATTACCTTAAGAACCGCTTTATAAGTAGTATCGTTTCTTTCATATAAAAATAAGGTTGACCTTGCGTCATAGGGAAGCGGAAATGAATAAACAGCATCAACGGGTTTGTTCCAGTCATTTACAAATTCCTGGTAAACAACGGTTTCAGCAACCAATCCATTTATATTTACAGAAACTTCAGTAATACGGTTGCGGAGGAAATAGGACGGGTAGCTAGTATCAGATGGCATTAATAATCCATCGGCTAAAATCTCTTTGGATCCGGCAAACAATAACAAACCAAGAATCAAATATTTTATTTTCATTTTAATTCCATCCTTACTTTATATATATAAGTTTTTGAACGGGCAGCGACCTGGCTGTGCCCGAGTTAAAATAAGTTATACGGACAAAATAGATCCCGTTACCGACGTGGATTTCGGCATCATTCAATGCATCCCACCTCAGGAGAACCGGATTTTGTCCCGAATCAAATGAAAACGTCTTAACTTTCTGACCAAGGATGTTATATATAACAGCTTCACCCCTGAACAATCCGGGATTTTTCAACAAAATATTTGTGGAAGGGTTAAATGGATTAGGGTAGCAAGAGACTCCTTCCGGTTCAACTGTTGTAATCTTTTTTAAACCTGAACCATAAGTAAAGGTTTTACTTCCACCCAGACCGGCATAATGTATATCAAGATTTACTTCATGTGAGCCTGGTGAACCGGGAGAGTTATAATTAACTATATATTTTCCAAATGTCTTAATTCTTGAAATATTAAGAAATATATCTCTGAAATTACCATTTATATCGAATACGTTTCCACCTGTAGGTAAAGCAATAGGATCATAATATTCTGACTGATACTGAAGATCTCCTATACAATTTACTACGATTGATTTAGACAATACTGCATTTACAACATCCTGAATTGTAAGATTGGTATTTATCCCATCATTAATATGATAATTGGCATCAGTTATCCAAATAAAAATTCTTTTTGCTTCAGGCCTGAAATCGAATTGAGTTGCGCGCATTAAAGCATCAAGAGAATTTTCCGGAATATCCCCTCCTGCATGCGCATATTGTTGACTTACAATTTGTTGAAATGCCTGAACGTCGGAAGTAAAATCATAAACATTCTCTATATAGTCCAGGAATGTAACCATACCAAGCCGGAAATTTATTCCCCGCCGGCTTAAGGAATCTGTAAATTCAACAATATTATCCTTAACGCCACCGATCTCATTGGTCATACTTCCGGTAACATCCAGAACAAAGACGATATCGGATTGATCAGCTCCGCCGGCAGTATCCTTAGCAATTGTAAAATCACTTATTCTCTGCTGGTCCTCATACAAAAATACATTTTCTTTTGAAAGAGATGTTAAAAGTGAACCATTATCAATTCTTGTTGCATTGAATTCAAACTGTATATGCGGAAAATTTGCTATTACTGTATCAATTTCAACAGCCAGTCCGGTATCAGACATAGGGGATGCCGGAATTGAAAGGTTTCTTATAAGCTCGTCCTGAAGCACACTATTATTTGTTATGTCAAGTTTTAAGGGAGTAATTATGTTTTCATATACTTCATGTGAAATCAGTTGTACATTTTTATATGCTTTTGACAAGGGAGCTAATGTAAATGATGCCGGCAATGTATAATCATCAACATAGTCCCCTCCCAGTAAATTCAAATTCAGATTCGAAAAGAGAGTGGAACTGTTATTATAAATTTCTGTTAATGCAATGGTTTGAGAAGGAAAAAGCAGATTATTTTCAATTGAAAAAAATGCTGGGATCTGGCTTCTGATAAATAATCCATTCGGGAAATCAGGCTGCAAAAGGACAATGTCAAATGTAAGACTTATAGTATCTCCTGGTGCAATTGATTTTGTTTTTTCAAGATTGAGTGCAACATCGTAAAGCGCGGATTGGTTATCAGGTTGATTATTATGCAGACTGAACCAGTTATTGATATCAACTCTGTCAGGAATATCTCCCGGGAAATTTAGTGAAACACCAAGTCCTTTTGGAGATGTGCTGCGTTCCCATATTGCGAAATTGTGTGGAATTGAGTTTTGATATGTTTTATTAGTCTGAATTGCAATCACGCTATCAAACACAAATCCGTCTCCCCATTTGCCAAGAGCAGGGTCAAAGATTATTCCTGCGGATATATCCATAGCAGTTAAATCTTTATTTATAATTTTAACTTCAGCTCTAACACTGTTTCCACCGTCCAAAGCTGCAATTTGGAAAATAAACCCTACATGAGGATCTTCGTTTGCAGTCAAAATTAATGTGTCAGAGGATTTTTCTAGGTTAACTGTCTGCCCGTAAAAATATACATCTGGATATTTATTAACTCCATTTATCCTAAAGTAAGGATAAGATGTCATCGCATAAGGATGACCAAAGGTTATCTGGCAGCTATCATCCAGAGAACCTGAAGAAAGTCCTTTGTTGGTTCCAATTGTAAAATATCCACCACTTAATAATGTTATATCTGTTTTTTCTGTGGAAAGTAACAGATGATCTGTCCCCATTGTCAGAGAAGAATTTGATTTATTAATCGGAAAATTCAAATCGAATTTTGATTTATCCTGTGAATAAAATGAGGAAGCAAAAAGGAAAGAAAACGAAATAAACAATAGGGCCTTTTTCATAAACCACCTTGAAATTTGTTTTTCAATATATTAATTTAATTTAATGTTTGTAAAATAGCAACCTTGGGTAAGTAAGACGAAGAAAACAAAACCTCTGAGTTTTGAGTGTATTTACTATATTTCTATTGGTTTTTTAGGGGCGGGAGTGGTTTTCATGTTCTTCTGCAGTTCCTTCTGAAGTTCCATCATCTGTTTCTGGAATTTCTTCATTTCGGTTTGAAATTCCTTCATTGATAAAGAATCAGGAAGCATTGATTTAAGGCTTTCAACAAGAGAATCTACATTTATCTCTCCGTTCGGCCCGGGAGAATAAAACTGACTCTTAAATTTCTTCGAATTAGTCAACATAGAATCCAAATCAACCTTTATCTTCATCTCCCTGGAATGCCCGGGAATGTTTGTCTTATAACTGAAATTTACCTGGTTTTTCATATCAGGTATATCGGGAATTGTTATCGTAACATTCTTCAGAACATCAGTCGCCTTCTCAACCTGAGCCATTATATTGTCAAAATCAGGCATTGGAATTTCCTGAACCATGTTGGGCATATTTACCCTGCAGGTGTTTTTATCGATTTGTACAGTAAAATTGCCGGCTTCGGATGGATCATGTTTAAATTTTTCAATGTTTTGCCCCAGATTCAGGCTAATAGCCATCTTGCTCCAATCCTGTTTAGCCGACTTCATCTGGTCTTTCATTTTCCTGATATCATCTTTGAACTGTTTTTTATCATATACAAAATTATCTAAGAATATTGTATCAGGAGTAAAGAAAATATAATTGTTGTTTTTAGCTTTCTTTACTTCATTTATCGCATTAACAAAGGATTTGTTGTTGTAGAATTTAATATCCGGAGGACAAATCTTAGAAAACTCTTTACTGTTTGCATTCTGAGCAAATGCAATAATATCTGCAAGTATGGCTTTTTTATAATTCCAGATGTTAGGATTTATTGCAACTGTGTTTTTGTCATTAATAAGCACCTGGGATTGGAGATCTTCTGCATAAGCCTGAAGCATGGAATCCACCCTGACTTTTTGATGTGAATTCAGATCAAGGGCTGCGATAAATTTTTCTAGATTATTCTGGTTCGAAGCAACATTTCCGGTTTTAATTTCAAAGTAACCTTTCCCGAGTGTATCATATCCAAGCTGCAGGTATTGACTATTGTTTTTATCCAAAGGAAGCTGGCTGTTAAATGCAAAATTGAAAATGTCTTCATTTGAAAGGTCAGCGGCGTAAAGCAGTGGTCTAAGGTTCTGCTTGTAAAAACCGGTGAGGTTTGTCTTCTGCTGCTCTACAAGTCTTTCAATCACCTGGGGATTAAACTTCAGGAATACCATCAATAATACAGTAAGTACAGCAAAACCAATGAAAGGTGAGAATTTTTTGAACTTGAAGTATGATGTTTTATTCCCTTCAAGTGAAGCAAATAACCTGGTTTCAAAATAAGGCGATTCAGGTAATTTACCCGCTGATGCAGCAGTCAATTGCTTTAATTTATTAAGTTCATCGAGTTTTTTCTGAAGATCACCTGAAAGAGCTATCTCCTCTTCAAACTTATCCCTTTCCTCCGGGTTCAATTCACCATCAATATAGGCGGATAGTTTTTCATATTTAAGATCTTTTTCCATTATACCATCAACTCCGTTTCATAAGGTTTGAGCAAATTCCTCAAACCTTCCCTTGCTCTGAATATCCGGGATTTAACAGTACCAATTTCACAATTTACTGCTTCTGAAATCTCCTGGTAGCTTAAACCTTCAATATCTTTCAGTAGCAGCGGGACTCTCAATTTTTCAGGCAACTGAGCTATAGCTTTCTGGACAATCTCTGAAACTTCCCTATTTTCACCAGATGGTGTGTATGACGGGTGTTCCGCATCATTAGTGATAGGAATAAAAATACTCCTGATTTTCACTCTCCTTAGGTGGTCTTTGCATTTATTTACGGTTATTCTGTAAAGCCATGTTGAGAATTGTGATTCAAACCGGAAGTTTTTCAGATTTTTATAAACAGTAATAAGAACATCCTGTGCTATATCGTCCACTGAATCATTTGTCCCCAGCATAAGGTAAATTATGTTCCTAATCTTATCTTTATGCCTGTGAACAAGGGTTTTGAAGGTAGTTTCATCACCTTCGATAAACTTCTGAATCAGCGAAAAATCATCATCTAACTGTAAAATTTGCGGGTACTGCAATTCTTTTTTACTTTTCCTTTTGTTGAATTTCATAATTTTAGACGATTCTTTGTTTGCGAAGTTCCGTTATTAAAATTAACAATTTTATAAATAAGATAACATCACAGAAAACAATGTTAATTTAATTTTTCTTGCATAAATTTAACTAACTGATTAAATTAACCTTACCATTTTAGGAGTTATTAATGAAAATAAAGTACACCGAAAGATACGAAGCCGTTGTCATAGAACTAAAGGGAAATGTGATGGGCGGTGACGATACCAAAGAATTCAACGAACTTCTTCATAAACTCATTGATGAAGGGAAGAAGAATGTGATAGTTGATTTGTCAGATGTTAAATTTATGAATAGCTCCGGCATAGGAATGCTTATCAGCGGCCTAACTACTATGAAGAAGGCTGAGGGTTCAATGAAGTTATCCGGCGCAACTGATAAGATTGAAAGCTTGTTAGTAATAACCAAGCTTATCACTATTTTCGAAACATTTGATGATATTGATAAAGCTATTGCAAGTTTTTCCAAATAAGTTAGTTTTATTTTTTCGGTTAAGTTTAAAGACTCCGGCTTTAACCGGAGTTTTTTATGTTTAGCAAAATGTAAGGGTAAATATGAGCGTTACAATTCTGGTCGGCAGCCAATGGGGTGATGAAGGAAAGGGGAAAATAGTAGACATCCTGAGTGAAAAGTTTGAGATTGTTACAAGGTACCAGGGAGGCGCTAATGCCGGGCATACTGTTGAGATAGGTGATAAAAAATATGTGCTCCATTTAATTCCTTCTGGAATACTCAGGGAAAACTGTACCTGCGTTATAGGAAACGGTGTTGTAATTGACCCCACGGCTCTGCTTGAAGAAATTGATCTCCTCGAAAAGTTTGGCATAAATTGCGACGGGAGATTATTTATCAGCCACAATGCTCATCTGATTATGCCTTATCATAAACTCCTTGATTCTATTCATGAGAAGGGAGAGAGTAAAATAGGGACTACAGGGAAAGGGATCGGCCCATGCTATATAGATAAATATGACAGAAAAGGAATCCGGATTGTTGACCTTTTAAATAAAAAAGTCCTTGAGGAAAAAATAAGGTTTAACTTAAAAGAAAAAAATAACCTCTTAAGCAAAATTTATGGACATGAAGGACTCGATGTCGAAGAAATAGTAAAAACCTATATCGAATTTGATAAAAGAATTGATAAATATATTAAAGATGTTCCCTCATACCTGAATAATGCTATTTCTGAAGGTAAATCTATTCTGCTTGAAGGAGCTCAGGGTGCTCTGCTGGATGTTGATCATGGAACTTATCCTTATGTAACTTCTTCAAGTCCAACGTCCGGTGGTGCTTGTACCGGTACAGGAATTCCCCCCAATAAGATTACTGAAATTGTGGGAATTGTTAAAGCTTATACTACCCGTGTTGGGATGGGCCCCTTCCCAACTGAGTTGAATGATAGCGACGGGAAAAAACTTCAGGATATCGGGGCTGAGTTTGGCGCTACTACAGGCCGCCCCAGAAGATGCGGTTGGTATGATGCACCACTGGTTAAGTATTCTGCTATGATTAATGGACTCAATTACGTCGCTGTGACTAAATTAGATGTATTAGATCATTTTGATAAAATCAAGGTTTGTGTGAATTATGAACTTGACGGAAAAATATTAAAATCTTTCCCGACTGATGTTGAGAGACTTTCATGTGTTAAACCAGTTTATGAAACTCTTACCGGATGGAATTCGGATATCTCTGCCTGTACTTCATATAATGAACTGCCACAGAAGACAAAGGAATATCTTGATTTTATTTCTCAAACTTCAGGAATAAAAATCAGGATCGTTTCGGTCGGACCGAAAAGAGAGCAAACTTTTAATAAAGAATAAATTACAAGCATTTTTTGGACAAGGTCGTTCCAAATTTTTCTCTTTTAATATAAAATATTAACATCTACTTTAGTATATTATAAATTATTGGGTATTCCTGTATGAAAATGTCGGGTGGTCCAGCCTCGGTAAATATTAAATTTGCGCTCTTTATTATTGCAACTCTAATAGCAGGGGCAACCTTAATTTATACCCAGGACCTTGTAAGCAGGCTTCAGGTAAAAGAACGGCAAATGGTTGAACTCTATGCCAGAGGCATAGAATATATCGCCAATAAATCAGCGCCTGATATTGATATCACTTTCCTTTTCGATAACATCATCAAGCCAATGGACTTCCCTTTAATCCTGACTGACTCGCACAATTCTGTAAATCTAGATAGTAAAACCGACATCCGCAATGTTGAAATTGATTCTACTCTCACAAAAGAAAAGCTGGTGAAACTATTGAACCGGAAGATAAAGGAGATGGATGCAATAAATAAACCCATAAATATCACCTATCAGGATACAATTATACTTCAGCGGATTCATTACGGGGATAGCGATCTAATTAATAGGCTAAAATTTTACCCCTTCCTCCAGATTATTTTTGCGGCTTTATTTATTCTTACAGGATATATTGGTTTCAGTAACATTAAAAAGAACGAACAGAGTAATATCTGGGTTGGAATGGCTAAGGAAACAGCACATCAGTTCGGAACTCCACTCTCCAGTCTTATGGGATGGATTGAAATGCTCAAGATGAATTATACTAACCCTGATAAGGTAACTGATATAACTGATGAAATTGAAAACGATGTTGAAAAACTAAACAAAATAACGTATAGATTTTCAAAGATAGGTTCAAGCCCGGAGCTTAAACCACATGCAGTTTATGAAGAGGTTAAAAAAGTAACTGAATATTACCAGAGACGACTTCCGCAGACGGGTAAGTGTATTGAGGTAAACGTTGAGGGAGATAAAAATGTTTGCGCTGAACTGAACCCAACTCTTTTTGGCTGGGTTATCGAAAACCTGATGAAAAATGCACTTGATGCTATTGATAATAAAAACGGGAAAATAGACATAATTATAAAGGACTTAAAAAACAGGGTTGAAATTGATTTTTCGGACAACGGGAAAGGGATTGAAATCAATAGAAGAAAAGATGTGTTCAGACCTGGTTACAGTACCAAAAAAAGAGGTTGGGGTTTAGGACTCAGTCTCTCTAAAAGAATAATTGAGGGGTATCATAAAGGAAAAATCTTCGTCAAGAATTCTGCTCCTGGTGAAGGAACTACATTTAAAATAATTATGAAGAAGATCAGCTCATAGCAAGCATTTTTTCAATAGGAATTAAAGCCCTGGCTATCAGATCATCATTTAACTTTATTTCCGGTTTCATGTTCTTCATACAGAGATATAGTTTTTCAAGAGTGTTAAGCCGCATAAAGGGACATTCATTACAGTTACAGTTTTTTTCAGGTGGTGCTGCAATAAATATTTTGTCCGGTACCATTTTTTTCATCTGATGTAGTATACCAGACTCTGTCGCCACTATATAACTAAAACCGCTATCCTCCTGCACGAATTGAAGCAGCTTGCTTGTTGAACCTATAAAATCACTCTTATTCAGAATATGATCTTCGCATTCAGGATGGGCAATAATTTTAGCACCCGGATACTGTATCTTTAGTTCAATAATTTTCCTTTCGCTAAATGTTTCATGCACTATACAGGCTCCATCCCAGAGAAGCATATCCCGGCCTGTTTTTTTTATAAGATATTTTCCAAGATTCCTGTCCGGTGAAAACAAAATTGGCTGCTCCTTAGGAATCTGGTTTATTATTTTTTCCGCATTACTTGAAGTACAGATAATGTCGCTGAGTGCTTTTACTTCTGCTGAACAATTTATATAAGTTATTGCAAGATGATTGGGGTGTTGTTCCCTGAAAGCTTTAAATAAAGGAGCAGGGCAGGAATCTGCAAGAGAACAACCTGCTTCAACATCAGGAATTAGTACAGTCTTCCCCGGATTTAAGATTTTAGCTGTTTCTGCCATGAAATGAACACCTGCAAAAACTATAACATCCGCATTTGTAGTTTTGGCTTTACGCGAGAGTTCAAGGCTGTCGCCTACAATATCTGCCAGATCCTGAATCTCTGATTCCTGGTAATAATGAGCAAGTATTACTGCGTTTAATTCTTTTTTTAACTTAATAATTTCAGATTCAAGATCGATTTGTTTATCAACATCGTTTCCGATCATAAATTATCCTTCATAAATACTAATATAAAATAGCATTATTTTTTAATATTATCACTACCATCTTTATGCCAATAACATGAATCAATCTTTTAAGTTTGATTATTGTAATAAACTGATTCGTTTTTTGGAATTATCCCGGAATGATACATTTATATACTTTGTTTTTTATTAAAAATATGGGGAGTGATATTGGCATATAATTTGAATAATTAATTCCAGAAAATAGAAAATAGTTTTAATCCAAACTCCCTTACAGGAGAATATTTTAACCCCTCTTAATAGACTGCCGGACCTCTCACCGGCAGCTCTTCTTTTAAAGGAAATTAAACTTTTTTTCTATACTTTGTGTCAATACAATGAATCAAAATTTTGATGATATTGAACAAGTAAATTTAATTAAGATATAAAATCGAACTGCCAGATTTATTTTGACTTATCTGGCAGTTCGTCCGATTTTAAAGCAAAACCATCTTTTACACTCTTAATTATTCCATATATAACCTTCAATTTTTACTTTACATTATTTACTTTTAATTTCCCTTTTCAGGTTTTAAGATTAAATTAAAAAATTAACTATATGAGTATTCTTCAGGGCATTCTGCTCTTTTTTGTTGCCATGATAGCCGGAGCTATAAATTCAATTGCCGGTGGGGGCAGTTTTATAGCTTTTCCCACGCTTATTTTTACTGGAGTCCCCCCCATAAATTCTAACGCTATGTGTTCTGTGGCCTTGTTTCCAGGTTCGCTCGCAAGTGCAGGTGCTTACAAAATTGAACTTCTGGAAGAAAAGGGAATACTCCCTTTATTGGTAATTACCAGTCTTATTGGAGGAATTGCAGGTTCTGTAATAATGTTAAGGACTCCGGCCAATACTTTTATGGCACTAGTCCCATGGTTATTACTACTGGCAAATCTACTATTCATTTTTGGAGGAAAAATTACTGCCGCTTTCAGAAACAGGAAGAATGCTAAGGAAATAAGCCGTTTCAGAACAATAACTGGAACCGTTGTTCTTCAGTTGTTCATATCTTTGTACGGTGGTTTCTTTGGTGCTGGTATGGGGATTATGATGCTTGCCGCTCTTGCTTTAATGGGCATGAACAATATTCACAAGATGAATGCCTTTAAGGTTGTCCTCGGAAGCTGCATAAATGGAATAGCCGCACTTATTTTTATCTCAGCAGGAGTAATACTCTGGCTGCAGACATCAGTTATGATTGTAGGGGCAATAATTGGTGGTTTTGGCGGAGCTTATTATGCCAGAAAATATGATCCTGCTAAAATAAAAAAGATTGTTATTTTAATTGGTTCTTTAATGACATTATATTTCTTTATAAAAGTCTATTTCCTTAAATAACGAGTCTGACCCCTCAAAACATCCAAAATAATCAAAAAAATGCACTTTTATTAAACATGTTACCAATTTTTAGATTAGTTATTACCGATTGGAAATAATAAATTTGAAATGAAAATGTACTTCATTTAATGAAACTTCTAGATTTATTCAGAACATATAAGAAAAAAATAGTCTTCATTTTTTCATTAACTATAATAGAAAATGTTGCCTGGATTATTGAGCCATGGATTTTTGGTACTTTGATTGATGAATTTATTCTAAAAGCTAATGGATCAGTTTTCCAACTCCCCCCGATTAAGTTTTTGCCTCTTTTTTTATGGATACTACTTTATGCTATCAATTCGGGAACCGGTACTGTACGAAGGATGTACGAGCCGAAAATATTCCAGAATATTTTTGCAGATATTGTGACTAAAATCAGCAGGAGGGGAAGTAAAGATAACGTAAATACTTCCATTATAGCGGGCAGAGCGCAACTATCGCACGAATATATTAATTTTCTCCAATATAGAATTCCTGAACTAATGGAACAGTCGATTGCTATAGTTGGAGCAATCCTGGCACTAACAATCTTTGACTGGCGCATCTCAGCTGCGTGTATGCTTGTAATTATTCCTCTTGGAATTATCGGTCAATTTTACAACCGAAGAGTACTTTTTCTCCAGAAAGACCTGCATGATCAGTATGAAACAATCGTTGATACCTTTGTTACAAAAAAACCCGAAAATATTCGGGATATCTATAAGTCAATGGCTAAGGTTCAGACTAAAATAGGCAAATATAATGGCTTTAATTTCGGTTTTATGAGATTGACTTTATTAATTGTTTTTCTTGTTGTGCTTTACATTTCTATTGACCTGGATAATTTTACTACAGGAGACATTTATGCAATAGTCTCTTATTTATGGACTTTTATTTCTTCCTCTGAATACCTGCCTGAATTAATGGAAAGCAGAGCTTCGTTAAAGGATATTTCATCAAGAATTAAAATAGATGACGAAGTTGAAACAGCCGTGATAAAAGTCTGATTTCTCTGCGAGTCTGTATCATAAATAGACCGATTAGTTCAATTTTCTTATTTTGATAATCCTATCTGTTAACAATTCCTGAAATTTTTCGATTCTATGGGTGGTATAAGAATTGTAGTTTATTTGGTAAAAATAAGCCGAATTATTATGAACAGACAACTAATAGAATCCTTTACAAAACCTGGAGAAGATACCGAAACAACTAAGTATAAAATACTTGGCGGTTTAAAAGATTATTTATCCAACATCAGAAAAAATAAACTCTATCCAACGTTGACAGATCTTGTAAGTTTATCTATCAAGCTTGAAAATATGATAATTCAGACAGTAGAACAGCATGAGTTATCTAATGATATTTACGGGGAATTGAATGAAGATATTTCTATTTTGGGGAACCTGAATAATGAAGATGGCTTTTCTAATGATTTGAATGAATTAGTAAAATGGACCCGCTCACAGCTATTTCCCATACTTGATGAAGGTATTGCTGTCTATGAATTTGTTGATGAAAACATGGATATACAGATTGTAAACGGCGCCTCATTTTACAAAGACAACGGTTATCTGATTATTCCAGATCTTAAAGCCAACCAATTTAATCTTTATAGTTATCATTGCATCCTGTTTAGTACAGATTCAGCTCCTATAAAATCAATAAAAACACTTTTCATGCAATCATATCCTATTAACAGCGCTGAAATTATTTCTGCCCAGATACATTCCCTTGTATACAATATTGCCGACGAAAGTCTTCCTGTCTATTATTGCAATACTGATCTTGATTTCCCCTTTGAAGAAACAATATTCCAGATTGCAAGGAAAAAACTGCTGAAGAAGCTATCGATGTAATTTCCCCCTTCCTCTGAAATTTAAGCCTTATCAGCATGTTATCAGATTACCTGTTGATATTAAATCTGTTTTTCAGATCGAAGAACAACAATAAAAAATAATCTAATAAACTGGCATATTATCTATCTGCTCAAGAGGCATTTCAGGTAAAGCGATTCCATTATACTGAAGCCGGAATTTAATACTTTTTATTAGAGGATCTTCCTCAACCTGCATAAAAGGAATCTTCGGTAGAAATGAACTGAAATTTATAAAACCGGCCGGTGGATATTCCTTAACCTCAAAATCTTTTCCTGTAAGTCCTGCTTTATTAACTGCTATATCAATTGCATCCTGCATCCCTCCGATTACATCAATCAATCCGGTTTTTATTCCATCATACCCCGAGTAAATTCTTCCCTGCCCTATAGAATCAATATATGTGGTAGTTTTATTTCTTCCTGATGCAACTTTGCTTACAAAGTCGGAATATGTACTTAATATTGAATTATCAACTTTCTTTTGTTCTATAGCCGTTAAATCACGATCGGGAAGGGATATTCCGATAAAAGGCAAAACCATTCCGAATCCCAGTTCAGCGTGATCTCCCTGTTTAACATAATCAGTTGAAATACCAAGTTTTTCTTTAAAACTTTTGTTATATACCCATCCCCCGATTACACCAATTGAACCGGTTATAGTACTTGGAGCCGCCAGGATTGTATCGCCATACATTGAGAGCCAGTAACCTCCTGACCCTGCAACATAGCCCTGTGATACTATAACAGGTTTCTTCCCTTTGGCTTTTTTAAGTGCCTCTGCAATAACATCCGATGCAAGTGCATCACCGCCGGGAGAATCAACTCTTAATACAATGGCTTTAACATTAGAATTCCCAACAGCTCTGTTAACATAATTTACCAGACTGCGGGCATTTATCCCCTCATCCATTGCACATTCCCCTATTGCATAGATAAGTGCAATTTCAGGTTTCTCTCCCCAGTAATTATCTCCGGGCAGTTTGTATTTTGCTAAAGATGAGGGGCTGACAAAATTCTTTTTCCCTTCAAGTTTTTTAATTAATTCAATTACAGTATCCCATCTTCCGAGTGTATCAACAAGTTTTTGCGCAATAGCTTCTTCAGGAAGAAAACCAGTTTCATTATTTATTAGCTCATCAAATTTTTCCCCTGATATTTTTCTACCGTAACAAATATCTGTTTTGGCCAAAGCGTAATAATCGTCAATTAATTTCTTCCACTGAATGCTATCCCCTTCACTCATGTTTTCCCTCGAGAAAGTTTCCTCTGCTGATTTGAATTTAAAATATCTCCATTCATGGAAACCGATACCAAGTTTCTCCAGCAATCCGGCATAATATTGTCTTCCGAAAACATAACCCGGAAGCAATATCATTCCCTGTGGATCCAAAACAATTTCATTTGCAATTGATGCAAAATGATATTCCTCCATTCCGGGACGGTCTATATAAATATAAACTTTCTTTCCTGCTTCTTTGAATTTTCTGAGTTCTTCTCTCATCTCCCAGAGCATTTCGCGGTTTATATTCATCCCCGAAGTATTTATTGCAATGCCGGCTACTGATTCATCTTTAGCAGCAGTCTTTATCTGATCAAGTATTTCATAAAGTGTTTTTGTATTATCAAAGAAACGGAATCGGGAATACTTCATGCCTCCTATTAGATTGAGATCCACATAATCGTCTTTTGATTTTAATGTTTGAAGGATGTTCCTGTCGTATGAACCTACCCTGATACCATATGTGTTATACTGATATTTCCCGTCTTTATCAAGATTAGTCATACTTGAAAAACCGATTCTTCCAAGACTTAATTCAACTCCAACTGTGAATAGTTTTTGCTCAAAATATCTGCCTGTAACCCTGAATCCGGGAAGCGGTTCCAAAGCAACACCGGCACTCCAGCTATTATCCTGATTAAAGATATCTTTTTTAAACGTATAATCGCCAAACACAGATATTTTTTCATCTCCCACTGGTCGGACTGCAAGATCCATTGTACCTTCATTACTACCGGAAGAAAGATAGTCGCCAATCAGCCCGGCCGAAATATAAGGTAACGGCCGATAAAGTAGTCCGATTGTAAATAGATTAGACCTGTCAAAATAATTTGTATTTCCTGAAGACCATCCATATCCGAACCCGACACTTATTGCCGGAGAACCAATGGCAGCGGATATTTTGTAATCCGTTACACTTGTACCGTTTAGTTTTTCATTAACTAACCCGAGTCCAAAATTCGGAATAGCTATAAAAAACCCTGTGTTTGTAAATTCTTTATCTCCATTTTCATTAGATCCGGTTATGTAAAAATCGAATTGGTTCTGATAAGTTAAAACAGCAGGGTTATCAAAACCATACAACCCCGATTTATAAGCTCCGGGTGAGGCCATCCAGAATTTATTTTCCCGGTAATATGTCTGTTGGGCAAAGGTTGAAATTGAGAGAAAAATCAGTAGGAGAGATATGGAAATTTTCATTGTTTCTCCGGAATAGTTTTATGTTGACTATCAAATTTACAAAAAACAACCAAAGCAAGAGAATTCTATTAAAAAAATTCCATATTTTAGTCTGTTAAAAAGAAAACAGTATGATTGAAATAGTTGACCTTTATAAAAGTTTCGGAAAAAAACAGGTTCTTTGCGGTGTGAATCTTTCTATCCATAAAGGAGAAACACTTGTTATTATTGGGCGAAGCGGTGAAGGGAAAAGTGTATTAATAAAACATATAGTTGGGCTGCTCAGGCCTGACACGGGTTATGTTAGTGTTGAAGGGGAAATTGTTTGCGAATTGGAAGAAAAGCAGTTATATGAACTTAGAAAGAAATTCGGGTTCTTATTCCAGGGATCTGCTTTATTTGATTCAATGACTGTTGAAGAAAATGTAGGTCTGCCTCTTGTCGAAAGTCAATTGAAAATGACGAAAACTGATATTGATCTTGTAATTTCAGAAAAACTTGAACTTGTAGGATTGCCCGGCGTTCAAAAACTTAAACCATCTGAACTTTCCGGTGGAATGAAAAAAAGAGTTGCCTTGGCACGCGCACTAGTAACTAATCCTGAATATATTCTATATGATGAACCCACTACAGGACTTGATCCTATAATGTCGGATTCAATAGACAATCTGATCAAGGAATTAAGCAACAAACTCACCGTTACATCAGTAGTTGTAACGCACGATATGTATAGTGTAAAAAATGTTGCTGATAAAGTTGCCCTGCTAAATAACGGAAAAATACACTTTTCCGGAACCCCGGAAGAACTCTTGAACTCAACCGATAAAGTAATCACTGACTTCATAAAACGAACAGAGATTTAGGTCACATACAAAAGTAAAATAACTGCTTAATATTCCTTAAGAATAATTCTGAGGCTATAATGAGCAAGCTATTAATAATTTCTGAAAAATCTGAGGTTAGCTTTTGGGTAAGATTGGGGCGCCGAATAATTAAATCAAGTGATTATATGATTGAAGATCACCTTGAAATGATGAGTTTTGTTAATTATCAAAAACCAGAACTTATTTATTTTGAACTCGGACAGGATATTGAAGCTGATAATATTAATGATTTTTTAAGGAAGGTTAACTCTTATCCGGTATCTGTAGTTGTTTTGGAAGCCACTCCTTTAAAAATAAATATATTCAGTATGTTATTTCCACTAAATTTTCTCGATAGGATATTCCCTCCCCGTAAAGCTTTATCTTAATAACTGATTCTATTTTGCTTTGAGAATTTTTCACCCATAAACTGTAATTTAAAAGATTATACGGAAGATAATTACATGGATTTTTATTTATTTTTAGGTAATGGTATTTATAAATACCTGATTTTATTACATTGAAACATCATATATTATGAACAAAGTTACCATTGTTGAAATTATCCAACTGATGCTTGCCCCGGGTATTATGATATCTGCGTGTGGTTTGCTTATTCTTGGCATAAACAATAAATATTCGCTTGTCGTAAACCGGATAAGACTCCTTAATGAGGAAAGAAGAAGAATCTTGTCAAAATTGGGAGAAAATGCCGCTAATCTTGTGGAAAATGTGAGGCTCGAAAGTATATCAAAACAGATTACCGCATTACGGTTTAGAGTTAAACTTGTACGGAATTCAGTTTTATGCTACACAATTGCTGTTGCATTATTTGTAATTACTTCTCTTTCAATCGGCATCGAGTATTATACAGGTTCCCAGGAATTAACATTTTGGGTTACTTCGATATTCCTGCTCGGAATGATTTTAGTACTATTTGGTGTATCCTTCGGCGCTTATGAAACTATAAAGGGATATCAGATTATTCAACTTGAAGTGAAAATAGACGAGTAACTATTACATCACAAGTGCCATTATGGCTTTCTGAACATGCAAACGGTTTTCCGCTTCATCAAAAATTACTGAATTTGGAGAATCACAAATTTCATCTGTTACTTCATCTCCTCTGTGTGCCGGCAGACAGTGCATAAAGATATAATCGCTCTTTGCGTGTTTTACAAGTTCGTTGTTAACCTGAAACTTAATAAACTTCTTCCTTCTGTCAGCAGCTTCTTTTTCCTGACCCATACTCGCCCAGACGTCGGTATAAATAACATCTGCGTCTTTTACTGCGGCAATTGGATCCTCCGTAATTTCAATTTTGCTCCCCATATATTTGGCGTTAACCATCGATTCGTCAACAATTGATTTAAGTGGCAGGTAACCCCCGGGAGATGCTATTGTAATATCCATTCCAACTTTTGAACATCCATGCAGAAGTGAATGAGCCATATTATTGCCGTCTCCAATATATGCAAGCTTTAAACCTTTAAATGTCCTTCTCTTTTCTAATATAGTAAAGAGATCTGTTAAAACCTGGCAGGGATGATGAAGATCAGTTAATCCGTTTATTACCGGAATGGAGCCATATTTTGCAAGATCAATAACATCCTGATGGTCAAATGTTCTTATCATTATTCCGCTAAGGTATCGGGAAAGAACTTTTGCAGTATCTGAAACACTTTCGCTTTTCTTCAACTGTAGATCATTCTGGTTAAAGTACATACCCATGCCACCAAGTTGATATATCCCCGTCTCAAATGAAATTCTTGTCCTAGTTGATGGTTTAGAAAAGATCATACCCAGAGCTTTTCCCTCAAGTAACCTGTGAGGCTCACCTGTGTAGAGTTTTTCCTTTAATGTTCTGCTCAAATCGAAAATTTGATAAATTTCTTCAAGACTTAGATCGTTTATTTCAATTAGGCTTTTGCCTTTCATATTAACTGCCATAATTCATCCATTTAATTATTTGAAATAATTCTAGTTCCGCAATGAGGATCAGAAAGCTGCGCTGCTTCAGTGATAATGCTTTCTTTTCCATTATTCTCAATAAACTGTATTGCCGCCATAATTTTCGGGCCCATGCTTCCTGCTGTGAACTGGCCATCATCATAATACTTTTGCGCTTGTGAAAGTGTAATTACATCAAGTGCTTTCTGTTCCGGAGTATTAAAATTAATATATGCTTTGGGAACGTCTGTAAGTATAAACAAAGAATCGGCTCCTATTTCCCGTGCAAGAAGTGATGAAGCAAGATCCTTATCAATCACTGCTTCTATCGGTTCAATCCTCCCTTTTTCCATGTATATTGGTATGCCGCCACCTCCGGCAGCAATAACAATTGTTCCTTCCTCAGCTAATCTTTTAATCAATTCTTTTCCTAGCACTTCCATAGGCTTCGGGGAAGCAACCAATCTTCTCCAGCCTCTTTTCCTGGGATCTTCTTTGAATACCCATTTATTCACTTTTGCCAGTAGGTCTGCTTCTTCTTTTAAATAAAATGCTCCCACCGGTTTGGTAGGGTTCTTAAATGCAGGATCATTTTTATCAACAATTACCTGAGTAATTATTGACACTACATTTCTAACAATATTGTGTTCTTTAAGTGCATTCCTCAACTCTTTTTCTATCATATAACCAATCCCCCCCTGTGAATCTGCCACACAAATATCAAGAGGCATTTTGGGAATCTTATATGTACTGTACCCGGCCTCATTCCTTAAAAGAATATTCCCGACCTGTGGTCCGTTGCCGTGAGTAATAACTATATTATACCCTTTCTTTAATAATCCGACAAGATGAACCATCGTGTTTTCAGTATTTTTTTCCTGTTGTTCAATTGTACCGGCTTCATTGCCGCGCGATAAGGCGTTACCGCCTAAAGCGATTACTGCTAGTTTGTTCATAGGTTTTTCAGAAATTTGATAGAAAAGTAAACCGAATTTGTTTCAGCTTCCTTTTTGATGATGAGATATTAGGACTTTTTTTATTAAATATATTATTATTACAATTCATAAAGCAGTTAAAAAATTACCTCGTAACTTAATATCTTAAACAATGAAAAACCAGTAAATTCGGTATTGTGAATCCTCTCTATAGTGTCCCATAAATTGTTTAATACTGCAATAAATAACTCCATTTTTGGCTATATTTAATCAATCAATACATGAAAAAACAAAAT
>Ga0182027_10002428_pt1 | contig 30266 bp, 29 predicted proteins | sample 712E1DmetaG_FD_121300 | JGI IMG/M metagenome (GOLD analysis project Ga0182027, IMG submission 121300) | Permafrost microbial communities from Stordalen Mire, Sweden - 712E1D metaG (Illumina Assembly) | ecosystem: Environmental > Terrestrial > Soil > Wetlands > Permafrost | place: Sweden...
TTAAAAAATAAATTTTTAGAATCAATCTACTGTTGGTGGCTGTTGGGGATTCTGTTGTTCAAGCTGTCCTTTTACCTGTCCCAATATTCTGATAAATTCCGTTTTATTTTCAAGACTTGGGCCGCTTAAAGATGATATGCTTCCGGCTGCAATCTGCGCACAATTTTTTAAATGATCTTTTAACTGATTATATAAAGCCTCTGCCTTAGGATTTTCTTTTGCCATATTTAAAGTGTTTAAAGCCTCATCCCACCTTTTTTCCAGATAGGCAGGGGTGGCATCTTTCTGCCAATCTGCCGGTCCGAAAGCTTTACCCGGTTCAGAAAACAATCCTTTTTGATTTATAAGCAGATACTCCCTAAGATCTCCCTGTCGTGCATGATTAAGGTATGATTCCAATTTTGTGACCGATTGCTCCATCCCCAGTCGCTTGTATTGGTTGACGATTTCTCCCAATCCACCGAGTAAACGTAAGGCGTCATCGCTTGGCTCCGTCAGATTATATTGATCAAACAGTTGTTGGTCAAAAATTCCGGAAAGGCTTTCCAGATTCGGTTTCAAGGCTTTATTTTCAACTTGTTCCGGCTTTAAGGCGCCCAGGAATGAAAGAAACCTATCCTTGTTGGAAATATTCAGTCTCATTTCTCCTTCGCCCAGCTGTCCTTCCGGTCCGAACATTACGGCTTTTTTTCCCGATACCGGCTCTAAAGACAAACCTGTCTGATCTAAGACATTGCCGTGAATTATAGATAAAGCCGAGCTTTTCATTTCTTGATAATCTTTCTCTTGTCCCAGAAGTGGCTTCTCTGTTTGAGGATTATTGTCCTGTTGATCGTGCTCGAATTCCAAATTCCCTATTAAAAGACGGGACATTGTGCTTCCAAGCGAAAACTGTTCATTGTAAACTCCTATGTCGGAGAACAATCCGTTTACATCGGACAAATTTACCTCTGCGGTTTTATTCTCTCCCTGATTAACCCGGACTATCTGATCCGGACTCTGACTTGCGCCCTCCGGATTTTTGGGACCGTCAGCCATATTTATTAGAGTATAACACTTTTACAAATATTCGGTTTACTTTTGTTATAGTGTTTGGTAAGCTTGATTTGTTCCCTTGATATGGGGAATTTTTGTTGCTATTTTATGAAATTAAAAAGAAGAAAAAATAGGAGAAAATCTCCAAAGAAAAATTTTTTACCGCTTATCATTTTTGCACTTTTGATTCTGTTATTGATTATTACCTTGCTTTCTTTTGTACATCCATCAAAAAGCATTACGGGGAAATTAGTTTCCGCAAAAGTTTTAGGCAATATTCAGGCAATTCCTCCGCCGACTTCCACTCCGACTCCGACGGCTACTCCTACGCCCACCCCGGTTCCGTTGGTCGGATATTGCTTAAATGTTCCGGTTCTGATGTATCATCATATCCAGCCGAATGCGCAGGCTCAGAGTCTCGGACAAAAAAGTTTATCGGTTGATAACGGACAATTCGATCTGCAAATGGGTTATCTTGCGTCTTCGGGCTACTCGTTTGTATCGGCTCAACAGCTCGTAGATGCCCTAATGAATCATTCGGGCCTTCCCGGAAAAAGCATAGTTGTCATGGCGGATGACGGATACGGGGATTTCTATACTTACGCATATCCTGTTTTACAAAAGTACCATATTACGGCCAATCTGGCGGTCATTACGGGACTTGTCGGCGGATCAGATTATGTTACCTGGGGCCAGATAGAAGAAATGTCCCACAGCGGTTTAGTTCAGATGGTTAATCATACCTGGTCTCATTATTCTATAAACCACGGACCTTTGGATAAAATTAATTTTGAAATATCAACGGCGAAGCAGCAATTGCATGATCATACCGGGCAAAACATAGATACATTCGTATATCCGTTCGGCGCGATAAATTCTCTGGCGATTTCGGCGCTGCAAGGACAGGGAGTAAAGGGTGCATTCTCGGAAATTCCCGGACATTGGCAATGCGATTCTTTCATCATGGCCCTGCACCGCACCCGTATCGGCAATACTTCCCTTTCCTACTACGGTTTTTAATTGCTAATATCTGATATTAATTGTCGTATTTTGTTCTATTGTTTTTCGTATATTTTTCCCATACGATTAAGATATGCAGAAGATTATTTTACATATCGATTTTGATTCATTTTTCGCCAGTGTTGAGCAGCAATTCCGCCCTTCCCTGCGGGGAAAACCGATGGGTGTTACGGCTGCCAACGGCAGGACCTGCATTATCGCTTCCAGCCGCGAGGCCAAAAAATTAGGGATTAAAACCGGCACCAGATCTTATGAAGCTTTTCAGATTTGCCCAAGCATTGTTTTGGTTCCGGCCGACTTCATCAAGTATTTCGAGATCTCCAAGAAATTTTTAAAAATTTGCCAAAATTTCTCCCCTTCGGTTGAACTTTTTTCAATTGATGAGGTTTTTATGGATATAACCTTAACCAATCACCTATTCGGCGGACCATATAAAATGATTGAGAAAATAAAAAAAGAAATAAAAGAAAAGATTGGGGAATTTATCACGGTCTCGGTTGGTATGTCTCATAACCGGCTATTAGCCAAGCTGGCTTCTGGCATGAATAAGCCCAACGGCCAATTTGAAATTACAAAAGAAAACTTAGAAGCAGTTTATTCAAAATCGGAATTGACGGATGTTTGTGGAATCGGGGAAAGAATAAAATTAAGACTTAACAAAATCGGTATCTATACCCTTTTGCAATTAAGAGACGCCAGTCTGTCCAAATTAATTTCCGAATTTGGAAATTGCGAAGCGAATTTTCTAAAAAATATTGGCCTCGGTCAGGATTCTGATTCTCTTAGTTCATTTACCAATGCTCCCAGCGTTAAATCTGTCGGACGAAATTATTGTCTGCCCAAAAATGAAGAAAATAAAAGTGTGGTTTTGCAAAACCTTTTTGAGCTCTGTGAGGAAGTCTGCATAAAATTAAGAAGACTTAATAAAAAAGCCAGAACAGTCGGATTTTATTTGGGCGGAAATATCTCTTTGCATGGAAGAAAAACATTTGGAGGATATTTTAACACCGGAAAAGAAATGTTTGACCATTTAACAAAATTAATTGATATCAATAAATTTAAGTACGTCAGGCAAATCGGAATTGCGGCTTTAAATCTGGAAGAAAGCAATAATACTCCCCTATCTCTTTTTGATTCTCCCAAGAAAAATATTTTAACGGCGGTGATCGATAAAATTAATGACCGTTTCGGAGACCACACCATCCGCAACGGGTTTTTACTTTATTCGGACAAGTTAACAACTGTCCCCAATGGTTACATGGCAGATAAATACGAAAGAACAAAGTTAGCAATAGATAGCGTTTAGATTTTGTCGGTGTATAGATAGCATTCGGAGAGGATGGAATTTTTTTTATCCTTTGGCAATCCCAAAAAATCCAGGACCGAAGGATTTTTGCAGACATCTTTCGCCAGAACAATATGTCGCTCGGCGAGCTGTTGTTTTTGGTTTTGAGTTAAACCATTAAGAGTTGTGATTGGGTAAAGTTTGTATTTATCTATCAAGTCTCTGAAGCTGCCCCTGTCAGGATAATCCCAACTTATGATCTTCATGTTAGAACATAAGGCATAATTCAGCGCATCAGGCGTAATTTTAGTATTCGTTACAACCCAAACATCATCAACATTATTTCTTTCTTTTATATCGTCAAATCTGGCTTTGGTGTAAAGAGGTACATGGACTTGAGATCTAATTCCCGGACAATTGTGGAATTTGCATTCAATCATTGATTTCTTTCCGTTTTTCTCGGCGATGATATCAATTTCATGACTGATGCATTTGCCTTGAAGAATTTGTCTGACCTGAGTTTTATACCCTTCCATTTTTAATATCTCAGAAATATAATCCTCAAAAGGATACCCCGTCGGGCCCAAATCCATTATCGATTGCTTCAGGCTATATTTTGTGTGGCTTGTCGGGTAAACCGAACTTTGTAGGAATGAAATAATATATTTATAAATTTCGGCGGTTGGAATATTGTCGTACAATCTTTTATTCACCATTGCGACGACTTCGCTTTGGAGATTATCGGGTATTCCGACCCTTTTGATTGAGAAACGTAATTTCTCCTCACTGAAGGGTTCTAATTTTCCTGAGGCTTTTAAAACATTGGGCATATTTCAACTATAACAAAATCCCCTGCTTTTTGAAAATTATAAAATCATCTTTTTGAAAAACTTCAACATAATTTTTATTTTGTTTCAGACTGTTAGCTAAGTTTTTTTGTTCTTTCAGAGATGGTTGAGCAAACCGATCATTTAATAAAAATACGACAACGTCGGCTTTTCCGATTCCGACGGGAATAGTATAAATAACTTGTCGATGTGAAAGATGCGCGCCGAGATTATTGGTCGCAGCTACAGAATATTTTTCAGGGATTTTGAATAAATATGAATCAATTACCGGTCTATTCTTCTGGAAATTTGTAAACATTTCAAAACTGGGATTTTTGGCCCCGGGTAATGGCCCGAAAAAGTAGGCGGGAAAAAGTGCAAAAATTAGAAGGTAAGAGTAGATATATTTTTTTGAAATTTTAGGAAACCATCGAATGAATTGTTTGACGGCAAAAATTGACGAAATAAATATAAACGGTGTAATGGTGGCGGTATACTGATAGTAGATTTGCCTGAAGCCGGAATTGGTGCTTAACAAATTTATCAGTAAATCCGGAACGGCAAAAATGAGGTTGATAGGCGAAATTAATGACGTAAAACCCAAGGGAACAAACAATTGCAGTAAGTATCCCAGTCTTTCGGGTTGAAAAATAACTGCTAAGGTTTTTTGTGGAGAAAATATAATATTTTTTATCACTTGAATCGGCGAAGACCCAAAGTCTGAATAATATGCGAGCGCGAAGTGTTGTCGTCCGAGATTGTGAGGAATAAAGTAAGAGACTAAATAATAAAAAGCTACAAGCGAGGCAATAATAATTGTCATTCCCAACAATTTTATTTTTTTAGATTTCTGGAACAATAGTGGAAAACCGAAAAGTGAATTGATAACCCATATTTGCTCTTTGCAAATGCCCGACAAAAGAAGAAAAAGAGTCATTACAAAATATCTTCGTTTTATCAAAAAATAAAAAGCTGCCAATAGAAATGTTGTTGATAAGGTCACCGCATGAAAATCGTATAAATTTGTATATTGAACAAGGGGATTTAAAAGAAATATAAAGCTAAATATTAAAGCCAGATTTTTATTTTTAATTATCTCTTTGGCTATTAAGTAAACAAATAATGCTCCCAGTCCCAGAGCAATGGTTTGAAGCAGTAATAATGTTTTTGGATTGTTCCAAAAAAGATAAAATGGAGACAGTAATATTAATATGAAATCTGCGTGGGCCGACAATCGAGAAACGGTTGCTCCGTTGTCATCAGAAGTCTGGAAAATTCTACCCTTCAGAGTGTTCCAGACCGTTTGATCCATATTGCCCAAGTCATAGCGCCCTGCATAAAAATTATCGTATTTTAGAAAACTAGCTGTCGTGAAATAAACGACATAAATTAAGATTAGAATTCCAAGAATAATTTCGTGTTTGTATTTTTTAAGGAATTTTCCCATAAAAAAGTGCACCCGGAGGGAATTGGACCCCCGTTGCGCTTGTCAAGCAAGCGAACTCGGCCTTCGGCCTCCGTTCCTACTCGTCCGACTTGCCCGCCAAAGTGCGTCCTGCAGGAGTTGAACCTGCAACCGAGTGGTTCGAAGCCACTTACTCTATCCAGTTGAGCTAAGGACGCATGCTAACGTAGGCGGGAGCGAGATGCTCTAATCCGCTGAGCTACGGGTGCATATATAAATTATATCAGAAAGCTTAAAAATTGCTGATCTGAAGCTTGATTCTAATCAGTTTTCCTTAGTTCTCGAAGAACTGTTTTAATTGGCAGTCCAATGGCGTTTGCCAGATCGCCATCAATTTTCGTAATAAATTTTTTAGCAATTCCTTGAATAGCATAGGCGCCGGCCTTATCGTAAGGTTCTTTAGTCTTTAAGTATGAACCAATCTCTTCTTCGTTTATTTCCCTCATGGTTATTTTTGTTTTCTCAGACTTAGTAATTATTTTTCCTGTCTCCCCATTAATTATGGTAAAGCCGGTTATTATGGAGTGAGTCTTCCCGCTTAGAAATTCAAGCATTTTTTTAGCATCCTCTTGATCTTTTGGTTTTCCCAAAATTTTTCCGTCACAGGTAACTATTGTATCCGCTGCAATTATTATTGAATCAATAAATTTCTCTTGAACAGCTTTGGCTTTTTGAAAAGATAATTTCTCAACCAACTCATTGGGATTTAGTTCCGGATCTAAGTATTCATTTACTTTACTGTCTATGGATTTAAATTTAATGCCGGCTTTTTTAAGCAAGGCTTTCCTGCGAGGTGAAGTTGACGCCAAAATAATTTGCTCCATGAATCCAATTATACCATTGGTAGGATAAGGTTTTCGACGTCCATACTATAGGTTGACATAATCATACCCAAATGATATAATTCTCTTTATGGTTGTTGAAAGCAAAATAAGGCCTTCTGAAGATATTTGTAATTTGCAAGTGAAAAAAGAGCCTAATTGTCTCGAGCCATCTTCAAGAGAAAAGCAAATATTGAAGCTGGCTGCGATGGGCTATACCCACAAGGAGATAGCGGATAAATTACCGCCCGTTAAGAATAAGAAAAAAATAAGCATGCGCACCGTAAGAGCCGATATGCATAGCGTCTTTGATAAATTCGGTGTTAAGAACAGAGCGGAAGTTGTAATTGTTGCAATTAAAAAAGGATACCTGAACGTGAATGAATCAACGATAAAATCAGGTAAGGATCCAATTGAAGAATATTTATTAAATGAGCGTAAATATTTGAGAATATCAGATATAACGCAATCCGCATCACATTTTTATACAGCGCAAAAACCGTTGGAAGATAAAGACGGAAAGATTTTGAATTTTCTTAAAAGATCGAGCCGTACTTCGATGAAAGTGTTTAACAAACCGCCTCTGGATTTTGGGAAATAAAATTTTTGAATATTTGCCCCATCGAGCCACGTATAGTATACTATTTAAAATGTACGGGTCGCTAGCTCAATTGGTAGAGCAATTCCCTCTTAAGGAATAGGTTCCGGGTCCGAGTCCCGGGCGGCTCACAAAAAAACATCCCCATAATATACATGAGATGACTATAGAAGCAAAAACAATTTACTTCGGAAGATATACCGGAAAAGCAAAAAGAGTTGAACCGAATCCAGACAAACCGATAACATTGAATGAAACTTGGACTAAGCCTGGATGCGGTAAATTTTCAGAGATAACAATTATTAATGATAATACCGTAATTTTAACAAAGGGACACATATTCAGAGGTAAAATAGGAATTCGTTCCAGTAGTGAAACATTCTCCCGAACTCTAAATGGTAGTATGATAAATAAGGTAAAGTTGAAAAGCAAAAGCGACTTTTTTGGAAGAGTTAAGGTCTTTACCTGTAGACCTTAATTTTCTTTAAGTTTCTCGGAGGAGATTTCAATTAATTTAGAAACATTTTTGTTTGCGCTTAGCTCTCTTAATCTTTTTTTGGGATTAATCTTATCCCACTCGTATGTGGGAAGAGGCGGTATTCCGCTTTTACTCTTCGAATAAAGGGTGTATTTACAAAAGGGTTGGTACTCAACAACTTTAGAAAAACCATCAATTAATTGTTTTTGATCGGCATCTTCTTTTCCCTCAATGCTGACGACCAGATGTTCTCCGAAAACGTGTGAGATGATTACCGTTCTCTTTTTATATCTAAAAAACCCAAAGTCTTGTTCAAAGTCTTCGTGATTTAATCCCGCTTGTTTTATCAAGTCAATTTCTGCAAGTCCAACATGCCACAGGCCATTTCTCTGAATAGTCTCTACCATACGCGGAGATTATAGCACTTTAATAATATAATGCTAATGCTAGGAAATAGGACGCTAACGAACTCCTAAAGTATTTGCTTCAAATAAAAGTTTTCCTCTGGGTTCAATCACGACTTTCCTTTTTCCCTTTTCGACAGACCCTGCCTTAAATGTTTTAAGTTTGTAGTTTTGCAGAGAAATTTGTCTTGCAAGGCTAACGTCTTTCTCGGGAATAAACAACGCAAATCCCGCTCCCATATTAAAGTTTCCATACATTTCCCTGTCGTTATTACCGGAAATTTTCTGAATTAGAGATAATTCTTCCGGTACTTCAGGAATTGTTTTTACAATATATGAAAGATCTCTTTCCGCTCTCATGAGTTTTCTCCAGCCATGCCCTGTAATGTTTGCCATATAATGAATGTCAATGCCAGTATTAAATAAATCTTCTATTAATTTTGCATAAATATGAGTTGGTGTAAGTAGGGCTTCTCCATATGTCCTTCCATTTGAGAGTTTTGTTTTATATCCTTCTGGCAAGACATTCGCTACTTTTCTTGCCAAAGTAAGACCATTTGCGTGTATTCCGCTTGATTCAATAAGGAAAATTGCATCTCCTACTTTGATTTTGTCTCCCGTGGCATATCTTTCTTTCGGTTTGATTATTCCAACGGCAGAACCTGATAGGTCAATCGTCTTTTGATTAATAATTCCTTTTAATGTCGGAGTTTCTCCTCCACCATAAACAGCTCCCGCCATATCGCATGCTTTGGTCCATCCCTCAACTAAGTCCTTCATTCTTTGATCATTGGAAAACCATTTAGAATTTCCAACAGCAAAATAAGCATTAACGACTTGCGGGGCTGCTCCTACGGTAATCAAATCGTTAACAATCATTGCTACGGTATCCTGCGCAATAGAATCATAATGAGTTTTTCCGGAAAATTTTCTTACCTCATCAGCAACTAGATTTTTTGTTCCTAAACCTTCCACGACAAAGGCTTTGTAGATATTTCCTTCTTTCCAGACATATGCAGACTCACCACGACTGGATTCTATTTCTTTCATTCCAAAACGTTCAAGATTTCCAGCAGTACCTCGCGCCTTTAACTGAGCAAATCTCTTTAAGGGATCCATTGCTCCGTAATCAACACCTGTTGAGGAATATGTTATTGGGTCTTTTTCAGTCATAAAGTTTCACATTTGTTTGGCGTAATTTACCATCTTTTCGAATATCTGCAAGCCTTGCGGCTCAATTTCTTGTCTTCTCCAATTAGGATGCTGTGTCTTTCTGATAAATCTTTCCGGATGAGGCATTAATCCCAATATTCTGCCTGACGGATCGGTTATTCCGGCAATAGCATTTAATGATCCGTTAGGATTCTCCGGATATTTTTGAGTAGGATTTCCTGATGCGTCACAATAACGAAAGACTACTAATTTATCATTTTCGATTTTTTCCATTTCCGGTTGTTTAGCGAAAAATTTTCCTTCTCCGTGAGCGACTTGGTAAGAAACAGGACCCTTCATTCCTTCCAGAAAAGCACAAGCATTTTTATCTTCAACTTTTAGATTTATCCAACGGCAATCGAAATGACCGGAGTCATTATTGCCTAACGTTGCCTTCATTTCTCCCATTGTTCCAAACGGGAGAAGTCCGGTCCTTACCAATACCTGAAACCCATTACAAATTCCTAAGACTAACCCTTTCTGTCTTTGCGTAAATTCGTTAATCTGATCGCCTAAATATGAATTTAATTCTAAGGCCAATATTTTACCTGAGACGACATCGTCTCCATATGAAAATCCGCCCGGAATAGCCAGGATCTGATAATCCTTTAAATTTTCTTCACGTCCTCGCAGCTCGTTGACATGAACAAGCTTTGGCTTACCTCCGGCTGTTTCAAAAGCATTCATTGTTTCCCCATCGCAATTAATTCCGTCAGTTTTTAAGACTAAAACCTTGGGCGCTGTTTCTTTCATCTGAAAATCCTCCTTACCGGCTCTTGCCAGGCTTGTTTTAATTCGTCTGTCGAGACTTGAAAAACATCCAATCCGTCTGCCAATACTTCGATTGATTTTTTACTTTGAGTTTTACCAATAGTCATATGGGGAATTCCCTCAAAAAGCTCTTCCGCTTTTGCACCATTTTCTACTTCGACAACAAAGCAGCCTGCTGTTTCATTAAATAAAGACTTGTCAAAACTTTTTGATGCTTCAAGATTCAAAACCACACCACAATCTCCCCCAAATGCCATTTCAGAAACAGCGCCAATAACCCCGCCCTCACTTACATCATGGCAAGCCAAAACTCCGCCGCTTTTGATTGCCTGGTGAACCCCTCTTAAAACTTTTGGCAAACCTTTAAGGTCTACTTTGGGAATTTCATTCCCAACAAGTCCGTTTATATCGTAATAAGTTGAGCCACCCATATTTTTTGTATCTAATTTTCCGACAAGTACGATTGTGGAATCAGCTTTCTTAAAATCTGATGTAACCGTTTTTTCAACATCGGGGATTCGACCGAACACTGACATGCACAAAACAGGCGGTATTTTTATAACTTCATTTTTCCCTCTATAGGTAGATGAAAGACTGTCTTTTCCGGAGATTACCGGTCTCTCTAAAATATTCATGCAATCAACAACCGCATCAACCGATTTATCCAAAGACCCCATTTCCTGTTCATCCGGGAATGGCCAAATGTAGTTTTCTATCAAAGCTGACTGATCAGGATCCCCGCCGACCGCAACATAATTTGCCATCGCTTCCGCGGTTGCCCAAACGCTTCCCCAATAAGGATCGATTTTATTGAGAATCGGGTTCACGCCGTGAGAGACAATCATTCCGTAAGGTTTGCCTAAGATCGGAGTTATCACGACGGCGTCATTCGGACCATCAAGTTTTTCTCCGCTAAATGGAGGTAAGGCATTTGTTCCTTGTACCCCGTGATCATATTGACGGACAATCGGCTCTTTGGAGGAGACATTGCCATGAGACATAATTTTCTTTAAAGTTTCCTTCCAGTCTTTAGGCCAGTCGGGTTCTGTTTCGTCAAAATGAGGTTTTTCCCAATTGGCTTTCATGGTCCTTTGGGGTAATCCGTGTTTTAGAAAATTATAATCAAGATCAGCCGAAACTCTATCTCCGTTTTTAACCAAAAGCCTATTACTCCCATCAAAATGTCCTAAAACCGTAGCTTCAACGTTATATTTCTTAAAGATTTTCATAAACTCATCGAGATTATTCGGATCTACGGCAGTAACAATTCTTTCCTGGGATTCTGAAAGCCAAATTTCCCAATCATCCAAACCCGGGTATTTGAGCGGAGCCTTACCAATATCTACGGTTGCACCGACATCTTCCGCTATTTCCCCAATGGCAGAAGAAAAACCGGCTGCACCGCAATCCGTCAGTGCCCTGATGAAATTTTTATCCCTGGCTTCAAGCAGAGCATCGAATGTTCTTTTCTCCTCAATGGCATTTCCAATTTGAACGGCGCTTGAATTAACATTGATAGTTCTATCCGTCATCTCGCCGGAAGAGAAAGTCGCCCCGTGAATTCCGTCTCTGCCAGTTCTACCGCCGACCACAATGACTAAATCTCCAACTTGCGGTTTGCCTTTTTGCGCCCTATTTTCCGGAATAATTCCATAGGCTCCGACGATAACCGTTGGTTTGGCTCTAAAATCCTCATGGTAGTGGACGGAACCGTTATTGGTTGGAATTCCCATTCTGTTTCCGTAGTCTCTGACACCGGCAACCACTCTTCTTTGTAGATAATCAGGATGTAATGTTCCCTGAGGAAGTTTGTTTGGATCCAAATCGGGCGGACCAAAACAGAACATATCCGTTGAAATCACAACTTTGCCTCCCTGTCCCGTCTCCTGAGGATCTCTGAAAACTCCTCCGCTTCCCGTCCCTGCGCCCCCATAAGGCTCTACCGCTGAAGGACTGTTATGCGTCTCTACCTTACCGTTAATTGCTTGTCCATCATAAAATTTTACAACTCCCGAGTTGTCGACAAAAGCCGAAACAACAAAATCACCGAAATATTTTTCAGCCGTTATTTTTATGCGATCAAAAAGTGGTAGTTTTTCTCCTTCTTTTGTCAGTATTTTTGCTTTGAAAGTTTTATGCCCACAATGTTCGCTCCAGCGGGCGGCAATAATTTCTAATTCGCAGTCGGTTGGATCCCGACCCATATCTCTAAAATGGTCCTGGATCACGTGCATTTCGTTGGAGTCCAAAAATAATTTGTCTTTTGATAGGGACATTAATTCTTCTTCTGTAGCATTGATTACGGGTACAACTTTTAGTCCGCCCGGTTCACCTTTTATAATTAGAGTCTCCGGTTTTTGGTCAACAATTCTTTCTACGATTTTATTCACTAATAATCTATCCGCTATCTGAGTAATTTCTTTTTGTCCAATATTGCCGTAAAAAGCATATTCCGTACTGGAATCTGCGGCTTGCAAGTTAACCCCTAAATCTTTTGTTGCCTTCATGATTGAAGCTGCTTCAGGATTCATTACTCCCGGTTTATAAGCAACCTCAATAACATTTGGCGTGTCTGTAATAAGGGGTTTATCTATTGTATATTCTTGATTGATAGATTCGCAAAAGAGAGTCTCTGCTAATTTTTTTGTTTCCTTTTCATCCGCTCCTTCTACTCGATATAATCTTGCTGTTTTTACTTTTTTCAATGCCGGAATACCTATTGTTCTTTGAACTTCAGCGGCAACATCTTCCCCCTTCGTATCTCTTTGAGTAGATCTTACTCTTATTTCGTGGATTGACATATTTATTGTCTGAGGCAGTAATTCATACTAAATTAACAAATAAAGAATAAAAAAGCAATAGTGCAAATTTTAGCCCAACACGGCTCGCTTGGTTTTATTGGATTTTGAGGATTTTGTAGTTAATTTTCTGTGAAGGGGTTTGGAGTTCAATATTCTCCCCCACTCTTTTTCCCAGAAGTAATTTTCCGAGAGGTGATTCGTTGGAGATTTTGCCAATTTTTGGATCGGCTTCTTCCCTGCCAACGATTTGATATTTAACTTGTTTATTTCTATCATCGCTTAAGGAAACTCTACAGCCGATCTCGATTATTCCATTATTAACAAAATTAATTATTGATCCGTATTTAATGAAATTTGAAAGCTTGCGTAAATTAAAGTCAATTGAAGATAGTTTAGTTTTTGATGAGCGGTAGTAGCCATTTTCACTTAAATCCCCCATGTCTCTAGCTTTTGTAAGGTGAGCAACTGTTTCTTTACGTTCGATTAATAGTTTAGCGTATTCCTCTTTGATTTGATTAAATTTTTCTTTGGTAAAAAAGATCAACATGTTTTTACCGCTTCCATGAACAGGAAGAGAGGAAATTCATGTCGGGCTTTGTCTTCGGCTTCCTTTTTCGGTCCCGGTTCGCTTATTTTGTGGGATATCCATTCTTCGAGTTTGGAAACGCAGAATCCGTTTTTATTTAAAGCTTTAAAATAAAACTGAAGCGGTCTATGGAATGAGATCGTTTTTTCCCAAGGCTTATCTCCCGGGTGCATCTGTATTTTCTCCAAAGATTCGCTCAAATACACATCTAGTCTCCTATACTGCGTTTTCCCGTCCCAGGCCCAAGTGCTCTTCTTTGGAATACGGAAGGTCGGATGGTTCAGGACCATCAACAGCTTGCCGCTTGGTTTTAATATACGGTATACCTCCGAAATTACTTCGGAAACATTCTGGATATTTTGTAATGATAGTATGATGGTGACCTTGTCAACACTTTGGTTGAGTATGTAGTCGAGTTTATGGGCTTCAGAAACGTGATATTGCACTGTCTTATCTTGTTTGGCAATTTCAATTAATTCGGGCGAAATATCAGAACCTATGACTTTCGCACCCAATTTGGCAAATTCTCTGGCAAAAAAACCCTGTCCGCAGGCTAAATCAAAAATTACCTCTCCCTTTTTTATTTCAAGCAATCTTAATAGATTTGGTAAGATTACTTTTTTTTGATAAGAATCTTCATCTTTTTCAAGCAAATCATTGTACCAATCGGCTACTTTTCCCCAAGAAGTCGGTTTATTCATACTTGTATTATAGCATTCTGTTATAGGAAGATTGAATGGAGATTTAATTTTACAATCCCTGAACGTCTTTGTCTAACCCGTTTAGGTCGGCATCAGGACTGGCTACATTTATCTGATCTATTGCTGCGGGAGTCACAGTCGGAGTAATTGTTGCCGTCGGCACCACTACGCTGGTATTTTCAGTCGCCGCTTTTTGCGTCATTTCAATTTTATTTTTTGCAAACATAATATAATATCCCATCCCCAATATAAGAATAATCAATATAACCAGAAGTATGGGTAACTTGCTTCCCTGCTTAGGAGTTAGAGGTGGCGTCATTACAGGTGTTGGTATTGGCGGCATTGTAGGCATCACTGGCGGTGGGACAGGCGCTTGGAACGATGGAGTCGGCTGAGGTTGTGTCTGAAAAGAAACTGCTTCGGGTGTAGGCATCACCGGTTGTGACATCATTGGCTGTTGTGGCACTGCTGCCGGCTGCTGTGGAATAACAGGTTGTGGTACAACCGGTTGTGGCGGCATAATAGGCCGATCAATGGGATTCGGATTAATCGGTTGTATTGGTTGATTATTGTTAGGATCCATATTTATATTTTTGCTGAACTACTAGCTTCATTTTTAATCAAAGGTTTTATTGTTGGTCTGATTGGGCTCAGAGCTTGGACAGCTTGCTTAGCTCCCAATACCAGTCCACGCGTTGAGCTTATATCCTGCCTGAATTGATTTACGATTATTCCCGCGTTCAATTTCAATGTTGTATCAGTATCAATAGTCATAGTATATGCTTTTGCCGCTTGAGCTTCTACGGCCGTCTTAGCCGCATTTATTGAATTCTGTGTGCTTGTGATAGCTGTCATTTTAGCTGTTCCTGATGCTGACTGGCTAATTTTATCCAAAAACGATTGGAGTTGGGTTAATGTTACGGTGTAATCGTCTGTTTGTTTTTTATTTACTTCTGCAAGCCTAGCATCGATTAATTCTACCAAAGCTTTCTTCTTTTGATCGATAATTGTTAAGAGCTTGGCCTTAAATTCTTCTTTTTTTGCCTGAATCGAAGCTTTCAAGTCATCCTTAATTTGTCCGACTGCAGTCTTTTTTTGAGCCTGCAGCAACTGCAACTGCTGTTTTAGTTTTATTCCCGGTTCGGCAGATGTGCTACCTGTCACGGCTTGTGCGCCTGACGTAGTTATTGTTTGAGCCTTTGCAATCGAAACGTTGAATAAAAACAACAGAGGTATCACAAGGGCGAGCAGTTTTCTAGTCATTATTTTATGTTAGTAGTATTTATTTTTCTTGTCAAGTAGTTTCGGGGAGAGTTTCGATATCTGATATTTGTGGTAATTGCGAGACTATTGCCTTAAGTTCGCCATAAAAATTAGTAGTGTTGGAATCTAGTTTATTTATTACAGATTCCTGTTTTTTCCACTTAAGCATTGTTGACCTTTTTTCCGCCTCCAAAGTATCTTTGAGATCTTTTATTCCTTCAAAATGAGCTTGCATTCTGTGTTTGAAGGCGTCACTCATCATATAGTCTCTGATTTTTCCCCATTCTTCTTCGGTGTGTGAAGAGGATGATTTAACGATAGCGACATTGGTTAACAAGAATCTTACAAATCTGCCTAGGCTCACCGCGTATTCGTATTTGCCTATCCAGACCCCCTCTTTGCGGTCAAAACTATTTGAATTACCGGATAGCTCTTGAGAGATTAAAATTGCTTCAGACCCGTTGATTCTGGCCAAATCTTCCTTGAGCTTTCCGGTCCAAGAATTGCTCCAGGCTTTGGTTCTTTTTGTTTCCCACAAGATTGAACCGACGGTTTTTCCTTGATAATTAACCTTTTGCCATATATCTCCACCCTCTACTCCTTTTGGAATGGGAACGAATTCATCATTGGGAAACTGGGCGCGGAGTTTTTCTTCCAAATCAAGCTCCAGAACCTCGCCTTGTCTTTGCTGTGAACCCTGCTCCAATTTTCTTTTTAAATCTTCATTAACTTTTCTGATTTCTTCCAACTGCAAGTCTTTCTCTTTTAATCTTAATCTTTGTTCTTCCTGGGCGTTTTTTGAGGCGTCTTCCTTTATTTTTTTCTCGAACTGATCTCTTTCATCTTTTTCTTTAGCCAGTTTCTTCTCCAGAAGTTTGATTTCTGTTTCGGATTTTTCCAAATCTTTTTGTGACTCAGCCTTCAACCTTTTCTCGGTTTGAATTGAAATTTGGGCTTTAACCTTTTCCAGTTCATCTCTATATTTTATTCTTTCAGAGGCGATTATTTTTTCTTCCAATTGGTGTTTGAGAGCTTGAGTTATCTGGATCTGTTTTCCGCAGTTGGGACAAGGTATCATGTCCATAATTCCAATACTATAGCGTTATGAAGAACATATTTCAAGTATTAATTTTCGCCGGATTTCGTTGACAGTCGATGCTGTGTCTGGTAGCATTCAATTAATGAAGTCAATTTTACGCAAAATAGTTTTTTATACAGTAGCGCTTTTTGTTACGGCTCAGGTTCTGTCGGGTATTCAAATAAGCGGAGGTCCTGGCGGATTTATTTTAGCTGGAATAGCTTTGTCGGTATTATTCCTAATTGTCAAGCCAATTTTAAGCATCATAACTTTACCCTTAAATATAATTACTCTTGGTCTATTTTCTTTCATTACCAATGCAATCATAATTTATCTTTTGACAATTATCGTGCCTAATGTTTCAATTTCGGCTTTTAGATTCAGTGGTTTATCGTTTTTTGGGTTTGTAGTTCCCGGATTTTTCGTTAATGACTTTTTCGCTTTCGTTTTGATATCGGTTCTAATATCTTTTATTGTGGGATTTTTAAAATGGTTAACAAAAGAATAGTCTGTCTCGGAGGCGGGATAGGCACAGTCAATTTAATTAAAGGCTTAATCAATCATACGGATGACTTAACTGTTGTGGCCTCAATGGCAGATGACGGAGGTTCGACAGGTAGACTAAGAAGACTTTATAGCATTCCTCCCCCGGGCGATTTGGTCAGTTGCATGGCGGCAATGTCAACGGCTGATGAAACCATGAAAAAACTGTTGGTCTATAGATTTACGGGAGAGAGATATGCTCAGGACGAAGCTCTAGCCGGACACAAGCTTGGAAATCTTATGATGGTGGCCTTGACTTCGATAACAGGAGATTTTTCAAAAGCGCTTTCCCAAATGCAGGAGATTTTTAAAACCCAGGGAAGGATTTTGCCGGCTACAACAGAACAAGTTTCCATTTGGGCTGAAACAAGTGTTGGAGAGAGAGTTGACCGTGAAGAAAATATTGATTTAGGACGTTTCACGGGAACTTTAGAAAAACTTCATTTGAAACCAGAGAATCCTTCCACCCCTAAAGAAGTAATCGAAGCTATCAAAAATGCAGATTTAATAGTTGCAGGCCCCGGCGATTTATATTCGACACTTTTGCCAGTTCTATTAATCCCCGATGTTTTGAAGGCAGTAAAAGAGTCACGCGCTAAAAAACTCTATATCGTTAATGTAGCCAATAAATTATTTGAAACGCCAAATTATAAAATAAACGACTATATGAGGGCTATTTCAACTCATTGCGGGGACAATGTTTTCAAGTACGTTCTAATGAATAATAATATCAGCTCTACAATTCCCGACAAATTCAAGCGCCAGTACGAATTTGTTCCATTAAATTTCGTTAAAGATGATGATTATTCTGTCATGGCATATGACATTGTCGATACCAGGTTCCCTCTTTATCATGATTCTGACAAGCTTGCAAAAGTAATCATGGAAACGATATAATCATAAATATGTTTTTGAATATATTGGCAGTAGTTGTAGCAGTCGCCTTGATTGTCGTTATAATGCTCCAGATGCAGGGTACGGGACTTTCAAGCTCATTCGGAGGCGGAGGAGAATTTTATCGAAGTCGCCAAAGCATAGATAAATTATTGGTTTGGCTAACTGTAATTCTAACAATATTGTTCGCGGTATTATCTATAGTCCTTCTTATCCCTCATAAATAACCTATGATAGTCGTAAGAAAAAGACTAATTTTTTGGCTTATAAAGGCTTATTTTAAAAAATGGGGAAAAAGGCTCCTCATCTACTTCGGAGTTGGCTTAATTGTTTTTTTTCTTCTAAATATGCTTCTTGCGTATTCTATGACACGTCTGCCATTCACACAAAAAGAAACTATCGGAATGGTTGGTCCATACACAGTTAACGCTTTACCGCAGGAAATTTTGGGGAAGATTTCAGGGGGGCTCACGAAAGCAAGGGGCGATGGGACAATCATTCCGGATCTTGTGGAAAAATGGAAAATTGCGTCCAACGGAAAATCTTATGCTTTTTATCTTAAAAAAAATATTTATTTTTCAGACGGTACGAATTTAACGTCTCAAGACATTGATTATGGATTCGCAGACGTATCGGTAGTTCGACCGGACAAGTATACAATCGTTTTCAATTTGAAAGATAATTATTCGCCTTTCCTAACAACAGTTACCAGGCCTGTTCTAAAAAAAGGTTTCGTCGGGGTCGGAGACTATAGGGTTAAAAAAATACAACTCAATGATAACTTTGTTGAGTCCGTAGAACTATATTCCGAAAAAGATCACAAAGACTTACTTTATCAGTTATCTTATCCAACATTTTCTTCGTTGAAAATTGCACTTTCCCTGGGGGAAGTTTCAAAAGTCTCGGGCCTTCCGGATTTAACTTTTAAAAATGCAAGCTTCACCACGTACAAGAATTTAAACATAGAAAAAAAAGTGAATTATGGTAAGTTGGTCACGCTTTTTTATAATACAGAAGACAAGATTTTGTCACAGAAAACACTCCGTGAAGGATTGTCGTACACGATGCCTGACGTTTTTGACCAGGGAGAAAGAAATCCCAGCCCCCTATCTACATTCTCTTTTGTGAATGAAGGAGGATTTAACAACGCATATCAGCAAGATTTAGAACATGCTAAATTACTGATAGATAAAACACCAACAGCTACCGGTAGCGGTAAAATACTTTTGACGATAGATACTTTGCCCAAATATGAAGGAGTTGCAAAAACGATTGCGGCCACTTGGGGCAAATTAAATATTGAAACAAAAATTCAAATTACCAACCAGGTACCTTCGAGTTTTCAAATTTTTCTGGGAGAATTTAATCTTTCGACAGATCCTGATCAGTACACACTCTGGCACTCATCTCAAGTAAATAATATTACCCACTACAATAATGTAAGAATAGATAAACTATTGGAAGACGGAAGAAAAGAATTGGATATACAAAAGCGAATTTCAATTTATTCCGATTTTCAAAAATATTTACTTTCTGATCCCCCAGCGTCCTTCTTATTCTTCCCCTACTACTATGACGTGTCGAAAAAGTAAAATTTGAGTTTGCTACTCGGCTTGAATTTGATATAATCTCAATCCGATATGGGAAAAGTCTATAAATTTCAAAAGATTGAGAATAACGGCGTGCCGCATATTGAAAATTTTTCACTAGCAAAGGGCCTTGTGCTTAATATGCTTTCAGAACTCGCGTCTCGAAGATTAATATATGGCGCGAAAGTTTTCGGTTCGGTTGCGAAAGGTACACCTAATGAGCGAAGTGATTTTGATCTAGTTGTAGTTACTGAAGGTGAAGTTGAAGTGGCCTATCCGTTGTTGAAAAAAATATTTAATGAGGTTCTATTTAGAACTAAAGTTGACATTGAACCGGTACTTATCGCAAAGGAGTTTGCCGGTACCGGACAGCATACGATTGATAGTCTATATCTAAATCATATTAAGTCAGTTGCTAATGATGGAAATATTGCAGGAAACAACCCCGTTAACATTCTTACTCCATACGATTCTTCCCCTACTGAGGTGCATCAAAGATACGTTGACAGCAAAATAAGAAGTTTAAGTGAAAGATATTTTTCCGATTCGCAAGATGATAAATATATGGTTTTTCAACGTGCGTTAGAAGCTCCAGTCAATACGGGAAGAAGAGTATTGCAGGTTTTACCTCTTTTAGGATGTAAAATTGAAGTTGGGGATGACGGAAAACAAGCAGTTATTGATGCATTTAGAAATACATTTAAGGATACCGAATTAATGACAGGTTTTAATTTCCTTTTAGAACAAGACAAAGGCTACACATCATTTCTTAAAGATACAATGGCCGGACGCGTATCTAAAAATAACTATGAAAATTATATAGATACGATAGGAGCAAGATGTATCCTCAAGGCGATTAAGTGGGAAAGTGAGATAAACAGAAATTATAGAACATTATTGGAAGGAAAACATAAATTGCAAGAAGGAAATATTAGTTTTCACTATCGAGGCAAAGAATCACTTGGTTAAGAATGATTTGGAGCGGAGTTTGCGATGGAAAGTAATGGCGAAACGGTGAGCTTCGTCCCTGATCCTCATCAATAGTTTTATAGCCGGGGAATCTTTGGAGACGCTAATCTCCCGGAAGTCGGAAGTAACAATCGTTTCTTCTCTTTTTGCCAATCCGACAACAACAATGTTTAAATTCAAATTCTTCAAAATATTAACGGCCGTTGAGACTTGCCCTTTTCCGCCGTCGACAATTAGTAAATCAGGCATTGGCCATTCCTGATGCCTTAAGCGTCTTGTCAAAACTTCTTCCATCATGGCAAAATCGTTTGGGGTATCTAACGATCTGACTTTGAATTTTCTGTACCAGGCAGAATCTTTTTGTCCATTTGTAAAAGTTACCATTGATCCGACAGGATTAGTGCCTGAAATATTTGAAATATCAAAACATTCAATTCGGTCCAAACTAGTAACAAGAATATTATTGGCTTTAAGAACGCTGATCAAATCGTTAATTTCCTTTTCTCTTAAATCATCCGTTAAATTTGGGTTTACTTCCAAATCCAACTGATTTTTATAAAACGGTCCGGTAATTAATTCAATGGATGAAATTTTTTCCTGTAAGAAATTAGCTTTTTCAAACTGCTCATTTTTACTTAACAAATCTCTTTCATTTTTTAATTCTTTAATTATTTTTTTAGTATTGCCATTTAAAAAATCAATTATATACTTGATGTCCTGACGGTATTCTTTTTGAAATTCCAAGTTGTCGAAAACGGGAGGACAGGGGCAAAGTCCGAGGTGGTTGTATAGGCAAACTTTTTTATCGTGATTTAAAACCGATTGATATGGAAATATTCTTCTAATAGTTTTGAGTACCATTCTTAATGCTCCTGCAGCATTGGGGAATGGACCGAAATATATTGAATTATTGTCTGTCTTACGCCTGACCGTTAATACCAACGGATATTTGTCTTTTACGGTAATTTTTATCATCAGGTACGCTTTGTCATCCTGTAACTTAATGTTGTATTTTGGTTTATATTTTTTTATATATTTGCTCTCCAGCAAGAAGGCTTCAATTTCGGAGCTAACGGTAATTGTTTTTATTTTGGCAATTTGAGAAACGAGGATGGTAGTTTTCGTACCTAAATCTACTCTTCTTATGAAATATGAGGAAACTCTATTTTTGAGGTTTTTGGCTTTACCGACATACAGAATCTCATTCTTTTGGTTTAGAAAAAGATAGATGCCTGGCTTTGTAGATAATGTATGATATTGCGACGATGAAATCAACAAATATAGTTCCTCCTAAAATTGTCCATACATTTAAAATGAATGGAGTGATCTTAATTTCCGTATAGATTGCATTTCCTTGGACTGCTATTCTAAGTCTATCAATTTTATTTGTCAAAAGTGATGGTTTGTTAAACGTGATAGGAATTTCTATAAATCCAAAAGGAGGGATCGAAGGGATGGCTATTTTTTGAGACCTTGGGGTTAAGAAATCTGTAGTTATAGATATTTCCTGAGGAGTAGAAATAATGTGTCCGGTATTTTTGATTGTAATTTTACCTTGAGGTTTTAACGCTGAAAAGTAAATCTGGGCAAAATCAGACAATAATGTTAAGGCTTCGGTTTGGGGAACAAAACTATCTCCAAGCTCAACATTAATATCCCTTGAGTTATCATTAGTGGAAATTTTGTATCCGCCGGCCGGAACAGGATAGTTGCTATTGATTCCCTTTACCACGAAAGCGAAATGATCGAAATCAAGCTTATAGAAATAATCGACTCCTCCCGTTGTGTTGCCCCAAGTCGGATCGACCATAATCCAGGTTTGAAGATCTGGGGAATAGTACTCCGGCCAAGCATGCAAAATGTCTTTAACTAAGGATAGTGGTCTTTCTTTTGAATTTTGAGTATAAGCGAAGCCGTTTATCTCTCTGGCGGGAATTCCTGCAGCCCGAGCTAAGGCAATAAATAAATCCGTAAATTCTAGGCAAACGGCGGATTTTGGATTTTTTATGACACCTAATGCTCCGATTCTCAGTTGACTATTTTGTGCTCGATTGAAATCATAAGACAAATTGCTCTGAACATATTGATAGATAGCCAAAGGCGTTTTAAGTTTTAAAGCTAAATCTTTTATCTCTTTTTGGTTTATTTGCCAGTATGGTTGTTCTTTCAGATATTGGCTTAGTTCTGTGTCGGACATTTGCAGCTTATTGGGATTTAACATTATTTTTACTTTTCCGCCGACAGAAATATCGATTTTTTTACCTGATGATAAAATATATTGGGCAAGCCAATTTCCGTCTGCATCTTCAGTTACGTTTTCAGGCCTAGGATTGATATCTAAAATTTGAACATCTTGATAATTTGTTGATGGCGGAAGGGCGATCTCGGTTTTGATCGGAAATAAATTGGGATTTTTAAGATGATATAAAAGATTAAAATTATAAATTTGCTCTTTACCAAAAGATATTGAAATTCCTGATTCCCCAAGCTCTTCCTTCGTAAAATTTAAATTTCCGTCAATTAGTTTTCCCGAATTCGGTTTTATAAAGGAAGGATTTTCTAACGATCTTGGAACAATGACCTTAACGTTAAACGAATTGTATATATTCTGCTGGACTAATCCCGGAATATTTATATCCCATATTTCTCCGGATTTTTGCGCAATATCTTTCGTATCAAAGGAAATCGAAAAATTAAGTTTTTTACCAAGTCCGACAATCCTATCGTTAAATGTAATCCCGACACTACTTCCGTCACTATTTTTTGTAATTTGCGGCGTAATCCTTCCGCCGCTGTCCCTAACCAAGACGTTTTGAATATCTTTAAATCCGACTTGAACGTTATAAGAGGATGCATAATATTGGCTTGTTGTATTTGTAAGAATTACGTCAAAAGTAACATGTGTCAGGGCGTTTTCCATGACGTTATAAGTCACGGCGTAATCGGTTGTAAAATTTGATTCTGCGGCAAAAACACGAAAAGGAATTAAGAAAAAGCATATTGTGGAGGCTATGAATAATGCAAGAAGTTTTTTCATCAGAGCGATACGGTCATACTTAATGTTAACATATCTTAACAGTTTTTATAGCCATCAGACATCTTATTCTCTTGCTAGACGTCCTATAATAGATTGTTAGCCATTTTTCTGGTATACTGGCACAATGCCTATCGGTACTGAACGGGTAGAAAAAAATCCGGAATCAAAAGTCTGGGTTAAGAAAAATAATGCCCTATATTCACCTCATGTATTAAGCATAGCGGACTCGCTAAATGAAAATTCAATCTGCATCGTTGCGGGAAGGTATGGTATAGGAAAAACACATAATTTGTGTCCGGCATTGAGGAAAGAATTAAGTGAACGGAAATGGGTGACTGAAATTGACGATTTTGGCAACCACCTATCTAAAGCGCCCTTATTCCGTTTGATTAAACCCTCAAGGAAAGTAGTCATACTAGATGAGGCTGGAGAAACCTTATCGCTATACGAAGCTGACGCATTAAAAATGACAAAAAGACTTTATAATAGCGGAATTAAAATTGTAAGCGTGTTCGGATACCATCCGGAGAAGGCGGACTTATTAGAACAGAGAATTGATATGTGGAAAAAACTTGCACGTATTGCAACGGGAAAAGAGCCAACTGTTTATAAATTACCGGAAAATATTATAACCCCTGAGGTAGCAAGTGCGTTTCTTAAAGATACATACAAATATATATCTCAAGAAGCGTTAGATTTTATTTTGGCAAAAATACCAATGAACTGGAGAATAATCAATGATTTAGGTAGCAGTAGCTATTCGGTGGAAGAACTAAAGCTGTATGTTAAGAATCATATGGATGCGTGGTTGAGAATTGGACAACTATCAGAGAAAGAGCATGAAATTATAAAGGGGAACCTGTTATAAGATTTTTTTTAAAAATGCGCCCGTGTAGGAACGGGAATTGTTAGCGATCTCTTCAGGTGTGCCGGTGGCAATAATTTCTCCGCCTTTTTCTCCCCCGTCGGGACCCAAATCGATAATATGATCCGCATTTTTAATTACATCGAGATTATGTTCGATAACGATGACTGTGTTGCCTCTATTTACCAAGTTTTTCAAAACATTTAACAATTTCTCCAAATCGGCAAAATGAAGCCCGGTTGTCGGTTCATCCAAAAGATACAAGCAATTTTGACCTTTTTTGGACAACTCATCTGACAATTTAACTCTTTGTGCTTCTCCGCCGGACAGGGTTGGTGCCGGTTGACCAAGCTTAATATATGAAAGTCCGACATCATTTAATGTTTGCAATTTATTTGAAAGTACGGGAACAAAAGAAAAGAATTCCAATGCTTCCTTGACGCTCATCGCCAGAACGTCGGCAATATTTTTGCCGTTAAACTGAATTTCCAGCGCTTCTTTGTTGTATTGCTTGCCATTACAAGATTCGCAGGTTACATAAACATCAGGCAAGAATTGCATTTCAATTTTTATTTGCCCTTCTCCTTCACAAGTCTCACATCTTCCGCCCTTAACATTGAAAGAAAATCTACCCGGCCCGTAACCTCTAAGCTTGGCATCTTTTGTGCTGGCAAAAATATCACGGATATAAGTAAAAGCTCCGATATAAGTAGCGGGATTGCTTCGCGGACTTCTACCGATCGGAGATTGATCAATCATATAAACTCTTTTGATGTTCTGATATCCGTTAATATGCTCAAATTTGCCCGGTTTCTCCCGATGATAAGGATTTTGCATTTGCATCAAGGCGTGATACAAGATGTCATTTATCAAGGTTGATTTTCCTGATCCGGAAACACCGGTCACAACAATAAATTTATTTAACGGAAAATTAACGTCCACATTTTTCAAATTATGCTCGCTTGCGCCCAAAATTGATAATATTTTTCCATTATTGGCAAATACTTCTTTACTTGCTTGCATATCGGCCTTAATTTTCTTGGCTCCCGATAAATAAGCGCCGGTAATCGAATCTTTATTTTTCTTAATTTCCTCGTATGTCCCTTTGGCAATAATCTTTCCTCCGCCTTGACCGGCTTCCGGTCCAAAATCAACAATATAATCCGATTGTTCCATCGTTTCCTGATCATGCTCAACGACCAAAACCGTATTTCCCAAGTCACGGAGTTTCTTTAATGTTTCAATTAATTTTTTGTTATCCTTTTGATGAAGTCCGATTGAGGGCTCGTCCAAAACATATAAAACTCCGGTTAAACCCGATCCGATTTGAGAAGCCAGTCTAATTCTTTGGGCTTCTCCGCCTGCCAGGCTTTGTGCGCCACGCGACAGAGTCAAATAATCAAGTCCGACATCAACCAAGAAAAGAAGTCTTTCCTTTATTTCCTTGAGAATTAATTTTGAAATTTCAACTTCTCGGGAAGTACTGATGCTTGGTAGTTTTTTAATAAATTCCAAAGCGTCATCAATAGACATATCACAGACGTTAATAATTGATTTTTTGTCGATAGTGATTGATAAAGATTCTTTTTTGAGTCTTGCACCCTTACATTCCGTGCAGGTTTCGTAGCGCATGAATTTTTCAATTCTGGATTTGACCCACATCGAATCGGAAGACTGGTATTTTTCCTTCAGATCCCAAAGCATGCCTCTGAAGGGCTCGTGAATTTCAGTCGATCTGCCCCATCTATTGGTCCCCATAACTTCATAAATTCTTTCTCCCGTTCCTTCAAGCAATAATTTTTTCTTTTCCTGACTGATTTCACTGAATCTTGTCTTCAAGGGAATATTATTTTCTTCGCAGAAAGTAGCCAATGTTCTGGAAAACCAAGTTTCATTTTCAAATAAATTGGCGTAGGGTAAAATTCCGCCTTCGGCGATGGACAGGTTGTCATTAAAAACTAATTCCTGATCAACGCTCAGAATTGTGCCCAATCCGTTGCAGGTCGGACAGGCTCCATGCGGGGTGTTAAAGGAAAAAATTCTCGGTTCGATTTCCGACATTGATATTCCGCAAAAAGGACAGGCAAACTTTTCCGAAAAAAGTTCATCTTCCATTTTTTTGGGTTTTTGAGGAATATTAAATCCCGCGTCTTTGATAGTTGAGATAATTAATTCGCCCGTCCCCATCTTGAGCCCCTTTTCAACGTCTTCGGCTATCCTTAACCTGTCAGTATCTTGAGTTAAAGCCACTTCATCAATTACGACTTCGATGGTATGCTTATTAGTTTTAATTAAGATGAAATTTTCATCAAGATTGAAGATTTGCCTATCAATGCGAACTTTTTTGTAACCCCGCTTTTTAAGATCAACAAATAGATCTTTGTATTCTCCTTTTCTGTCTTTGACAACCGGGGCAAGGATTAAGAGTTTAACTCTTTTTGAGACTTCATTTTGATATAAAATCATGACCGAGTCCGTGATTTGCTCAGGTGTCATATTGGTAATTTCTTTACCGCATTTGGGACAATGTGGATGACCAATTCTAGCGAAAAGAAGTCTTAGGTAGTCATAAATTTCCGTAACTGTTCCAACTGTAGATCTCGGATTGTGGCTGGCTGATTTTTGGTCGATTGATATCGCCGGCGAAAGACCCTCAATCAAGTCAACATCAGGCTTCTTCATTACTCCCAAGAATTGTCTGGCATAGGAAGAAAGGCTTTCGACATATCTTCTTTGTCCTTCGGCATAGATTGTGTCAAAAGCCAAGGAAGATTTACCCGATCCCGACAAACCCGTAAACACCACAAGCTTGTTTTTGGGTATTTCCAGATCAATATTTTTGAGGTTGTGCTCGCGGGCGCCTTTTATAGTGATTTTATCCATATTTAGCCTTGGTTTTTTGCAAAGTTGATGTTGTATTATACTCTCATTTGTCAAATCTGGCAATGGATAAGGATGATTAAAACGTAATGACGATGGCTGGTTAAATCGTATTGCTTGAGAACTTAGGCGCGGCTGGTATAGGATGCGTCTCTGGTATCAATGACGACCTGATCCCCGATTTCTATAAAGAGTGGCACCTTAACAGTGATCCCGTTTTCCAAAGTGGCATCTTTCATCACGCTGGTGGCTGAATTACCTTTGACTCCTGGGTTTGTATCGGTGACTTTAAAGGTCATTTTTGGAGGCAGGACCATACTCAAAGCCTCGTTTCCATGGAAACTGATTGTTACCCTCTCTCCTTCTTTGAGATAATTGCTTCCATAAAGGTTTTTGACCGGGACATTAATTTGTTCGAATGTCTGAGGCTCCATAAAGTAGGCAAAATCATTGTCTTTGTATAGATATTGGAGTTCTTTCTTTTCGATTGTGACCGGATTTACCTCGCCGTTACTACTAAAAGTTTTTTCAATCGTTGACCCTTTTCTCAGACTTCGAAGCTTGACTTGTACAACGGAGCTAGTTTTCCGAAGATGCATGTTGTTATAGGTCAACACTTCAAAAATATCTCCGTGCTCTTCAAATGTGACTCCCGGACGTAGCGATGTAACTGGTATCATAAGCAATTATTTTATCAGAAGTTAGAATCTGAGGCAAGAGTCAGGAATTTAATAAAGTTGATATAGTAAATCACTCTTCTATCCATATACAGCAATCTATTTATTTGTTAGTATGGCAAGATTAATCTATGGAAAGACTTAAAATGTTGGGGGCTGCCGGCGGAGAGGTTACGGGATTTTCTGCACTGGCAACAACTAACGAAGGTAGCCAGTATCTTGTAGATGCGGGATTATTCCAGGGTCGGGGGCAAGGCGTGGATCCTCGTAATAGAGATTTCGGGAATAATGATTTAGGCACGGTTAAGGCTGTTTTTATAACTCATGCTCATGTAGATCACACGGGAAGACTTCCCCTGCTAGACAAATTGTATCACTACAAAGGGCCAGTCTATATGACTCCGCCTACTCTCCCGTTGACGCGTATGCTTCTTAATAATTCTTGTGATTTGTCCGGGGGGCAGCTTTATTCCCATGAAAATGTGGATAGGATTCTCGATAGGGTTGTCATGATGCCCTATAATCGGGAAATAAATGTTGATGGAATTTCAGCTGTCTTTAGGGATGCGCGTCACATTCTGGGATCAGCAAGTCTTGAAATGCAAGAAAAAGGAAGAAAGGGAGAGAAAATTGTTTTTAGCGGAGACATTGGTAACAGTTTTTCTCGATTGGCTCGCTTTGCTAAGCCAATCACATCGGCGGATCTTCTTGTAACGGAAGCAACTTATGGAGACGAAATCCATCCGAAATCAGATCCAAAAGTGGTAATTAAGGAAGCTGTTGATTACGTCGATAAAACAAAAGGTACTATCGTAATTGCAGCCTTTGCTCTTGAAAAGACGCAAAACCTTTTGGACACATTAAAAGAAATGCGTGAAAACGGTCAGTTGGGAAATATTCCCGTGATTTTGGACGGTCAGATGAACATTGAAGCCACCGATACATATAAAAATTACATTGGACTCTTGAGTGACGCAATTCAGGGGCAAAAAAATCCATTTAATTTTTCGAAATTTTTGAGGACCTATACTTCCGAAGATAGTCGCGCTATTGACCACTATAGAGGACCAAAAATTATTATTGCCGGGTCGGGAATGATGACGGGAGGGAGAATTATGAGACACGCATATAATTATCTTCCGGATCCTAAGTCGGTATTTCTGTTTGTTGGTTATCCCGGAGAAAATACCCTGGCTCGAGATATTCTTGAGGGAAAAAAAGAAGTAATGGTAGGCAATTACGTTGTAGATGTTGAAGCAAAAGTTATGAGGACGGGAGCTTTTAGTTCTCACGCCGATAAAGAGCAGATTGGTAATTTTATAGGAAGTATTGCGGGAATCAGAGCAGTTATTGTGACTCATGGTAAAAATAAGGCACGTAATGAACTAGCTAACAATATAGTGACAGAACATGGTATAGGAAAAGTCTATGTGCCCGATTTAAATAAGGAAATGGATCTTAGAGAAAACTAAACAGACTTTGCTTCTTTACTTATCCCCTTTTCCTTCAGAGTTTTGATGGATAGAGTGGCCCGCTAAGCTGGACATTATGTGAACCGGTGACCCCAGTCGGATTCGAACCGACGATTAATGGGCTGAAAACCCACTGTCCTAGGCCGCTAGACGATGGGGCCGTAATTCAATTATATCAACTTTACAACTAAAACCCAAGACTCATTCAAAGTCTCAAGAGAATAATCCTGTAATCGTACAGTATTATTTTAATCTAGTACGAATTCCGTCCACGATGTCTTTAGCGCTTTCTTTTCCTCCAAGACCGAAGGCAATTCCGCCTGCAATAGCCAGCATTGCTACAAAGCCGGTAAATAATATTCTGATTAAATCTGTCGCAACGCCCAATTGATTTAGGACGGCTAAGATCACGAATATGTTTACGGCCCAGCGCGTAATGGAGGCAATACTATTTGCCGAACTGGACGAAATTCCCTTCACCGATGCCAAAATTAAATCGTGAGCCAAACTTCCCAATACAAATCCGACAACTGCAATGATGGCTGCAACGAAAACATTCGGCAAATAAAGTAAGAATTCATTAAGAATTGTTACTACCCTTGGTAATCCCCAAATGTCCGCCGTTGGAAGCAGAAAAATAATAATTACGAACCATCGGATGATTTCGGAAAATATGTTTGCCCATGTGAACTCAGATTTTGCCTCAGGTACGCCGTACTTTTTCAAAAAGCCTTCAATTTTGAGAGCTTTGAAAATTCCCAAAACAATTTGTTTTAAGATTGAAGCAATAATGATACCGATGAGTAAAACGATTGTTCCGGCAATTATCTTTGGTACGAAACTTACTATCACTGCCATGCCGTTGTTAAGAGACGCTAGGAGTGTTTGACCGATATCTTGTGTCATATTTATATTCACCCCCTCTCGTGTTTCAATTTAATTTTGTGAGCCTTCAGGGTCTAGCTTAGAACCCCTATTTGAGAGTCTCATCAAAA
>Ga0182027_10002429_pt1 | contig 30266 bp, 18 predicted proteins | sample 712E1DmetaG_FD_121300 | JGI IMG/M metagenome (GOLD analysis project Ga0182027, IMG submission 121300) | Permafrost microbial communities from Stordalen Mire, Sweden - 712E1D metaG (Illumina Assembly) | ecosystem: Environmental > Terrestrial > Soil > Wetlands > Permafrost | place: Sweden...
CGCGCTTTTTTAACTTGGGCATGTCGGTCGGCGGAATAGGAATTTTCAGCGTGTATCGGACAAACGGGCGGCTGGTTCGCGTGTTGCAGGCCCGTCCATTCGAGCCTGAAGAACGGTTCTTTTACCAGCGGAAGGTGGATCAAACACTTTCCGGGTAATTAAAAAGCGAAATGAAATGATTTTCGACTGTGCGAACGTTTGCCAATTGGGAAGAAGTCCCGCTCTTCGACAACGAAGAGGCTGAAGCGGATTTTTGGACGGAGAACCGGCCGGATTTGCGCCTGATGGAAGCAGCAGTGGCCGGCAGCATCGAATCCGCCGAGTCGGTGACCATCACGTTGCGCATAGACCCGCGGATGCTGGCGCGGATCAAACGCTTGGCGCGGTCGCGATATTTGAATTATCAGAGCATGATCAAACAGTGGTTGAGCGAGCGAATGGAAAGAGAGTTGCAATGAAAAGCGATGGGCAGGTGGTCAATGGCAGGATGGCGGTCATGACGCGCGAAGCGCATTTGTGTCACTCGTCATGTGCGATTCGTCACCCTTCAGGTTTCACCATAATTGAACTGCTCGTTGTCATTTCCATCATCGCCGTGATTGCCGCGCTCCTTTTGCCTACGGGTGCCGCGGTAAAAAGATTGGCGACGATTCAAAACGCACAAGCCGAAATGGCGCAGTTGGAGACTGCGATTGACCGCTACAAAGCCGCCTACGGCTTTTATCCGCCGGACAGTGCCACTACTTACAACAATCTTTCCGGTGTCAGTATACCAATCAACCAGCTTTTCTATGAGTTGAAAGGTACTGTGCGAACCAACATCGTTGTTGATTGTTTTGTGCTCCTCGATGGCAGCGCACAAATCAATGTTAATCCTCCCAACGATGTAAATACAGCCTTCGGCGTGAACGGTTTCATGAATTGTAATAAGCCCGGCGTTGACGAGTCCTCACCGCAGGCCCGGAATTTTCTTCCAGACCTGAAACCGGATCGGATTGGAACGGTTACAGTTAATGGTGTCACCATTTCAAACCTCGTCACTTCCGTTGGCGGGCCGGCTGCGGGTTATAAGCCATTGGATGAGTTTGGTGTGAATCCGTGGCGTTACAATTCCTCCAGTCCCACAAACAATCCCGGCTCGTATGATTTGTGGGTCCAACTTGTGATTGGCGGGAATACAAACCTCATCTGTAACTGGAACAGACGGGTGCAAATCAACGCTCCATGGCCATGATTTTTTTAAGTTATGTCCATCGTTGAAAAATATGAAAACGATCGTTATGAAAACTGACATGCCAGGCAATGACAAGTGGCGAGTGACAAGTGACGAGGGGGCGTCGGCGCATCGCGCGTCACACGGTCCCGCTTTCACACTCATAGAATTGCTCACGGTTATTTCCATCATCGCCATACTGGCGGGAATGCTGCTGCCGGCCCTGGCGGCCGCCAAAAGACAGGCGCAAAAAACCCAGGTAAAGCTTCAAGTCAGCGATCTGGTTACTCAAATTCAAAATTATGACTCTGCCTACAGCCGGTTCCCGGTTTCGATCGAAGCGCAAAATGCGGCCTCAACCGCCGCCGGCGATTTTACCTACGGGACATATGGAGTGGCTGCTGCCAGTATTACTTTCAGTCTTGTGAATAATTTTACCCCACCCACTTATGACACAAACAACTCGGAGGTCGTTGCCATTTTGATGGACATCACCAATACAACCGTGACGTCCGTGAACATGAATCACCAAAAAAATCCGCAGAAAACCATTTTCCTGAATGCAAAAATGTCGGGGTGGGACCCCTCAATAGGCGGCTCGTCGAAGGCCGGGGTTGACAATAATTTGGTTTATCGTGATTTGTGGGGCAATCCCTACATTATTAGCATGGATTTGAGTTATGACGAGCAATGCAGGGATGCCTTCTACTGTTCGAATAGCGTTTCACAACTAAGCGGTCAATCGGGATATAATGGGTTGTTCAATCCGGTCGATGCGAATGGCAATGGCAACAATTTTCTATACCACAGCAAAGTGATGGTCTGGTCTGCCGGGCCGGATGGGCAAATTAATCCTGCACAACCGGCGAACCAAGGTGTCAACAGGGACAATGTTTTGAGCTGGCAATAAAATGAAACGTGGCAGGTGGCATACAACAGATGACAAGATGAAAAACTCGACGTACCAAGCCCATTCTTGTCACGTGTCACGTGCTCACCTCGGCGAAGCCAGGCGAAGCCGGGTCGCGTGTCACATCCGCCGTGCTTTCACGATTATCGAGTTGTTGGTGGTGATTTCCATTCTCGCGATTTTGGCGGCGCTGGTCGTGCCGGCGCTCAAAAATTTCGGCCACGCGGACGCCGTGACTGCCGCCACGCGTCAAATGCAGGATGACATCGGGCGCGCGCGCCAACTGGCCATCAGCCAGCACACGACCGTCTATATGGTCTTTGTATCGGCAAATTTTTGGAATAACGTCCCTCCACCATATGGAAATTGGTTTGGTAATTTAACTTCCGCCCAGAAAACTGCCGCCACCAATTTGTGCGACAAACAAATGACCGGCTACACATTTGTCAGTCTGCGCACCGTTGGCGATCAACCGGGGCAGGGCAGGCCGCATTATCTTGCGCCGTGGCAAAATTTGCCGGAGGGAACATTTATCGCAACAAACAAATTCACGTTGACCGGCATTCCGTTTTACATTGCAAATGACACGATCAATGGCTTTGTCACCAATGCCGTCCCATTTCCTACAGAAAATGCAACCACTTGGGTTTTGATGCCTTGCATCGCGTTCAACTATCTCGGCCAACTGACCACGAATGGCGTTGATGCGGTCATTTCTCATGAATACATCCCGCTGGCGCGCGGCAATGTGGCGCCTGCATGGGACCCGACGACCAAAGTGTATCAGTTGGGTTCGCCGCCTTCCGTTACGGAAGTACCGGACGGCAACAGCGTGAGCACCTACAATATCATTGACGTCGAGCCGCTGACGGGCCGCACAACTTTGCAACAGCCAAAGGTGAAATGAAAATTTCCCGTCCATTTTTAGGTAGGGTCGCACCGCCGGGGCGACCGTGCGGACGGCTCGGCGAGCCGTCCCTACCAAGGATTGCTTCAACTCAATCCGCTTTCACGATGATTGAGATTGCCATCTGTCTGGCCATTATTGGCATTGCGCTGGTGGCCATCATCGGCGTGTTGCCGCTGGGTCTCAACGTGCAGAAGGACAACCGCGAGGAAACCGTCATCAATCAGGACGCCACCGTTTTCATGGAATATATCCGCAACGGTGCGCGTGGCGCGGATGATTTGACCAATTATGTTTTTGCCATAACAAATTATTGGACGGAATATAATAATAGCGGTTTGGTAATCGCTGGCGGCGGTCCCATCAATAATGGCTACTCTTATGCCAGTTGTAACATTGCGCCGTCGTATGCTTGGAATACCGGTTCCCCCATCAACAATGGCACTAACATCATCGGGCTTTTGAGCACGCCGGAATATTTGGACGCGAACGGCTTTCCCATTAATAATCTTTTCAGCGGCGGTTACAGCAACTACATAGTTGCCTATGTCCGTTCCATCAGCGGCCCTGCATCGGAAAAGCCGCCACAGGACAATGGAACTATCCTCGGCGGTTCTTTTGGGTACAAACTCATTTGTGAAAGCGTGCCAGTGGCAATGGGGTTTCTTCCTTGGCAGGCACAGTCGTACAATGCCGGCAGCCAGGTCTTTTACAACTCGCTTTACTGGCAGGCAACGGCTGCGACCGCGGCGGGCGATATCCCGGGGGTGTCAACTTTGTGGAAGCAACTTGTTTACCCCCAGCAGCTCGCCGCCAATTTGCATGAATTGCGCCTGACGTTTCTCTGGCCGTTGCTGCCGAATGGCAAGACGGGCAATGGACGCCAGACGTTCCGCACAACGGTCGCCGGCCAAATTGTTCAAACCAATGATGCGAGTGCAACACCCAATCCACATCTGTATTTTTTCCAGTCTCAATCCTTTACAAACATCAGCGCGCCATGAGAGCAGGAATGCAAATGTCGAGAGTCGAGAGTCGAGGGTCGAACGCCAGAACGCGTGACTCGCGGGTTTTCCGCCCTCGTCCCTCGTCCCTCGTCCCTCGACGCGCTTTTACGCTCATCGAGGTTATGGTTGTGTCGGCAATGCTGGCGTTCATTGTGTTGGCGCTGATGGCGGTCTTTAACAGCACGCAGACTGCGTTTCGCGCGGGAATTACCCAGACCGGCGTGCAGGAATCCGGCCGTGCCACGGTGGATTTAATCAAAACCGATTTGGAGGGAATGACGCCGTCTGACTCTGCTGCGGTGAATTTTTACTCCGCCGTGACAAACTACCCATCGCCGTCGTCGCCATTCTTCCAGTCGCTGGTCGGCAGCAGTAGCGGCCAGATGCGAGCCAATGTTCTGGAAAACTTTTTCATCTTAAGTAGTGCCAATGTGAATGGACGTCCAAGCTGGGTTGGCACGGGTTACCTGGTGAGCACGAACTCGCCGGACGGCACGCTGTATCCGCTTTACCGTTTTTCCATGACCACAAACATGATGGCTGCGGATCCCCTGTCGCTTTACACCAGTTTTATTTCGACTCCATTCACCAATTCTCCGCCCTGGAGCCATTTAATGGACGGAGTGGCGGATTTGACGGTGCGTGCGTTCGACGCCAATGGCAGGTGGATAACCAACGACTTGAGCGTGACCAATGCCATTTTCACCAATTGGGTGCAGGTGAATCCGCCGTATTCTTTTGCCCCAAGTGAACCCTCGCTTTTCTACATGTTCAGCAATGTTGTGCCAGTCTCTGTTGAAGTGGAACTGGGTGTGCTCGAAGACCGCACACTCCAGCGTGCCGAGTCTTTGCCCAATGTGGCACCTCTTTGGTCCCAATCCAATTATCTCGCCGGCCATGCCGGCCAAGTGCATATTTTCCGCCAGCGCGCCTGGATTCGCAACGTTGACCCCTCGGCTTACCAATGAATTTGAATCATCAAAATCTGAAGTGGGTAGGGACGGCTCGCCGAGCCGTCCGTTGTAACGGCAGTCTGCGACCGTCGCATTCTTCGCGGGAATTTCAAAGTGCGACGCTCATAGAGTGCTGCTACAGCATGAAACGTCACTCCCAACGCGGCGTCGCCCTCATCATCACGGTGATTTTGCTTGCCGTGTTGACGTTGACGACCCTTGCGTTTCTCTCGATGAGCCGGCGTGAACGCGGCGCGGTCACAACGGCCACCGACACAACCTCTGCGCGCCTGGCCGCCGACGCCGCGCTGGCCAATGCCGAAGGGCAAATTCTGGCCAACGCCCTCTCCACAACCAATCCCTACAACTTCGGTCTGCTCGTCTCGACGAATTACATCAATCCAGCTGGATTTATTCCGGCAGCTGTACCAAATCCAATGAACGTCAATTATTACTATGCTGCGAATGGGCAGCCCGTCAGCGGCAACGACTTTTTGCAGCTTCTGGCCAATTTGTATTACAGCCCGCGCCCGCCGGTGTTCATTCCAACCAATACACTCGGATCAAACGATTTCCGATTTTATCTCGATCTCAATCGCAACGGCGTGGACGACCCGAATGGCTGGGTGACGAACGTGGATAATTTTGGCAATGTCATCTTGGATGCTTCGGGTAATCCAACAACAAATTTCATGGTTGGCGACCCGGAATGGATTGGCGTGTTGCAGAGGCCTGACCAGCCTTGTGGGCCGAACAATCCGTTTGTGGCGCGTTTCGCCTTCATTGCCCTGCCCATCGGCAACGCGCTCGATTTGAATGCCATTCACAATCAGGTCTTAGATGAGCACAATGCCGATCCAACAGTGAATTCGCCGCTGGCTAGCGATGTTTTCATGCGCAATCAAGGTGTCGGTTCGTGGGAAATCAATCTTGCCGCATTTCTAGCGGACTTGAATACGAATGAATGGGGTCAAATCGTTGGATCAGGCCCTAGTGCGCCGGTTGGTTCAGTAACGTGGTACCAATACAACGAGTATAATCTTGGCAATGTCAACCGAGGTCGCGCCTTTGACGACGCTCGCGCGTTGCTGGCTTGGCGCTACGCAAACGAATACACAACTTTGCTACCAGCCAATTTATTGTTTGCCAGTGGCGCAGTGTTCCAAAGCGACAACATTGACGGTTATAGTGATGGGCCGTTGCAGACTACTCTGGCGAACATTGACGAAGGCATTCTTGCCAATCAGGACAATCCGTTGTTGCCGTGGGCCGGTGCGGACAACACGAATCATTTCTTCACCCATCAGGAATTGTTTAACACCGGTAAAACCGCATCGGGCGTTGCGCTTGTCCAAATAGCTGCAGGCAATGATTTTTCCGACCGCTTGCTTAACGCTGGTACGAATACTTTCGGCGGGAGTACCGTTCCCACCTATGATCGTTACACGTTTTACCGGCTGCTCTCGCAGTTGGGCACGGATTCCGCGCCGGAGCGGAACAAAATCAATGTCAATTACTCGAATGCAGCCGTTTATTTCAATGCCAACGGAATTGTCACAAACATCGCCTTCATCCCCGGTGCGGAAACCAATTTCACTGCATGGACACCCGTTCAATTTTTCACCATCGCCGCTGACAAGATGCTGCGTGATTATTCACAGGAATGGCTGGCTTCAAACCCGTCGAACTTCGTGGCGACTTTCAATATAACCAATAGCTTTGGCATTACGAACATACCGGTGTTGATCGGAATTCCGGGGCTGCGCACCAATTTTGTTTATACACCCGCTATTCAGCGCGTACTCCAACTCGCGGCCAACATTTATGATGCCATGGCAACAAACAATCGCACCATATCGGGTAATAATTTCTATGATTTCCCGTCGGTTTTCCGTCCGATTTTTGAGCACGACAATCTTGGCAATGTTTTCATCACTGGCTATACAAATATTTCCAGTGCTTCAGGTTTCAACACTGTCACTGGCCCGGGCGACCCTCAATTGGCCCTGCCGCATGACGTTATGGAGTTGATCAGCCTTTCACTCAATTTCACACCGATTACTGATGCAAGCGGTCTTGTGAATGTCTATGGCGTGCCGTGGATCATTGGCGCGAAGAAGGGCTTTCCGAATTTCAACGAGTTTTCAATGCTGACGCTGGTGGGCATTGAACGCAAATTGGAAATCACCCGGCCCACTCTTAGCGCAAACTTAAGCCAATACCAGACCAACCAGATGTATATCTTGAGCATCAGCAACTCGCTGGGCGTGGAATGTTGGAACTCGTATGCCTCCAATTACTTTCCGTCTCTCCCCAACGGCTTAACCATTGTGGCGCGGGACAATCTTTCGATGGCGTTGAGTAATATGGACAATGGAAGCGCGCCGCCATTTCTTCCCAATCTCACCCCCAATACGAGCACTTTCCCGTTCGGCAACGCCGCCTTCATCAATGGAGCCACAACTCCGCCATATTGGCCGGGAACCGTGCCGTGGACGATGACAAGCACAAAGCCAAGTCCGAATTCCGGTTCCTTCGACCTTCCCTTGACTCCTCAATTGGCCAGCGTGACTTTTCTGACCAATTCGATTTATGTCTATCAAGGAGGCGGCTTCTATCCGGCCAACAGTTTTGTCCCTGCTGAAATCAATACCATCAGCAACTACGTGGATTCCTACACGCCGCCGCTGCCGCAATTTGATTTGGTGATTACGAACCGGTTGCAGGTCTTGATGCTCGATGGCAACCATGTCCTTGATTATGTTCAGTTCGCTGGTCCGGACAGCAGCGTCAATTTGAACTCGCTCATTGCGGACGTGCCCGGCCCGCCCATCAGTTCTGATGTGGGCTTGTGGAACACCAATCTTGATAGTGGTGTGCCCTATGGCGTCATCAACCAAATCCTTTATTCCACGGACCCGCGCACCTACGGATCTAGTAGTTCCCAACCTCGTATCATGGCTCAAGACAACGGTACTTGGAGAAAACCGCCCAGCGGCACTGTGGCTGATGCAATTGCAGCTCTTAATGCCTTCCTTAATGATGTCGACCATACAGGTTCAGGCACGGACTTGAATAACAATACGAGCTCTACAACAAACACAGGTCCGAGTGTGCAAGTGCCGTTCACGCCCGTGCGCTATGTTTATGGATACACTTCGTGGCAGGCCAATGATCCACTGGTCCATTATCTCGCGAGCGATTTGAATTTTACCGGTTCCGAATCCGGCGGTCTTCAAACCGGCTGGCATCTATGGGATAATACTTGGGGAACCAACGCGCCGCCTACCAACCTCGGCCGGTTGAATGACCGCTACGCGCCTTGGGGCTTGAGTTACCCGGTTTCTGCGGGCGTTTCTGTGGACACGAATGTCTGCAACGTGGCGTATAAAGATCCGTTGGTGCGTTCATCGGACAATTGGGATTTCCCGACAAACAAATTCCCGACCGTTGGCTGGCTGGGCCGCGTCCATCGTGGCACGCCGTGGCAGACGGTCTATCTCAAGGCGACGAATATACTGGCGCTGCTTCAACTCAATCCGTCGCCCCGGCCTCCCACCAGTGGTCCACTGACTTGGGAATACTGGAGCGGCAATGTGAATCCTTTTGACGCTGCCAATGCCGCTCCTATTCAGGACTGGTTGTTGTTTGACCTTTTCACTACAACCTTCAATGACAATGCCACACGCGGCCAATTGCCGGTGAATGTCGGAGCGAATGATCCAAACAATCCTCAAGCCGGTCTTGCCGCATGGTCAGCTTTGCTTAGCGGTGTTGAAGTGCTCTCCAACAACTTGCCTGATTCAGTTGCCGGCAGTCCCAGGCACATTCAATATCAAAACCCACTGATTGGCTACACGCCACCGAGCTTTGCCAATCTGGTCATCAATCCCGCCGGGCCGGCGGGAGCGGGCTCGGCGCTGGGACAAATTGTCAACGGCATCAATCAAACGCGCCAGAGTTTCACGAATGTCTATGGCATACCGGCGTTTGAACACGTCGGCGATGTTCTTGCCGTGCCGCAACTGACCACTCATTCACAGTTCCTGAACTGGAACAGTGCCGCACAACAGGCAAATGGCATCAGCGACGAAATGTATGAGTGGTTGCCGCAGCAGGTGATGTCGCTGTTGCGCGTCAGTGACTCGCCGCGTTATGTGATTTACAGTTACGGACAGACGTTGAAACCGGCGCCGAATTCGATTTACACGGGTAGCGGGCAATTTTTCGGGATGGTTATGAATTATCAAATTGTTTCTGAAACCGCCACGCGTGCCGTGGTGCGTTTTGACAGTGTGCTGACCAATGTTGTCGGCACCAACACCTTGGGTGCGTTCACGGTGACGAATCAGGTGATAAACAATAATGCGGTCATTGAAAGTTTTAATGTAATGCCGCCGGATTAACCACGAAGACACGAAGGCACAAAGATGAAGACTGGATTGAACAGGAAAAGCAAAGTTGAACCACGAATAAACACCGATGGACACAGATTTCTGTTCGGATCTGTTTTATCTGTGTGTATCTGTGTCAATCCGTGGTTGAATAATTTCGATGTTCCGATTTTGAAAAGAGACAAAAAGGGCGTAGCTTGCATCAATAACAACATGACACTTGGTCTCTTTGTGTCTTAATGGTTAAATTTTTATGCGTTCACGTCGATTAATGTGGGTTTTGTTGGGCCTGCTGTGTCTGGCGGGCGTGTGGATGCTTTGGCAGCAGAGCGGCCACCAAACGACGAACATACAAGCAAAGTCAGCTGTGCCCCACCCGATCTCCGCGCCGATGGTGACATCGGTTCATTCCCTGTCCACCGCGCCGCAATTTCTTGTCGCTTCCACCAATGCTGCAAAAACCATCGCGGCGGCCAACACCAACCGATTGGCCTTCCGCTTGAGCAACACCCCAAAAACGATCGGCCAGTTGGTTCATGACCGCCATGCGATTTTACTGGAGAACGCGCTGATAGACACACGCAACCCGCTGAACCTTTCCATTCCCGACAATTTACGCGCACAAGGTGATCCGGGCGCTTACATCGTTCAGGCGCACGGGCCTATTGACAACGCCTTTCGCGCGATGCTCACGCAGTCAGGCGCGACGATTGTCTCCTACATTCCAAACATTGCCTATCTCGTGACTGCCCCGTCGAGTGTGGCAAACGCCATCTCCTCACAGGGATTTTCGGTCATTCCCTACGAGCCATATTACAAAATCGAGTCTTCGTTGTTGGCAAAGATTTTGCAAGACCAGCCACTGCCGCCGGCCTTCAATGTGGCGGCATTCCCAAACACCGCCGACAAAACCGAAACGGCGCTGGCAAAAGCGGGTTGGACCATCGTGTCGCAACAGTCGTCGCCCTTTGGCGAGGTGTTCACGGTGCAAGGTAAGGGTGATGTGGCGGCGCTGGCACAAATGTCCCCGGTGCAAATCATCGAACCGTCTTCTTCGCGTGTGACCGCCAATGACTGGAGCCGCGCCACCGTCGGCGTGGCGGTGGATACGCAGGCACCGACAAATTACCTGGGGTTGAGCGGCAAAAATGTGACGTTGGAAGTGAATGACACTGGTATTGACGCCAATCATCCCGATTTTACTGCGGGTGGTAGTGTGCCCAGCCGCATTATCGGGGATGCGCTGCAAAGTTTGGTGGACACGAATGGTCACGGGACACACGTGGCGGGCATTATTGCCGGTGACGGCACGAAATCCACAACCGTGACCAATGCGCAAGGTTCCATCATGCCAGCCGTCAGCGGCCAATTCCGCGGCATGGCGACGAACGCAACGCTTTATTCGGTGGGTGGCATTTATGGCGGCTCGGATACCAATGTGATTACCGACCTATACTTGCAGCAAGCCCCTGCGCTGACAAATGCGCTCATTTCCAACAATAGTTGGAACTACGGCAACAATGCTTATGACTTGGCCGCAGCGAGTTACGATGCGGCGGTGCGCGATGCGTTGCCGACAGTGACCGGTTCGCAACCGGTATTGTTCGTGTTTTCGGCGGGCAATTCCGGCGGCGGCGACAACGACGGCTTCGGTGGCGTGGCCGACACCATCCTTTCCCCGGCCACGGCCAAGAATGTTATTACCGTCGGCGCACTGGAACAATTCCGTTACATCACCAACATTGTCACCGATTTGAATGGCAACCAAAGCGCGTTCTGGCAGCCGGAGACAGATTCCAGCGATGAGGTAGCCGCCTTTTCCAGCCGCGGCAATGTGGGCATCGGTTACGAAGGCACTTCTGGCCGTTACAAGCCGGATGTGGTGGCGCCGGGAACCTTCGTTGTTTCGACCCGTTCCGAACAATGGAGTCAGGAAGCTTATTACAACCCGACCAATGACGCTTTCAGTGTTTTTTCGGATCAACTTGGTTCCCATGCCAGGAGGCTTTACAACCCCATTTTCATTCCGTCAAACACGGTGCAGGTGAGCATTCAGGCGGTGGTCAACAACAATTCACCGTCGCCTACCCCCCCGTCCATCTGGCTCTGGGAGGGAACCGACCCGGCCGTCACCCCGCCCAATTTGGTGGGACCCATCGCCATCACTTCGCCCACCGCGCTCGGTATCGGCTGGAGGTATGCCGTCAGCAATAACGCCAACGTGACGGTAAGCTACAATGTTATCCTGCAAGTGATCACGACCAATGACTTCGGAAATTACTACACGGTATTGAGCAATTTGAATCAGTCTATCGGCACGTTCAACCCGGCCAACACCGAGCAGGGTCCGTATTACCGCTACGAATCAGGCACGAGCATGTCGGCGGCGGATGTGTCAGGGGTGCTGGCGTTGATGCAGGATTTTTTTACAAACACCTTCGGCATCACGCCCAGTCCGGCGTTGATGAAAGCGGCGCTTATCAACGGTGCGCGCGACACGGGGAATAATTATGGTTTTCAAGTCAACAATCCCATCAATTTCCAAGGCTGGGGTCTGATCAATTTACCGAACACACTCCCGGCAGGGATCACCAATAAATCTGGCGTGGCCTGTGACGATTTCTTTGTGGATCAAAGTCCCACGAACGCGCTGGCCACCGGCGACAGGCACACGTATTTCGTGAAGCTGGATGCCTCTTCCGACGCGCAATACTATCCCCTGCGCATCACACTGGTATGGACGGACCCGCCCGGCGACCCCGTTGCGGACATCAAGCTGGTCAACAGCCTCGAATTGGTGGTGACGAACCTGGATGACCTGGCAAACCCGATTGTTTATTATGGCAACGACATCGAGGCGGCGGGTGATATTTACAATACACTGGAACACACAAACACGCCGCCGAATTTTGATGTCATCAACAACGTCCAGAACGTCTTTATCAACGGGTCCTCGTTCCAGCAGCTGGGCACGAATTATTCCATCACCATCATTGGCCGGGAAGTCAATGTGAACGCCGTTTCCGCGCAAACCAACATCTATGCCGTCAATGTTCTACCGGGAACTTACGCGCCCAACGTGGTGCAGGATTATGCGCTGATGGTTTCCTGCGGCGAAGGCGAGGTCCCCGGTGCTTTCACGGTGACGGACAATGGCATCTTCTCCAATCCCACCAGCGACCAGCAAATCACTTTCGTGCCGCCCAACGGCGGGCCGTTGACCGATCAATTCGCCGGTGCGAACACGCCGTTGATGGGAACCAATGCCGTTTCAATAACTAATCTGGTGAGTTTATCCAGCACAAACTTCCTGAATGGCGTGACCAACGAGCAAATTACCATCGGCATGACAAACCAATGGCATTTTTACGTGGTGACGAACACCACCGGTTTCACCAACGCGGCGTTCATCACATTTTTGCCGCCGACACTTTCCATTCCGCGCATGGGCGGGTTTGCCGCTTCCCAAGCCAATGCCACACGACCGGAGGCGGACATTGATCTTTATGTGAGCACCAATTCAGCACTGACAAATCTCGACCCGGTGGTTGTTTTCAAGATTGCCAGCAATGGTTTGGCATCACTCAGTGGTCCCACACCGAATGCTTCCGCCACGGTTGCGGGGGACTATGAAATGGCGTCGCTGGGTCGCGGTGGCACAGAATACGTCGTGGATACCAATTCCCAGCCGGGTGAAGTCTATTACATTGGCGTGAAATCGGAGGATCAAATGGCATCCGAATATGACTTCTGGTCCGTGTTTACCGTAACACCATTCAGTCGGATGCAGAACGGCAACGAAATTGTGAACGGTTTTGTGGTGCCCGGCAACATTACTGACGGCAGTCCGGCCAATCCGGGTTTTGGATACGTCGGTGGAATAGCAATGTACCCGATTGCAGTGCGGCGCGTTGTCGTCACCAACCAGGTTTGGCATCAAAATTTTGGCGATCTGTATGGCACCCTCGCACTCAATGGCGGTCATCTTGATGTGCTGAACAATCACGATTCACTGGGCAACACGGTCGGATCGGTGCCATTCGTTTATGACGACAGCGGACAGGGTGATATTGTCGGTTCACTACTTTCGGATGGGCCGGGAAACTTGCGCGGTTTCGTTGGGCAACAAGGTACCGGTCTGTGGATGTTGACGGAATCAGACAGCTCATTGACGCAAACCGGTTCCGTGGAAAATTTCAGCCTGATGATTGAACCGCATAAGGCAAATAATGGCACAACCATTATCACCAATATTGCGCCTGGCGGTTGGTATTCCGATTACATTGACATCCCGCCCGGGGCGACAAATCTCATCATCACCGTCACGAATCTGACAGGAACGGCTCTGTATCCGGGAACCCAGCAAACGGTGGATTTGTATTACAAATATGGCGATATCCCGACAATTTATGACGAATATCCAAATGTGGTTAACAATGCCACTGCCCCCGCACCTGCGAAATGGGGTTCTGTAACCAATAGTTCGCTGCTGGTCGGGCGCTATTACTTTGGTGTGTATAACCCCAGCACTTTTATGCAATGGGTGTCCATTACCGTAACGTATTCCCCCACTTCGGCGAGTCAGTTGGATTTCAGTTCAACCGGCCCGGTGCCGATTTTGGACGATGCGGTGACGTATGCTTATATCACCAATAGCGTCAATTCCTCAACAATTGTGTCCGCGGACATCGGGCTGCGCATAAATCATCCGCGCATTTCCGATCTGGTGTTCCATCTTATCAGCCCGGACGGCACGCGCATTTTGCTGATGGAAAATCGCGGCGGTACGGACACCAACGGTGCAGGCATGACGGTAACCAATGTGCTATACACGAACGCACCGGCTCCCAATACCAACCTTATTGTGACCAATAACACTTATCTCTTGTTCACCGAAAATACAAACCTGACCACGACACCCATCAAATTTGCGTCGCTGCCATTCATAGGCAAAAATTTGTCTACGAACATTATCATCAGTGATTTGGAATCTGTTGTGTGGCCACCCATGGGGTGCCCATGTGCTAGCGCGCCTCCCACGGCCATCATAGATGGCTGGACTATCACCAGTGGCACACTCTTTGTGTACATAAATTCACCTGGCTATACATATCATGGAACGAACGGGATGTGGATTCCTTCATCCGCTAGCGGTATTACTCGTGTCTTGCCCACAAAAGTCGGGAATCAATACATTTTCAGATTTGCCTACCAGCTTGCAAATGGTGATGGCCCATCCACCGTCCCTCAACTCACCATTACGATTCCCGGCGTTATTACGACCAATATCATAGGTGCTACCCCCGGTTGGAAGATATTCACGGTTGCCTTTACAGCAAGCGTCGCCGGGACACCTGTGACCATAACACCCGCTGGGGCGACTTTTGCCACCATGGATTACTTTACACTTTTGGAAATCAAGAACAGCCTCTTCTACCTGCCGGAACAGCCGATGGATCCGCTCACAGGAAAAAGCGCGCTCGGCGTGTGGACGCTCGAAATTCAGGATGACCGCGCCGGCGCTTCTCTGAATGCACAGCTCGCAAACTGGCAATTGCGGTTTACCACCACCACGGGCAGCGGAAACTACTCGATCCCCAGCAGCGTTTTGGCGCAGAGCGGCGGCAGCATCACCATTCCCGCCAACAATATTATTTATTATCAAGTCAACGTGCCGGCAGACGCGGTTTCCGCCATGAACAATTTGCTTGCCGCCAATGGCCCGTTGAATGTGTGGTTTAATCGAACCACGCTGCCCAGCGGCACGGGTTCACCAGACGATTACTTGTTGCTTGGAGGCGCAACCAATGGCGTTTCAGTTCTGGACGCCAACGGCACAACGCCGAATATCGTGCGTGGTGGGATTTACTGGCTTGGCGTGCAGAACACGAACAGCTTTAACGTCAATTACGAAATCGGGGTGGATTTTGAGACGACGAATTTCATAACCATGCCGTTTTCCATTGCCTCTGCGACCAGCAGCGGCGCACAACTTCAATGGTATGCGCCGTCCTTCGATGCCCGGTTCCAGGTGGAATGGGCGACAAATATTTCGCCGCCGATAACCTGGACGACCAACACAAGCATCGTCGATTCCAACAGTTTAAATGCCAACTGGATGTTTATGTTCACCGATCCCAGCTCGACCAATTCGCTCCGGCGCTTTTACCGGCTCATTCAACTGCAGTAATTTTCCAAGGTAGGGACGGCTCGCCGGGCCGTCCGCTATTATTTTCCCCATGCCGGTTGCCTCGGCGAGGTGACTCCTGCCTCCCCTACGACTTCCGCGCTTTTCTTTTCACGCTGTTTCCATTAAGTTGCCCGGTTGGTTTGAACGGGAAATTCGCGGCTATGAGCAAGGAATTTATTCGCATCGGCGGTGCGCGTGAGCATAACCTTAAAAATCTCACGTTGGAAATCCCCCGCGACAAGCTGGTGGTTATCACCGGTTTGAGCGGGAGCGGAAAATCATCGCTCGCGTTCGACACCATTTACGCCGAGGGCCAGCGTAAATACGTCGAGAGTCTTTCCGCCTATGCCCGGCAATTCCTCGACCAGATGCAGAAGCCGGAGGTGGATTTCATCGAGGGACTTTCACCGGCCATTGCCATCGAACAGCGCAGCTCCGGCAGCAGCCCGCGCTCCATCATCGCCACCACCACGGAAATTTACGATTACCTCCGCCTGCTTTACGCGCACATTGGCCGACCGCATTGTCCGGACACCGGCGTACCCATCGTTTCACAAACTACCAGCGATATCGTGGACAAAATCCTCGCGCTCCCGCCGAAAACTCGCGTGATGATTCTGGCGCCCATTGTGCGCCGCCAAAAAGGCGAGTTCCGCGACGTAATCGAGCGCCTTGCGCGCGAAGGCTTTGTGCGTGCCCGCGTGGACGGAAAATTCGTTGAACTTGATGCCGATACACGTGTCAAGCTTGACAAGAAGAAATTCCATAACATTGAAGCCGTTGTGGATCGGCTCGTCATTGACGGGAAAATCCGCGTACGACTGACAGACTCGGTCGAAACCGCATTGCGCTGGGGTGATGGAGTTTTACTGGTGCTGCATCAAGGGTTGGAGGAGGCCAAAGTCCAAAGTCCAAAGTCCAAAGTCGGGGAACAATCCGAAACCTGGATTGAAACCCTCCATTCAAACAAGATGTGCAGTCCGGCCACGGGCAAGAGTTACGATCCGCCAACGCCGAAACATTTTTCGTTCAATGCGCCGGCAGGTGCCTGCCCGGTTTGCCATGGCCTCGGTCAGAAAATGGTTTTTGATGAGAGCCTTGTAGTGCCCGATCCTGAAAAATCGCTCGAGGACGGCGCGGTCCAGCCGTGGCGTCGCGCTGGCAAGCGGATGAATATTTATTACAAGGCCATGTTGCGGTCGGTTGCAGCGCATTTTAACGTCAGCCTCGAAACGCCCTGGAGAAATTTGCCGGAGGGTTTCAAAAAAGTTTTACTGCATGGTTCGGGTGAAAGTGAAGTTGAATTTCGTTTCTGGCGTTCCGGCAGCGTACACTCAATCAACCGCCCATTTGAAGGCGTGCTGCCAAATCTGGGGCGGCTGTTCACCGAAAGCGAAAGTGAATTTGTCCGCAACCGCATCAAGCCTTACATGAGCCCGCAGTTTTGCGACACCTGCAAAGGCAGGCGGCTCAAACCGGAAATCCTTGCGGTAACGCTGGGTAACGAGTCCGCCAATTCGCGATTCGCGATTCGCAATTTAAAATTAAAAAGCCCCGGTCTTTCCATTATGGACGTCTGCTCACTGTCAGTGGAAAAAGCTGATGATTTTTTTACCTCACTCAAACCCACGGAATTCGAGGAAAAAATCGCCCATGAAGTCGTCAAGGAAATCCAGTCGCGGCTCGGTTTTCTGAAAAATGTCGGGCTCGGCTATCTTACGCTCGACCGCGAGAGCAGCACGTTGAGCGGTGGTGAAGCGCAGCGCATCCGGCTTGCCACGCAAATCGGGGCCGGTCTCGTCGGCGTGCTTTACATTCTAGACGAGCCGAGCATCGGCCTGCACCAGCGCGACAACAACCGCCTGCTGGCCACGCTCAAGGGTCTGCGCGATCTCGGCAATACAGTGCTCGTGGTGGAGCATGACGCCGAAACGATCCGTAACGCGGATTTCATTGTTGATCTGGGTCCGGGCGCAGGTGTCCACGGTGGCGAACTGGTGGCGGCGGGCACGTTGCCGGAAATTTTGCGGAACAAGAATTCGCTCACGGCGCGTTATTTGTGCGGTGAACTTTCAATCCCCATTCCCAAGAAACGCATTGCGCCATCGAAAGAACGCGGTTGGCTGGAAGTGCTCGGCGCTCGTGAAAATAATTTACAGAATATTGACGCGCGGATTCCGCTCGGCACGTTCACGTGTGTCACCGGTGTGAGCGGCTCGGGCAAAAGCACGCTTGTGGATGATATTTTGCGCCGCGCATTGTTCCGCAAGTTTTATGGTTCAAAGGAAACCCCCGGCAGGCATCGGGTATTGAAAGGTTTTGACAACCTTGACAAGGTCATCGTGATTGACCAGGCGCCGATTGGCCGCACGCCCCGCAGCAATCCCGCAACATATACCGGAATGTTCAATGCCATTCGTGATTTGTTTGCGCGCTTGCCGGCGGCGAAGGTGCGCGGCTACGCGCCGGGACGGTTCAGTTTCAATGTCAAAGGCGGTCGCTGTGAAAAGTGCGAGGGCGATGGCGTGCTCAAAATTGAGATGAATTTCCTGCCGCCGGTTTATGTGACCTGTGAGATATGCGGCGGCAAACGCTATAATCGCGAAACGCTCGAAATCACCTACAAAGGCAAGAATATTGCCGATGTGCTCGCGATGACGGTGGACGAAGCAGTGGATTTCTTCCGCGCTGTGCCACAAATTTACGCGCCGCTATTGACGTTGGCGGAGGTGGGCCTGGGCTACATCGGTTTGGGACAGGCGGCAACGACGTTGAGCGGTGGCGAGGCGCAACGTGTGAAACTGGCGACGGAGTTGAGCCGCAAAGCGACCGGTCGCACACTTTACATTCTGGACGAACCGACGACCGGACTGCATTTTCATGACGTCGCGAAGCTGCTGGAGGTCCTTTTTAAGTTGCGTGATGCAGGCAATACGCTTGTTGTGATTGAGCATAATCTCGACGTGATCAAGACAGCGGATTGGATTATTGATCTTGGTCCGGAAGGGGGCGTGGCGGGCGGGCGGATTGTGGCGGAAGGCCCGCCGGAAAAGATTGTCGAATGTCTCGGGAGTTTTACGGGCCAGTATTTAAGAAACGTTTTAAAACCAACGACGGATTAACATTTATGAAGATAGCACTAGTCGGTCTTGCGGGAATAAAACCGGGCAAACACAACCTCAAGGATCCACGCCTTGATCAGGCAGACAAGCTGGTCGAGGCGCAGAAGAAAACCCAAGCGCAGGTGGATGTGGTGGGGGATGACCAGCTTCTGGATGCCGACGCCATCCTGGTGTCGGTGGAAGGCCGGGCGGACATGATTTTGAAGGACCTGGAATTTGTTGAAACGCGGCTGGGGCGCGATCCGCAGCCGGATGAAAAGGCGGCGTTGGAGAAAATCAAGGCGCTCCTCGAACAGGAGAAGTTCGTCTTCAATTCCGGGCTGGCACCGGCGGACCTGCAAGCCGTGGCCGCGCACAACTTCTTCACCGCCAAACCGATTGTTGTGGCCGAACCGCCAGATTTGGAAAATCCAGAAGCATTGTTCCTGCGGGCATTCCGGGAGGCCGGTTACATTTCTTTTTTGACCGTCGGCGGCAAGGAAAACCGCGCCTGGCCGATTCGAAAGGGTTTAACCGCTTGGGAAGCCGGCGGTACCATTCACACGGATATCCAGAAAGGATTCATTCGCGCAGAGATCATCAGTTTTACGGATTTCATTGAAGCGGGTGGGGAAACACAAGCCAAGCGCGCCAATAAAATGCGGCTGGAGACGAAGCAGTACGTTATGCAGGACTACGATCTGACAAACTTCCGGTTTAACAAGTAGGCGTTCGGTATTATTGTTGAGGAACCGGCGGAGATGATGGTTGCATATCTCCGGAATTTTGGATTCTTTCGGTGGGATGGTTCGCATCTGTTATTCTAAATGGGCGGCACACCCCGCCATTGAAAGCTATATTTAATCCCAAGGGGCCGATGAAACGCATCATGTTATCGGCAAAAGCTCCGCCGAGGAACACGAAGCTGCCAAACTGAAAAAGAAGATATGCCCACAAAAGAGTATTGACTGTTTGCAACGATGGGTCGCCGTAGCGAAAGTTGCAATACATCACTCGCAGACTGGCTGCCATAAACCAGAGAAATACAATCGCTCCCCATATGCCAAACGGCAGCACAACCGAAAGCGGACCATTATGATAATCAAATGCAAGCGCCGCTCCTTGTTGGCTGGGATCCACGGTTTGAAACGGTGAATTCCATCCCATCATTTCATAGTCTTCCGGAGTAATTGCAAAACCTTTTCCCAGAAGCAGGTGTTGCGGCACTTGTGGTAGAAGCGCCTTCCACATGTCAATGCGCCAGTTCAAGGTGCTTTGGGCGTCCTGTCGAGCCATCGGATCGACTTTGAGCGGCAGGAAGGATAGGGTGCGTTGGAATGTATAGGGCAAATGTGAGGCCAAAGGAACCAAGGCCACCGCCATCAGTGCCCCGGCAAATAGAAAGACCAAAAACAGCCTTGTCCGGTGCAGCTTTTCCAGGAAAAAAACCAGTATGAAGATGATTCCAAATTCCAGGATTGCCGAACGAAACCCGCCCAGAAAAATCATCACGAATGACAGGGTAAACAAAAATAGCCGCCAGACTTTCTTCGAAAGGAAAATGCCGCGGATTCCATAAATGGCCGTGAGACAATAAAAAATCGCAAGTCCGGCGCCTGTAAAACCTCCCAGCCGCGTCTCTCCCGGTTGGAATTCCCCGGTGGTGTATATGGATGGCGGGAAAAACCAGAAGATGAACTGGAGCGATGAAGGAACCACCGAAAAGAGGTCGCTAATAATGAGTGTTAAGCCGCCGAGAAAAAACAGCGTTACATACAACCGAATCCGATTGTATGGAATGTGCTGCGCCGTCAGGGCAAAATAGCTCAAAATGCCAACCAGCAAAAAAATGTATTTCCTCCCGCCGTATATTTCCGAGCCAAAAGTCCGCAAGCCGAATCCTCCCGTCAACTCTGCCGTCACAACCACAACACCAATCATGCAAATAAGCGGCCACGTTATTTGTGGCACACGGATAAAATGCATGTCTTTGCTTAAGGCGCGGTGCATTATCGAGATCCCCAGACTCAACGCCACCAGAGCGAGCCATACAGTGGGCATCCCTTTGATAAAAAATAACGTGATGTTCGTGTACCAGGCAAAGAGTAACAACGGATAATGCCATCGCAATAGCAGCGGAAAAACCAGTGTCAGCACTATAATGCCAACGACGGCAAACGTGGAATAGGTCAACGGGTTCGTCAGGAAGTAGCCCACAGTGATGGCCAGCACTGTGCAAACCACATAGATGATGAACAACCGCAAAACGGCCGGGATGTTATTCATTTATACAAACTTGATGTTGAGCATCCATTGCGCAACGTAAAATTTCGGCAACCCGATTGTTTCCTTGAAATTAAACATGGAGAAACTCACGGTAAATTTCCCAATGCCGACGTCCCGCAATTTCCGGCGCATAGCGGGCGTGCATTCTCTTACTCGCCGTCTGTGGACGCGGACAGCCGGCTTCGAGCCAGCGCGCAATGGAATTTTCCAATCCCGTCCAATCCTGCGCCGGGATCATTTCTGCCCCCTCCACATTTGCAGCAATATCAACAATGCCGCCGATGGAGGCGGCAAACAGTTTCAAATTTCTCGCCAGTGCCTCTGCGGCCACCAATCCAAAGGCTTCTTCGCTTGGAAAATGGATTAAAGCGGACGCGCGGTCAAAAGCAGTGATCAATTCTTTGATTTTGAGCGTTCCCAGGTGCCGTGCATAACCTGCAGCTTGCGCCTCGGCAATCTGGTGCCTGAAATTTACAGCGTATTTTGTGCGATTCTCGGTTGTACCGATAAATTGCAGTTCAAAATGCAACCCGCGTTCCCAGAGTTTGCGCGCGACGTCGAGGATTTCGGTTTGCCGTTTGTGAGGCGCAAGCGAACCGACATTCAATAAGGTCGGTTTTACCCCGCATTTTTCGTTGAGCGGTATTTCAAAAAAAGCGGCGCGCAGGCAATTGGGCGCACGCCAAATCCGTCTGGCAAAGGGTGCGGCGAGTTTTTCCGTGTAAACGGAGTTGCACAATACGCCGCCGGTTTTGCGTAACGCGAGCGTTTCCAATTTTGCCGCCAGCCAGTAAAAGCTGCCGGGCTGTGCATGATAAAGTTTTGCAATCGCCCGCATATTGCCATGAATGGTAATGACGTTGGGAAAGCCCGAAAACGCCGCGCTTATCGCGCAGTCACGTTCCGTGCCCTGGCCGTGAACAATGTCTGGCTGAATTTTGCGCAGTTTTTTGCGCACGGCGCGGATACAGCCCTGATACAGCGTGCGCATCCAGCCGGTTTTCGGAACATACAATGCGTGATACCAAATATTGTCCGCGACTTTTTCGGGTGACCGCACCGGTTTCTGGAGGCACGAGATAACATGCACTTCAACCTCATTCAATTTTGCGAATCCTTCCAGCAGGGCCTCCGGCGCGATGCCAAAGCGCGGTTCGGGGTTCATATAATCCCGGAACGTCTCCCTCAGGTCGGTGGTCAAAATGGCAATGCGCATCGCAATAAGTTATCTCGAATACCAGAGATATTTACCATCAATCAATCGATTCAAACGGCGCAAAATTTGTTTGACGAGCCACTGACTGCGACCTATAGGAAACACCCTGCCGCTCGAGCCGGCGACAGCTGCGAGACGCGGTTGTGTCGAGAAGAACCGCACTTCATCCGTGGAGACAGATTTTAGCTCGCGAAACAACATGCGTTCAATCCAGTCTTCGGTTTGATCATTGCACCGACGATATAAACCGCGCAACCATTTTCGATAAAAGTCACTACGGACGCAGAAGCAATAGGTTCTTGCCATGTGTGCGCGCACTGTCTGGTCAATAATGAGCGCACGCTGTGGGTCACGTCGGCACTCATCCAAAATGTTAAGGATGTTTTGGAGTTGATAGCGACCGCTGATTTTCAGCCAGCGCGGTGGTGGTTTCGGCTCGGCATCAAGCCACGCGTCAAGCATTTCGAATTCCTGATAGCCCTTGCCGCGTTCAGGATTTTGGGATGGCGGGAATTTTCTCACGCATAACCGTGGCGTTTCGCGAAACTCGGCATGTTGTTCAAGGGGATAACCCGAATTTTCAAGAAAGATGACCGGTGCATATTGAAGGTAAAACTTTAACGCCTCAATGTACTCGGCCAGGCGTGTTTCGGGGTTGACGGACACAGTACCGGCAATGTTGGGAATAATTGTCGCGGTGAGCACGATAGGTAATTCCCCGTTGCCATCAAATATAGCGTTCATGGGAACCGTTTTGTCATGATTTGGGGTTTCAAGTTGATTTTACGGTTCGACGGTGATGGAACGGACAAGTCGCTGTGGCAGAAGTTTGCATATAATTGAACACAACCAGCTTGGTAAAAGGCCGGAAGCCAATTCTTTTGGCTCCAGCCGGAGTTTTGTCAGTTTTCGCTGTGCCGCCTTCAGACTTTCTTGTGATGGGGTTGGCTGAAGTTTTCGTGCATAAAGCAATCCGCACTCGCTCAAGTCATGCACCTGCGTTTCCCAGTTGTCGAGCAGCTTGAGGTAAGGCGCAAGAAACTTGCCCTTGCGCATTCGCGCATCATGCGCCAGAAGCTGGCCGCCGACAGGAATGTGTTTGTCCAACAGCCAGAACTCCATTATTTGTTCCTTGGGATTATTCCCGCCATCGAGAAACACAAAATCAACCGCAAAATCCACCGACTGTTTTGCAAACAACGCGGGAATCGCTTCGTCCGAAAATCCAAAAAACGGAGAGAATCGCTTCGCCGCCGCAGGCGCGGCCTTTTGGATGTTTTCAATCATCCGTGCGTAAATGGAGGAATCCGCTTCGATGCCATATAACTGGCCGATTCCGTTTTGTTCCAGCGCCCGGAGAATATGTAGTGTGCTACCGCCGCCAAACCAGGTGCCGACCTCCAACGCCATTCGTGGTTTCACAGGAGCATTAAGAATAACCTTGATAATGAAATCCCGTTCGCTTGAGTTCAACTGACCTTCAATAATATCGGGGGCCATCACTGGGTTTTCATCCATAGCATTTGAATAACCGGTTAAAATCAAGGCTACTTTTATATCGTTAAATTCCAACATCTATCTTGTCAGACTGGGAAAATGCACGCTCTATTTTGGCCGCGCAGCGCATTTCTGAAAACACTCCCAAAGTATGGCACGCATCCGGCGGGCATCGAACTCAATTGCGGCGCAGTGTTGAATGCCCGCACAATATTTTAATCCGGGATTGGAATCGGACAAAGCGGTGAACAGTTGAGCACTCAAACTCGCGACGTCGCCAATCGTTACGCAAAGCCCCATCGAGTAAGAGGTGGCCATCTTGACCACACTGCTTTCGGGGTGGCCAAGGGCGATGATTGGCAAGCCCGCCGCCAGGTAGCTGATGAATTTGGTGGGAAAACTGAAGCGATTGTAACGCGGGTCATCATCCGTCAACCCCATCGGAGCAAAACCCCAAGTGCAACTCCTCAACGCCCGCGACAATTCCGCCGGTGGAAAATTTCCATGTTCCTGCATCCAGGCGGAATCAAACCATCCCCGCGAACAATAGGAATGATCGCCAAAGAAATCGAGGCGTACGGGTGCGGGAAGTTGTTTGCGAATCCGCTTCAGCGCCTGTACGAAAAAGGCAAAGTCCCGCTCGACCACGATTGTCCCTGCGTAGGCAATTCGGATTTCACCGAGACTGTTTTGAAGACCGGTTGCAAGGCGTTCAAAATCGTCTTCCTCCAGGCCGGTGTGAAGCATCTGCGTTGCCTCCCTGTTTGTGCGGGCTTGCAAATCATCAATCATCGGGCGCGAAGTTGCATCGCAAGTCGTTGCATTGGCATATAACCGGTCGGCCAAAACCGACAATCTTTTGCTGTGCTTGATCCCATACCTTAAAATATACCCCTTGTTGTCCATGTAGTCTTGGATCGTCACATGAAAACCAATATTCGTCTGAGGTAACACGTCAGCAACTGGAGGGATGGACCAGCCATGCGGAATGACCCACACCACATCGGGTCTCAAAGTATCCAATGTTTTTCGGAAATGACGCGTTGCCCACGGCGTCCAAATCTTTTCCAGCAACCACGACTTTTGTCCGCACCAATGCCGATGCGGATAGAGTTTCGCCGGGATACGAGCTACCCGATGTGCCGCCACCTTTTGACCAAATTTGGTGTCCCGATCTGGAAAACAGCTCCACCAAAAAAGATTTTCCACCGGCCACTCCCTCAACATCTGGCGTACAACAGCAGGTCCGCCTCCCGAGGCGTTCGGTGGGAATTCGGTTGCAATCAATAATCGTGGAATTCGCTCTGCCACTAGATTTTTTGACCTATCTTGTTCAGGGTTTTCTTTTTCAAACGTCGGTATTCAAAACAAATCAACACCTGATGCAATGGCCCGGTCATGGCCGCCACTGGAAAAAATCTTCCTTCGGTCTGCCATTGATCCCGTATACCGAGGAGAAATCCCCTTAGAACACGTTTCAATGAGGTTTGCAGCGGGTGCTGACGAATCTGTTCCCAATGCAAAGGCCAATCTTCATTTTCCCAGCGCCAGCAAACCAAATCCGTCGGTTTACCCAGTAAACAATGCGCAATGAATTTGGTGCCACGCCACGATTGTTTTCGCACAAGGATATTGCGCACCCCGTAAGATTTTCGCTTGGGCTGGTGATGCAAAATGAAATCCAGTGGCTTATAGTTGTCATCCGGAATTGGCACTTGTTCGCACATTCCCAAAAACCGCACCCGCTGTTTGTGAAAAAGAAAATTCCGACCTGCCGGCCATTTTTTTGAGACCATGCGCTGTCCATTCCACAAGGGCCAGATACAAGTGTAACCGGAAATTTCGGCAGGAGGTTCGGGAGCGCGGCGAAATTCTTGCAGCCATTTTTTCATTTCCTCGCTCGGAAATTCATCGGCATCCAGCCGTAAAATCCAATCACACTTTGCCTGCGCCCAGAGAAACGGCCAGTGTGGTTCCTGCAGGAAGGATGGCGGCCTTTCAAAAAATCGTCCATTGGCGGCCTCCACCACTGAACGCACATTCTGTACATCAGGAATGTCGTGGAGTACGAGCAATTCGTCATAGCAACCGCGCGATTCACGAATGAGCCGTTCCAGCAAATCGCGTTGGAGATGAACGCAGACGACAAGAGAAATGGCTGGCATGGAATTAAATCATCGTTCTGGAACGGAGGGTTTGTTCTTGTTCATGAGGACGCACGCGATAATAAAATGACAAAAGACGGCTTGTTCAAGTCAAGAATCCAAAAATACGGCTATTCCTTTTTCCCTAATCGGTCTTAACGCAAACGATCCTGCAAAATTTTCTCCACTTGTGGGATTCGGTCATATTGATGCAATACAGGAACCACTTTGTCGGCGTTATTAACGACAAAACCTTGCGCGTTTACCCGCACATTCTCCGGATGCATTGCTCCCAGAGTCATCACCGGCCCTTCCTGATTATTGTGGACGGTCACATCGGAAAACTGCTTCTTATACAATAGGAAATTGTGGATGCCCTGGTCCCCGTCGGTTTCGTGCAGGCTCCGCGCCTGCATTGTCTGTGAAACCATTTTGGATAAGTATTCCAAGACACTGGCTGTGTCCCCCATGACCGTGCCTGCGCACGAAATGGTTTCGTTTTTCAATTCATCAAACACTGCCTGATCAAATTGAGTTTTAAGCCAATTTTCGTTGTGAATGCTTCGACCGATTTTGTTGGATGCGTCCTCCAGAAACAGGTGAAGCCCGTGCGAGAGATTCCATGAAAACGGATCCGCCTGGAAATAAACGTCCCGACAATCTGTTAAAAAGACCCGGTCGTAATTTTGACGATGCTCCCGTAAAAACTGCAAATACAGCAGATGCCTCCTGTAATAAAGGTGAAACACGGCATGTGCGAGCCATTCCTTGGCGGCTTGCGGCGCACCGCTCTGGAAAAACCACCGCCAAATGACCCATAACCGGGCCAGTCTTCGTCTAACGAGTATCCGATAAAATCGGAATGGGACGATTGTGGCCTCGTTGCGGCACAATGGGGCAATATCTTCGTCTTTCAATCCGCTGGTAAAGATTACGACTTCACCGCCATATCCTGTCCGTTGCAATGAAGAGAAAAAACTTGCGGCGTACTCGAAGCGCACCCCATGCAGAGTAGTCAGGATTACATCACGGCTTGCCATTTATGAGACTGCGAGTATTGCCGCCAGCGGAACATGGTGCAAATCCATTTCCCGATTAAAGATTCGAAACGCATAAAACAAAGCCCGCAACCACCTCAATCATGGCTTCGCTTTTTCACCAGCACATAGCAATTGTATCGCAACACGTCAGGTGAGACATTGGGCATTTCCGTCGATGTTTGTAAAATTTCGGCGCCGCGTTGTTGCCGGAAGAACCAGATTAAATCATCCAAGCGTGTCATGTAAACCGCATCGGCATCATTGGAATAATCGGCACCATGAAGGATGCGTGGCTGGAGATTCATCCAAAACGCGCCGGGCGGACTGGTGCGCATGCGTCTTTCCAAAAGCGGTGCGCGAATTTTTAAATCAACAATGTGCAAACAAGCATCCACAAGATCGAACGCTCGCAATTTTTGTCGGAACCGCCGCGGTGTCCGGCCATAAAAAACACTGGGTGCAAAACCGGGGCTTTCGACAAACTCCGGACAAATAATGGCAATCAGCCCGCCCGGAGAACAGTAACGCCAGAGTGATTCGAGATAGGCGGTGGGATCGGTCACATGTTCCATCGTGTAGAGACTGGCGACGATGTCGAAGGTCTTCATCAGCGGTGTTCCAATGGGCAGGAAATATGCTTTTGGAAAACGCCGCCGATTGTTCTGCAACAGAACTTCACTGTAATCCAAGCCGGTATAAATCCCGCCCCTGGCTTCAACATAAGGACAGAGATGAGCGGTGCCGCAGCCGACTTCCAGCACGGTTGCGCTCGGGAACACGCGTTCCACCAGATTGCAATGAAACGGTTGTTCCTGTGCATTGTAATGCCGGGATGCCTCATCAGCCTTCTCGTAATAATCGGGTGGAGGATTTTTATAGAAGGCGGTCAAGGCATCTTCCAATGCGGCGATCGGGTCCATGGAAAGCTCCGCTCGGCGTTGTAATTGAAGACTCATGGTCGGGAATCAGGCATTAGTGGTGTTGCTGGCAAATAACTGCCCGGCGAATGAACGCAAGAGCCATACCGCAACCAGGCTGCCATGAAGTGCAGCGGGAATCAGCAGCCAGTATGCATCGCGTTCAAATAATAAATAACTTAACGCAAAAATAGCGCCGACCAAACCTTGTGCGGCCATCTTAAACCAGGTGCGGATATCCAGCCAGCCGCCGGCTTTTGTTAAATGAACAGTGAACAAATCCTGAGCGAGGTAGGCAACGCGGCTGAACAGAAAACCGTATGCGGCTCCGATCACGCCAGCAACATGCCATCCAATCCACACGCCTGCCATTGCCAGCACACCGGCGGTTGTGCTGAAACCAATCGCCGTACCTAGGCGGTTGAGGGAACCCAGTTGTGCCGTTGAGATATTAGCGATCGCGTTAATGCAACACGCGATGACAAGAGGTGTGAGCAACGGTGCCACTCTCATTCCCATTTCTTCCCCCAGCCACAATCGAAGCAACACCGGATGCCACAAACCCAGCCAAATGGCCGCAAGTAAATACCATTCGAAGACGAAGGAAAATGTTTCATTATAAATTTTTGCCGCTGTGTTGCGCTCGTCGCCGACCGCGCGATTGGTATTATGAAAGACAGGGCCCATGACCGCTGTGCCCAAGCCTTGAAGTCTTCCTCCAAGATTTGCAGAAATGGTGTAGGAATTAAAATCCGTCGCGGGCGCGAGTTTGCCGAGAATGACCCTGTCAATGGAGCTAAAAAACGAACCGGATATCAAACCCGCAAAATTTTTCCCGATATAGGCGGCCATTTCACGCGCACGATCAAGGCTTGCTGTCCGAAGATTGAATCCAAGATTGTAATTTTGGTGCGTATGCCAGACGAAAACGCCGAGTTGCAACAGGCCGATGAGCGCACTCCACAACACGAGCACCAGCGGGTTTCGGGTGAGAAATGCAAGCGCAATGGACGGAATGACCAGCAATAATCCTGTTCCAATCTGCAAGAGACCGATGAACTTGAAATCAAAATGTGCCTGCGAAAGTACCAGCCAGTATTGTCCGTAGTAGGTAAAAAAAAGTCCAAACCCGCCCGCGACGAAACAAGCACGCAGCAAGTTTGCGTTGCCGGGCGACACATTAAACCATTTGGGTCCCCACCCGGCGCCGATCCCGATAAATGCCAGCGCAACGAGCGCAAGAAAGGGGATCACGATCAGATTTCCAGTTCCCCAGTAACCACGTACGGCTTCATAATCATTTTTCCCCAATGCGATGCCGATATAACGTCCAACTGCCACACCCAATCCCATGTCAGCAAATCCAAACATGCCACTGAGGGTAATGACGTAAAACCAGAGAGCGTACATCTCCGAGCCGAGAGAGTGGAGAAAAAGTGGCACCGAAACAATGTTCACTGCCGAAATAACCACCAACGGCGCCATGCTCCACAGAGTTTGTTGTTTGATGCTCATGGAGTTGACAGGCTGGGTTGCGAAAATGATTCAGTCATCAAATCTCCACCACCTGTTTGTATTCCGGAACGATGACTTCAGCTTTTGGCTTCATTTGGCGAAGCGTTTCCGCATGAGCCAGACATTGCGATTCCTCACCGTGGATACAGATGATTTTTTTAATGTCGCCGGAAATTTTTTGGACGTATTGCTTCAATTCATTTTTATCAGCATGGCCAGAATAGGCGTCCAGTGAAACGATTTTGGCGCGCACCGCCTGCGGTTCGCCAAAGATATTGACCGGATTTTGACCGGCCACAATTTGTGCGCCGAGCGTGTGTTCCGCGCAATAACCGATGAATAAAATCAGATTGTCAGGGTTGCCGATGTGATTTTTGAGATGGTGCCGGATACGGCCGGCTTCGCACATGCCGGAAGCGCTGATGATGATGGCGGGTTCCTTCAAATCGTTCAGTTTCATCGAATTGACGACCTCGCGGATGTAAGTCAGATTTTCCATGCCAAACGGGTTCGCCTTTTCATGCAGAAATTTGTTGATCTTGTCGTTGAAACATTCCGGGTGCAGCCGGTAAATTTCCGTGGCGTTCACGCTCAACGGACTATCCACAAAAATCGGCACGCGCGGTAATTTTCCGGCAAGCGTAAGCTGGTTCAGCACGTAGACAATATCCTGCGTGCGCCCGACGGAGAATGCCGGAATGATGACCTTGCCGTTTTTCTTCAACGTCTCCAGCACGAGCCGGCCAACGGTTGCGTCAGCATCCGTGCGGACGGAATGTTCGCGTCCGCCGTAAGTGGATTCGATCTGCAGATAATCCACGTTTTCCACCGACTCCGGGTCATGGAGAATTTCATCGTTACCACGGCCCACATCACCACTGAACAGATAACGGAACTGTCGTCCGCCTTCACGCACGTCCAAAACGACTTGCGCCGAACCGAGAATGTGTCCGGCGTCGCGAAACGTGACCGTCAC
>Ga0182027_10002430_pt1 | contig 30262 bp, 22 predicted proteins | sample 712E1DmetaG_FD_121300 | JGI IMG/M metagenome (GOLD analysis project Ga0182027, IMG submission 121300) | Permafrost microbial communities from Stordalen Mire, Sweden - 712E1D metaG (Illumina Assembly) | ecosystem: Environmental > Terrestrial > Soil > Wetlands > Permafrost | place: Sweden...
CCTCGAGAACGGTGCGCCGCTCTACACCGTCCAGAGATCGGTCCATCACTCCAACCCGATGACGACCGAAGGCTACGACGCCAACCGAATGGCGATCCAGAGCACCGCAGCCGATTACCTTCCGTACGACTTCGGCGACAAGGCTGGCGGGCCGGAGCAGTGATGACTGTTGTTGCCCCATCCTCAGGTCCGCTAATGCTGACGGGGTGTCAGCATTCGGCCGGTCGGCCCGAAGACTACGTTGTCGTCGCAGACTCAGTCCGCCGGTTCCTGGTCTCCGCGGCGTCCCGCTGGTGGTCGGTCGTCAGTCGTGGCAGCGGCTGTCTGCGGCTTCAGATATCAGCCGCGAAATCGTCGAGCTCCTCCTGTGCTGCCTCGGACCTGCGACAACCGAGTTCCTCCATCTCTCGACGATGGTGAAACCCAACTCCTCGGTACAGGCGCGCTGCAATCCTACCCAGTCGTGCCCCGCCTGCGTCTAGCGGCGCTCGCCACATCGCTCGGCGATGCGACTGGGGCTCGGACTTCGTAGTCCTTGTCGAGCACGCCCACCTCAGTCGACCCGCGAACCGAATCCTGCCACCACCATGTTCCGCGCAACCGGCCGAATAGCGGTCGCTCCTCGTAGGTCTTGAAGTGCCCGCGGCATATGTGCAGCGCCTTCGCGAGGCCAGCTTGCTCAACAGTCCCCTCGGTCCGAAGGATGTTGGTCATCGGCTCGATAACGAGCGTGTGGTAGCGATGGAACGGCTTGCGGCCGCGCCGGATTCGGGCGGCGTTGATTCTGGGCGGCGCTATCACGGTCCTGGTCGTGACATTTCGGCAATGAAGGAAACTCACCGCGAGCAGCGCCGGTGCAGCAACATGCCAGTGTCCGGCCACGAGGTCGGGAGTTCGAGAGGCATCTGCTCCGGCGGGTCCCCTCACGTCGGTAACCCGGCCGGACGGATCGACAATCGCGTACATGAGGTCGCACGGTCCAACCGGGCCGGTTGAGGTGCCCATGTAGAGATCGAGAGCAAGGATCCAGCCGTCGCCGCTATCGGACTCCATGGCCGTGACCAGCACGCCCCAACGTGCGTCGTCATCGTGCGCATCTCTGATGCCGTACTCCAAGAGGAACGACTGGTATGGCGGAGCAACGTTCGGAAAGTCCTCGGGCTTGATGCCCCGTGTCCAACCACCGGTTCGTTCGAAGTAGTCGGCCACGTTGTCGATGACGAACACCTCCGTACTGGCAAGCTGGGCAGGGAGGTGTTCGAGAACCTTGGCGCGCAACTCGTCCGGTGGGTTGTGGTCAGCGGCAGGTCGAGGAGGCTGCGCGAGCAACTGGTCAATAAGACGGCTCATCCGCCGATCCCGATGAACTCGTCGTCCTCGGCTGACCCTGGTAGTCGACCACGAGGTCCATCTTCTACGGCAAATGCAGGCGACTGCGGCTTGCTGGTCACTCCCTTGCAGGACGCCGGTCTGTCGCATATCCACCAATCGTTGTGACGGTGGAAGCCCACGGAGGCTAAGACGGGATCGAGAATGTCGTCCGCGATCGCCTGCGCCACAGCCAAGGCCAAGTCAGCATCTTCGGGCTCAGCCGGCGAGCCTCGATGGACGATGGTATTGCGCACGTTCTGAGCTTGGCGGAGTTCGGCGAGGAGCGTGTTCTTGGATCCGCGCCGACAGTATGTACGCAGATCACCGCCTACAGAAGCCATGTACTGGGCTAGAAAACCGTTGAATCGATCAAGCCCAGTCTGCCCGACTGCTACCTCTGCAACGGCATCGGCCATGTGCTGGTCGTGAACCAGCCCCTGGAAGAGCGGCTTGAGAATTGCGTTCTTCAGGCAAACCTCGGCCGCCGCGACGGCAAACACCGTCGCCGCTCTCGGATGGCTGCTTCTCTGCGCCGCAGCCTCGTCGAGTAGACCGCCGGCCGGAAGGGCGAGATCACGGTGGCCGTCGTAGTACGAGGCCATCCTCTCCTTGACGAAGTCCTCGATCGCCTGGGGAGCGATCTCCTTGTAGAAGTGCTCCCACTGCAGGTCTGCGTAGTAGTCCGACTCGTCGTACGACATCGTCCCTCCATTCCGACGGCAAGCGATCCTCGCTAGCCAAAGGCTAGGGTCGGGAGCCGTCGGCGTCCAGGCGCAGCCGCATGTCCAGTGGTCGCGCTATGGGTCATCGCCGTCACCGGCGTCTATGTCGTGCGTCGAACGAAAGGGTCTTGCGGTTCGAAGGTCCGGATCACGAACCCGTCGACCACCTGTCCATGATGCCAGGGCTTTGCCGGCCAATCCGCGCCGAACCGCCTGGCCAAAGGAACCATCAGGCCATTGAGCAAGGCGGTTGCACACTCAACCGCCCGGGTTGCGACCTTCTCGTCAATGGGATCGCCGCGGTGAACGAACAGGTTTCGCGCAGGCAAGACCGATCCCGTGAACGCTCCCCATGCCGAACCTCCGTCGCGAAGCGGGACCTTCTCGAGATCCAAGTCCCACGACTTGGCCATCAGGACGAGGAGGCCTCGATCGTCGGCAGACCTGCCGCCGATTACCCGATCCGAGAGCACTTCTGCCCATTGGTCGGACAGGAAGGCGCCGTGCACCAATGGACGGATGACCAATTCGCGCACGGTCACTTCCACGGCCGTTGCCGCCAGGGCGGTTGCCGATCCCAGATGACCCGAACGAATCAGGTCCTCGGCCTCGGCGATTGCGGACTGGACTCGTTCAGTGGCGGCGTCACCGTAGATCCCCAAATATGTCCGGGCGGACTGCGCCGAACGATCTTCAATTGCCTGTCGGACCTGTTCGGCGAGGTACTCGTATGAGACATCGAGGTCGAAGTCGAATGCGGCCTTGTCCCACCGTCTCGCTGCTCGGAGTGCCTGCTCCTCGGCGCTAATCGGTCCTAGATACATGAGGGAGTGAAACGGCGGCTCATCGTCCACGAATTGCCTCCTCTCCGGAGATTGTCGCCGCTCACGGATCTTCGGCCAAGGGGTTCCTACGGGGCCGACCTGTCACCTGATGCTCAGTACGCCCGATCTGGCGAGGGCCCAACAAGTGTTCTGTTGCCCTTCCCCTTGATCGACCTGCTCCTCGGCGTTCCATCTGGATCCGTCAGCTCACGAAAGACCCTCACGATCCTCGGGTTGGCGGTGTCCTGGTTGACCTGGACGAAGTAGGCGTGACCATCGGCCAATACGGGTAGTGCGTTGCTCGCGAAGATGATGTCGACCTTGCCGAGGAAGGGGCTCGCCTTTGAGATGACCTCGTACTTGAGCTTCCAGAGCCTCTGCTGATGGAGCCACTCGCACGTGACCACCCGGATTGAGAGCCGCTCGCCCAGCATTTGCACGCTGCCCCTGGAGACCAATTCGCCCGTCCACTTCTTGCGAACGCTGACGACGGAAAGCGCCGGTTCCAGCGTCGATTTCGCTGAGTTCTTCGCCATCTTGTCCACGGCTCGGTTGTTGAGATCCTTTGAGTGCCCCTGAACCCACTCAAAGTCGACTCGGCAACCTGCCTTCCTAATCGCCCTGATCAGCCGCTTCCATTGCTCTACATTGAGCACCGGCGTGCCGGGCCGAGTCATCCACCGTTGCTTTGGCCACGTGAACTTTGCCTGGTTTACGTTCGCCACAACGTATTGGGAATCCGCGTGAACGACGATCTTGGATACCGAGGCCGCCAGCCCTCGCTCGCGGGCTTCCTCAAGGGCTTCGATGCAGGCTTCCAACTCCATCTGGTTGTTGGTCGCGGCTTTGTAGCCCGGATGCGCGGAATCAGTGATTTCCTCGCCGCCCTGAGAGTCGATCAAGAGGAAGCGGATCCCGATGCCACCGCGTCTCGGCGACGGAAGCGAGGAGCCATCCGTGTAGATATGCAGCGCGTTCTCGGCAAGCATCCCACCCCAACCAATCTCAGCTGGTGTCTTGCCGCAGCTTACTTCAGTCGGTTGCTTGATCAATTGCGAGCGGAAGTCAATGTCCGCGTCCGTCACGCGTCGAGGGAAAGCGGCCGACAACACCAGCAAGAGTTGGCTGAGTACCCCCGGACCAGCCGGCCCGCCAGCCCCTCATCGAAGCGCCCGATCCGTCGCGTCGGCCGCATCGCGCCGTAACGTCAGCACGATGGCGGCGTAGTGACTCGCCGCGATGGCGATCCCAGAGTGGCCTAGCCATTCGGAGATGACCGCCAGCAGGAGGCCTTCGGTAGCATCAGGGTCGCAGCGGAGTGCCGGAGATCGTGGAACCGAGCCGCCGGCAGTTCAGCAGCTTCACGAGCGTCCTGGAAGCCGTGAGAAATGTGAGATTCGAACTCACTGGACTCTCCGTCCAGCGGCGTTCAAGACTTCTGTTTGTAGCGGTCCGGCGTCGGCCTCGAGCAACAAGCGGGGACGAGACCGCCTAAGTGCCGCTCCCAGTACCGACGACGGCGTTTCCTTGCTCTCTCGCTACTAGACGCGCGTACTCGCCCCGGGCTCGCTCGATGGCACCGGGCTCGGCGCACAGCTCACAGATGTCGGTCGGACCCCAGCCGCCGCGAAGGCCGCGGTAGTCGTTTGCGTTCGCCATTCCGGCAATCGCGCAGCCGCGCCCGCTCGGGTCGTGCTCGGGCGCGTGGGTCTTGGTAGCCAACCGACTAGTAGTCCTCGGGAAGCATCAGCGTCAGGCCTGACCCGTCAATCACGCCCCACACCTTGACAAGGCCATGGCCCTTGAGGATTACGCGGATGTCTGTCCTCATCCTGTCCCCGCGGTCTCCAATGCTGAAGGCCAGGCGAGCCATCCAGACGACATCGGCCATTCGGCCCATCAGGTCTTGGTTCCCCTCCATCCGCGGCGGGACTTTGACAAGCTCGAACAGGGCGCGGCTCAGGTATACCGGCGCCCGGCTCAACTCCGCCGGCACCCGAACCAGCGCGCCGTCTTCTACCGCCTGCTCGGCGGTATACACGAAGATCGGCTCTCCGAAGATCTCGGTCATTTCTTCCGCCTGGTGATCGGCATCGCGCGACTCGCTCATTTGACTACTCCCCTCGTCAGTCGCACGGCGAGCTGATCTCGCTCGTCGAGCGCTAGCGCAAGCAGGAACCCTTGGTCTTCGTAAGCCTTCTTGAGGCGTACGACGTCCTTGATGAGCTTGCGGATCTTGCGAGGATTGACTTCGGCGACATAGGCCGCGGTCCCTTCGGCCAGAGGCCCGTCGAATACGCCAAGTACGCGCCGTCCCCTCTTGGAGAGAAGCTGCCGGGTCTGACCATCGAGGCAGACGAGCCACGGGCCATCGGCGACGCCGGCGAGATAGGTGTCGAGTTCCTCGAGGTAGCTGTACATCGGATATTCAGGGTCATCGTCGAGCAGATCCGTGAGCACGCCCTTCGAGGTCGCCTCCGCGGTTCCCCAATAAGTCGGTTGACTCTTCCTCTTCATGTCGTTGGACCTCCATGAGCCCCCGGGCGGGGGCGACGGAGGAGCTTCGGCGAGGCGACTCGCCTGTCAAGGCCTTGGTGCGGCGGTGCGCCGGGATGATTCTCGATTGGGTCCGAAATGAGCTGTTGCCTCGACCCTATCTGGGTCCATAGCGCCTGTTGACGGCCAGCACGTCCGTCGCCGTGTAGTGGACCTTGCCGCATCGGCCACCATCGCAGCCGGCGGCGGCGTGCAAGCCGCCCTTGATAACTTTGATGTCGCTGGCGAGCGCGAGCGCCTTTTGCTCGTCGTGCGGGGAGAGGGCGGGCATTCTGAGATAGGACTGGAGCCGGTCGCTCATCGCGATCGCGTTGTAGTAGCCCGCTTCGAAGATCTTGCGCGAGTCGAAGCCGATGCTCCCCACAGGAATGGCGGCCCTGAGGCCCTGCGCGATGGCCGACCTCCGTGTTGGGTTGCCCACCTTGTTCACATAGGCGCGCCAGGCGACCTCGATGCGGTCTCTCGATGTGTCGGCCGCAACAGCTAGAACAGGCATGGTTCGTCTCCTTGTGGCTGGTGGGTGGGCCATGCGCCGCGCTCGTGCTTCAACGAACTGCGACGATGGGCAACAGAGCCCTTGGCATCGGTCATCCGGCCGCAACTAACTCAGCCAACAGGTCTCGGAGTGCGGGGCCCTGAAGCTGACGATCCCTGACCAGCCGACCGGCCAACGCCCGGAGTGCGGACTCATGAGAAAGCAGGAGACCGCCGACTCGTTCCCGACACTCCCGGAGGGTCGCGCTCGCCGCTAGGTAGGCGTCGTGTTCGTGGAGATATCCAGTATTCGTGGAGTGAGCTATCGCGGAGCGGCTGATGACCGGGTATCCGGCGTCGAGGCCATAGTCAATCCGCGTGCGAGCCAGACTGGTGGCTGCGCTGAGATCAGCAGCAGCTCCGACACCTCGTGCTCGACCACCCAGGACCAAGCTCTCAGCTTCCAGGCCAGCGAGGGCGACGCAGATCTGGTCGAGGACCTGGCCATCGGTCCGAAGCAAACCCGAAGAGCTGTAGTCGTCTTCGTCGTCGCCCTCGAAGATGGTGTGGCCAGCATCGCTCATGGGATGGCCGACGATTGACACCGCCGTCGGGGCGCGATCCAGCAGAGCCCCAACGAGGGCGTGGCCGGCTTCATGTACCGACACAATCTGGTCCTGCTCCGCCGAAGGGTGCGTTCTGCGCTTGACGATGACGCCCCGCCGCTCGATGGCTCGATCCAGAGCCGCTGCGGTCAGCGCCGTGGCTCCATCGGCAAGCGAGAGGGCTGCGGCATCGTCGAGTAGTTGCCTGATCTCGGCCGGACTGGTTCCGGGACCGGCCAGCTCGGCGGCCCGCTGAAGATCCAGCGGTTCGCCACAGCGGCGGGTCTTGAGGAAATGCTCGAACAGCGAAACACGCTCTGACAATGTCGGGTGAGGAACCGGCACCTGGAAGCCGAGGCGGCCGGGACGCATCAGCGCGGAGTCGAACTCTGCCGGCGCCGCGCTCGAGGCGGCCACAACCAACAGTCGCCGGTGCTCGCGCAGGCCGTCGAGGAGTGACAGCAAGGCATAGAGCGCAGCGTTTGCTTCGTCGCTTTTTCGGTAGTCATTGCGGTCCCGGGCGATCAGATCTAGCTCATCGAGATAGAGCACCACCATTTCGGCTGAAGAGCCCGAAATTGGGCCTCCAGAGCCTTCAGGAGCCTCTGAGTCGGCGTTGGCGTCGAATCTCGCCAGGAGGTACGCATGGAGGTCTCCGATGACCTCTGGACGCAACTCGGCGGCATTCGCCTCATAAAAGGCGAGGCGCAGCGGCCGCTCGTCCGGCTGTCTCGGTTCGGCCAGGAGCGAGCTGAAAACGCGAGCGCATGTCGTCTTGCCGCAGCCGGGCGGGCCATAGAAAAGGACGCCCTTCGGCGTGGCCGCGCCCATGGCTTCCAGCGCCTCCGGGTTGCGCAGGCAGGCCACCAAGCTGCGGATCTGTTCTTTCGCGGCATCGAGTCCGATGATCTGATCCAGGCCCAGACCGCCGATCTGAACCCTGTGGTTCGCGAGCCAGGAGACCATCGGGGCAGGGCCAGACGGCGGCTCCGGAAGCGACTCAGCGAGAGTCGATATGGCAAGCGGATGCACCGCTTGCGACTCCTGCGGGGGTGCCATGGTAGCGGCGAGGTTCGATGTGGCTTCATACGTCATGGACCCAGTCTCTCGTCAACTTGCCGGTTGACGCAACCGCGATTTGCGTCGGAGGCACCGGGAATTGACGGCTCTTCGGGCCCGGCTGGTAAACACACGCCGCCGCTCGTTGATGCCTTTGGTGGGCGTCGACACGCTCGATTCCGTAGGCGTGGGCTGGATCGTGCCCCCTGGAATCGGGTGCGAGATCGCCCTTTGTGCTGTCGGCTCGCGCGACTCTGGAAAGAACCGACTCCTAACGCAAGGACAACACTCCCCGACCGACCGTTCGGGGCCGCAGAAGACAACGAGGTGGAACGATGCTGCCGACGACATGGATTGACACTCCTCAATCCACATCCATCATCCGGTTCGGATACGACGGCACGAGTCAGGAGCTACTCGTCGAGTTCCATGACGAGCGCAAGTACAAGTACTTGAAGGTCCCGCCAGCGGTCTTCGAGCAACTGAAGTCAGCTTCGTCCAAAGGCCAGTTCGTCAACCACGACATCAAGGGCATCTACGAGCACGAAGAAGTCCGCTGAACCTACAACGCGCCCGGGTGCGGTTTGACCGCTAGGCCCGCGGGTTCTCCTAGCAAGCTGCTGGGCTAGATGCCGACGCCGGCTCAAGCCCACGGCGGATCGAGAAGCATCTCCACGACGTAGTCCGGATGGTCGCTAGAGGTGATCGTCGACCTGATCGACTCGCGCGAGTCGCCGGGCCCGTAGCAATACCCGACGAACGTGGGTGTCTGGTACCGCTCACTGGCTTCCTGTCGAGTCAGTACGGCGTGCTCGCCCGCCGACTTCAGGAGAATGGTGAACCGCCCTTCAGTCACCTGGACTAGGGCGACGCCGTGCGCCTTGGCGAACGTTAGGGCGCCCGACTGATATGGCGCCGTCGAAACCATCACCGCCTTGTGAGCACCCACGCTCTGGAGCTTCTGGTAGAGCACCTGCACCAGTTCGCGCTTGATCGGATCTTTGTGGCACTTGGCCTCGACGAGAACGAGGAACTCTATCCCGGCCCAGCCGAACCTGGCAGTAGCGTCGAAGTCGTACTCTCCGTCGAGCCCTACGACTTTCTCGTGAAGAGTCACGCGCAGGTTGCCGACCCGTTCTCCCGCGGCCGCTAAGATCTCTGACACCCACCCCTCGAACTCCGTCGCGGTGATGTCGGCCGGTGGGTAGCTTCCCGGCCAAGTCTCCGTAGCGTCCGGGTCCCCGTCATCCACGTTCATCACTCCAGGGTCCCTCGAGTCCATCACTGCGAGACAAGTGGCGACGCCACCAGGGCCACCACGCGCTCGACGATCGCCTCGAGTTCGCTGGCGCTGATGACCGTCCGGCCCGCAGGGCCGACCGCTTGCTGAGCAGCCTGAGGCGAGACGCCGGGCCACAACTTGACCAGGACATCCGGGGTGCGCCAGATCACAAACGTGTGGGGCTCACCGGCCTGCGGCCACACGGTGAACACCATCACCCGCCGGTCCGCGGGCGTGGTGAACATCACGCTGTAGGGGTAATAGCGGACGTAGAGACCGGCCTCCAAGCAGCGAGTCACGACTCGCCGCAGCTGCGGTCCAACCCCTGCGGCATCGGCGATGGCGAGGACCTGACCGGAAGACGAACCAGGCTGGGTGGCTTCGCCGACCTCGACGCCGGCGGCCGGCTCCACCGCGACCGGCCCAGACCACAGCGCAACGCACGCTGCCGACAGCGCCTCAGTGCGGGTGCGGATCGCCTCCTCATCCCACGTGTCTGCGGCCCTAAGATCGGCCGACAGCTTCAGGATGGCGTGCTTCTGAAGCTCCTTGCGCTTCACGGGCCACGATGCGTTCGACATGGCCGGGTTCAGCTTGCCCGTGACCAGCGTCAGGTTGCCAATAGTGTGCTTCAGGGCATCGCGCTCGGTCGCCCCGGCGATTGGATCGACTCCATCAGGCAACGGCCAGTTGGACGCCCAGTTCTGCGGCAGCGCATGCTCCACGGTCAGGCCGTGGCCAAGCATTACCTTCTCGGTGAGCCCTGTGTACAGGTGAAGCTCAATCGCCTCCAGAACCATACGAAGCCGGATGAGCTTCAGCGACTTGTAGGCCGGCATCACGCGCAGCGAGCGCATGACCTCTTGGTCGGTCGGCCATGACTGGCTCTCCCCCTGCAGCCTGCTGAAGAAAACGACGACGTCGTCAGCAACCGGCCGCCTCAGCTCCGCGATCGACGTGAGCTCGCGTAGGAGCGTCAGGAACACCGTGTTGTAGTTCTTGGTTGTAGCTCTCACCAACAGGCGCCGGACCATCCAGCTCTCCATCGCCGCCAGAGCGGCGGGCACCTCGACGGCCTCCAACCCTTCCGGTCCCAGCATCCACAACAACACGGGGTAGGCGGTCGTAACCTCCATGGCATCTAGGCGGTACCAGAATCGGCCGAGATCGCTGGTCTCTGGTTCTTCGACGAGGCGCCTGTAGACGCTGGCGTATTGGGCCAGATCCGCGAGCACGGTTTCGGCAGGCCCATTCAGGTCCGCCAGATAATGCTTGAAGTCCTGGAAGAGCTGGTGGCTGACGACTTCGTGGGTGAGACGCATCGCCAGCCAGTAGTTGGCCAAGATGTCGAGGCGAGGCCTCTTGAGACGACCCTGCTGGACTTCCTTTCTCCACCAGTCCTGATCGAGCGTCTTCCAGTACTTCTCGTACAACGTGTCGATGTCGCCACCTTGCCGGATCGCGACTTGGAAGAGGTGGTTCTTGATGAGGTCGGCCGCGAGCAGAGGAGTGCCGCGAGCGTTGAGCGTCTCAAAGATCATCTGCGCGTTGTCGCCGGCGGACAGGTCAATCGAGACGATGGCCAGCAACTTCCACAAGACCGTGGCGAGTGCGTCGAACCTCGCCTCTGTCTCGGCGGTTGTGCGCCCCTCAACCGCCCATTCGCGGATCGAGCCCCGGAACCAGCCGAACGCCTCGAGCATTCGATGGGCCGGCCCAGCGGTCTTGCCTTCGCCGACGGCTTGGTTGAAGGCATCGCGATCGGACCAGGTGGGCACCACCTTGAGCCGGTCCTCGGGCCTCTTCACCAGGAAGTCGTCGTTGAACATGAGCTTCTCGAGCATCTGGCAAGGGTTCGCGAGGCTCAGCTCGAGAGCAACTGATCTGGCCGCGGAAATGAAAAGCTGGAGCGTTGTGAGCCGCTGCTGGCCGTCGATGACGTATCTCGACTCGATCATGCCGGTCGCCGTCAGAACCTGATCGAAAACAACGGCGCCCATGAAGTGCGGGATCGCATCGTTGGCCGGCGTGTCATCGAGCTGGCGCTCGGCCACCGCCTGGATGTCATCCCAGAGCGGTCCCCACTGCTTCTCGAGATTCCAGACGTACGGTCGCTGAAACAGCGGCACCAAGTACCGGACCGGCTTTCCGAAGATAGTCGCAAGATCGACGGTATCGGCCTTCATCTACTTGGTGCAATCCCTTCTGCCGCCCCGCGGCGTCCATCCTGGCGCCTCAACTGGCCGGCAATGGCCAGAGAAGCTCGCGCTCGATTAGCGTTCGGAAGTGGCTTGAGATCGTGGCCGCTAGGGCGTGGTCGCGCACGAGAAGGCCCAGCTCGATGTTGCGCTCCAGCGCGGCTTCTGTGAGGTTCGCGGAGGTCACGAACACCACCTCGTCATCAGCGACAACGGCCTTGGCATGGAGAACACCACCCGGATGATCTAGGTCCAAGGCTCTAGGGTCGTAGAAGACGCGCGGGCGCGACGACCCAGGCCAATCACGCTTCCAGAAATGGTCCGCGAACCTTCGGACGAGCTGATCCGATTCGGTCGTGTCCCCCCTCTTGCGCTGGATGTTCAGGAGAAGCGTGACGCTGAGCACGGGTGTCGCATCCATGTGTCGCGCCAGGACTTCGAACGCCTTCGGCCCGTCGAAGAAGGCGTAGGTGCTGGCCCATACGGAGCGCTCCGCTGAGCCCAGCAGTTCTTCGTAGACCCGCTTCGTGTCCCGCGCGTGCAATCCAGGCACCTCGGGGCCGGACCACACGAGATCCGGCTTCGGCGCTCGGTCGGCGGCACGCCCCGCGGTGCGGATCCAAGCCGCGGCCGCCGGCCCGGTGATTCCCAGCCGTTCGAGCTCGATAACTGCCCCGGCCACTTCTTCGCCCCCCTCCCGCATCCCGAGCACCGAGCGCAGGGAGGCGGAAGTCAGGGGCGCGGCAAGAAGCCCAGAGTCCAAGCCACTTGCGAGTCTCTCGCGGAGGTGGGATGGGAGATCCAGCAAAGTGTCGATCATGAGACGGTCTGGAAGAACCCGGCATCGGGGATGCCAAGCACCGGCACGACGAGCGCGCGGTCGAGATAGTCGTTGCGCATCTCGCATGAGGTCTCCGCGACCAGAGTGCAGCCGTGGCAGGCAGCGCCGTGAAGCCAGCGGCACTCCATGCTCTCGCTCGGCGAATGCTGAGCGCAGATGGGGTCGTTCGAGCACAGCGCGCTCATCACTAGCGCATCGGCCAGGTGATCTTCGAGGTAGCGCGCCTGCTGCACCAGCCCACCAAGCGTGCCTTCGGCATCTGGACTTCCCGTGTACAGCAGCACGCCGAACCGATCGGTTGCGGCATCCGAATAGACCCGTTCACGAATGGAGCTCGCCGGATAGCCACACCGCATCGACAGCGTCTGGATCAGTAGGTGCGAGAGCGTGTGCAGCAGCAGATACGGGCCGCCCGGGAATGGGCGCGCCGTCTTATGCTCCGCCATCCAGTGCTGGTGACCGGCCTCGAGGTCGTCGAGCCTCCGCTTGACCGCAGCCCGAGCCAGCCAAGTCCTCACCGCCTCCCCGCGGAGCTGGATGAACACTCCCTCGCCTCGGTTCTCCACGGCGGGGAACCACTGAGGTTCCCGAGCTATCTGAGCACGCTCCACGTCCGTCTCGTATTCCCCCTGAATGTCCGGCGTCACCGCCTCGAAGCGCGTGAAGCCAACCAAGGCCAAGATCTCTCGCAGACGGTGGAGCTGAATGACGGCCTCGATGCCGTCGCATCGCTTGGAGCGACGCCAGACACGGTCGGGTAGCCGTCGCGCGTGGAAGTTCGGATCGACTGGCACATCGTCGCCGAAGCCTTCTGGGGCTGCGAGCAGAGCCTCAAGCTCCACCTGCTTCACCGGTCGCTCCTCGCCCGGACCGCCCTTGGTCTCACGGATGGCCGCGAGGATCTCTTCTGCGCGGAACGACTCAAGCTTCTGCGCGATCTTGGGTTTCTTCTTGAGGACGGCCAGCTCCGCGGCGTCTTCGACGATTTGGAGATCTTCCCAAAGCTCTGACACCAGTGTCTGGACCGCGCTGCCTCGGTCCGGTAGAGACAGCACGCTCACAACCTGAGGGAAGTAGGCATTGGAGGCAGTGCGAATGAGCAGGCGACTGGGCTGACGGCAGCCTTCGTTTGAGTTCCTTCCCAACCAAGGTCGAGCCCCGCTGCACGTGCCCAACGGGACCATCTCAAGCTGCGTCGCCTCATACAGGCTCCGCGACTTGCCGCACGCGCATCGCACGACGAGGTCGGCCAAATCGCCGCCGGTGCCGCGCTCATCGAGCCATAGCTGCTGGCGGCAATCGGTATCAACCACATGGGCGAAGCGGCGCCAATCGAGATCGTCCACATGTCCCTTCGGACAGGCTCGCACGAACCGAGTGGCCACCACCTGCCAGCCGTCAAGACGCCCCTTTTCATCTAGCGCCTTGCGATGGACGAGGCGGCGAGATCGCCGGTCCTCCTGGCTCCCTCCGGTCTCCTGCACCACAACCCATTCTGGAAAACGATAGGCCCCAATGCCCTTCGCCGACTCGCGGGGGTCGTTTGAGTCCGGAGGCGGCGCATACAGCCGTGGCGACGCAACGCCTGTCATGAGTTGAAGCTTGCGCGTCAGTCGAGGCTCGAGGATCTCTTCCAGTTCGCTTGTCATGGGCCACGTGTCGAGGCCGCCAACAATCGCGGAGTGCTTGGGCAGGTCGATGAGCGCTCCAGGTCCATACGTACTGATGACCTGGCTGCGGCGAATCTGGCCATGCGCCTTACGGCTCATGCCGGGTCCTCCACCGCGAGCCCACTCAGGTCCTTGAGGAACAAGTTCACCTCAGGCTCCACGTCCCGGAGGGAGCGGTTGACACGGAACTTCCGGTGATGCTCCGACTCGAAGTCCGTGTCGAGCATCTCTCGAAGGAGGGGTTGAGGCTGCTTGAGCTCGTACTTTTGGTACTGCATGGCGACATCGGCGGCGTGGTAATCCTCGAAGACCTTGCGCCAGGAGTCGAGCAGATCGACGATTCGATTCTGAACGCTTCGCAGGCGCTCCTGCTGCTCGTCTTCATCCGCGAACGGCTGCTGACGGACACGCTCGAGGAACGCCTTAAGCAGGCGCTGCTCAAGGACCGCCCGAACGGCCCCAATCTTCTCGGCTCCCAGCGGTGGAGTCAGTTCCGGCTCGGCGTGACGCGCGAACCCAACGAGCGCCCCGGCGAAGCCTCGGTCGAGCGCCCGCGCTGAGAATGGGGTGACGCTTCCCACCTCCACGGACCGGTAGAAGGTCTCGTGGTAGTGCCGGAATCGCTCGTAGTGGGAGCGGTCACGCGGTTTGTGAATGTTGAGGAGTGTCACGACGAGTCCAGGCGATCTGTCGTCACGACCCACGCGGCTGGTGGCTTGGATGTACTCGGCGTGAGTCTTGGGCTGGCCGAGAACGACCATAAGACCGAGACGAGGGATATCGAGACCCACGGAGATCATGTTCGTGGCGATCGCACAGTCCACGTGCTGGGCGTCGTGAAACCTGCACTCCAGACGCCGGCGGGCTTGAGCCACGTCTCCGGTGGAAACACGCGAGGTAAGCTCCACCACCTCGGCAAAGGTCTTTCGATCGTGGAAGAGCCCGATCTCCTCACCGACCCTCTTCCGGTCTCCATAGGCCTTGATCGTGTTCCGGACCTCTTCCTCGAGGATCCGGCGAGCCCCTCCCAGTTCGCGCAGGCTGTTGAAGTAGCCGAGCACTGTCATGTACGGATCGGCGGGGTTGAGTTTGTTGTTTTCACCATCGGCGTCGCGGTACGCACGCTCGGCCGCGCCCATAAGCGCAAGCCAGGCCTTACGCATCAGAACCTTGGGGTTTCGGCCCTGAGAGGCGATCCCCAGGTACAAACGCGCGGGAACCTCCGATGTTGGGGCAGTCCTGGCGAAGAAGGAGTCCCTGCGATCGGGGCCTGGCGGCGGAAAGACTTGCGTGAGCGGTCGCCCGAATAGGGCCTGTATCTGGTCTGACGCCCGGCGCACCGTAGCCGTCGAGGCAACGATCTTGGGTCGTACGTCGAGGCCGTCGATCTCGCGCACGCACAGCGCCTCAATCGAAGCCTCATACAGTCCGGCCATTGTCCCAAGCGGGCCCGAGATCAAGTGCAGCTCGTCCTGGATGACAAGGTCGGGCGGGAGCAGCGGCTCAGCGAGGCGCGTCCCTTTGCCCGGCTCGGCAGCCCCATAGAAGCCCTTCGCGTCGTGCCGGTCGGCTCCGCCGAGGAGCACCCCGACCTGACCGACCCAGGGGAGCGACGCGAACTTATCGACGGTTGCGATCAAGAACGCTGGAAGCCGCCGGTAGATCGGCTCATCTACGGCGACGATCGGCAGCCCTCGCCGCGCGAAATCACATTCAAAGTTGGCGCAGACGACGCGCAACTCGATCGGTTGGTCGTCGTTGGGCAGTAAAACGAACGAGTCGGCGCCGAACCGCATCCCGCACCATGGGCAGTTCTCCAGCGGGATTGGCGACGACCGACGCATCGGCTCCGCCTTGAACTGCCTGGCCTTCGTGCGCGCCGAATCCTGTCGCCCGTCCCCTTTGTGCCCCATGATGTTTGGCGTGGCTGCCTTGCCCACCCAGAGCCCTATCTCGAAGGGCCATTCGCCGTAACGCGCCAGGTCGCTGTCGCGCTCTAGCTCAAGCGCACACACCAACCCTGCCGCGCGTGCGAGCTGATCGAGCGTGAGCAGCCGAAGGGTATAGCGCATGATCACGCTCACGCCGGCGCCCCCGAGCCCCTGCTCACCTGGATGGCGCAGCCGGCGCAGCACCATCGCGAATGCCGCGAGGCCCAGGTACGCCTCGGTCTTGCCGCCACCGGTTGGGAAGAAGAGCAGGTCTACCGTTTCACGGTTGGGGTCAAGTGGGTCAGCCAGCCCGGGAAGATTCAGCAGAATGAAGGCGAGCTGGAACGAGCGCCACTGTGGCGCCTGCTCCATGAACTGCTCCTTGAACCGCTGGCGCAAGCTGCGCGCGACCGCCCTGTTTGCCACACGGAAGGCGTCCAGGGCGTCCGGGTCCTGAGTCAGCAGGGTGATGCCCCGGTCGATCCGGTCCGCGGCGAAGCCGGCCAAACGAAGTAGCTGCTCTGCCGTCTCACGGCGGGCAATCTGGAGATTCGCGGCATCCAAACGTCGCGTCTCGATCCATTCGCGGTATTGCCCGACCAGCGGCCGCAGTGCCGCCGCAACGGCGTCGCCATCTGCGAGCGCCCCAAGCGTTTCCATCGAGAGCTCGACACCCGGGGTGTCCACTGTCGTCGTCTTCTCGACCTCGGCGCTCGGAATCCAAGCCGTCCGCAGCAGATGACATGCGCCATCCACGATCTCCCACTCGGCAGAGATCCCATGACCGGTCGCGAACTCGGGCGTCTCGGCGTAGTGGAGATCTGCCATCTGTTCGTCCCAATCGGCTGGCCGGGTGCCGCGCAGATCGGGCCTCGGCACGAAGGGGCGCTCGCTTCGCAATTCAACCTCAGCCTGAAAGGCGTAGGTGGAGTCCGGCTCTTTGTCTCCAGACGCCGCTGGTAAGCGACGATTCACGAGGAAGACAGATACCGAACGCGTCCCGTGCGGGATGTGCCCTTCGAGATCCTCCGCTGATATCAGCCGATCGACCGTGTAGAGCTGGATGCCCGCAGACCCGGGAACATTGTGCACTTGCGGCCCGCTGGGGCCGGCGAGCGGCACAGCGACAAGCTCTTCGTGTTGCTGTCGCTGCCAAGCCGACATGGGCTTGCCATCCCCGCCCTGGATCTCCACCGGCAAGTAGTCACCCCAGCGGACAATCGCTGTCAGGTTGCGTGTGTCCTTCGGCACAAGGAAGCTAAGCCCCATCGACGATGGGAAATAGCCCTTCTTGGCGGCCTTGCGGTCCTCGTTCGACTCCTCAGCGAGACCTGCCGACTGCGGGATCTCGCCCAGGTCGTCGTCTTCGTCGACATCCTTGCTCTTCTCCGGGGGCGTGCCCGACGGGATGAGGAATCCTGTCAAATACCAGTTGGATGGACGATTTCCGCCTGGCAGCCGTTCCCCGGCGAGCGCGTGCCCGGCCCAGGGGCCGACGAGATCGAGCTTCAGAGCCTCGACCATCTGCGCCCGCACCTCAAGGGACGTTGTGGGCGCGCCGCCTTCCACCTCGGCAGTCATGAGAAGAAGCCCTCCATTTCCGGCATCTCCGAGACGCGCGCTCCGGCCCTCTTCTTGATGCCCTTGGTCGTCGCGGACGCGCCGGCCCGTGAGTCCTTCCTCGCACGCTCAGCGTTGAGTTCCAACAGGCGCGCTAGAACCTCATCACGTACGTCGTCAGGCCAGCGGTAGTGCCATGGCTTCTTCTTATTGCCGTCGGCGTCATCGTCGGCCTCGTAGTCGAGCAGAAACTCGCAGTCGGTGCCGATGTCGCCCCATCCGTAGGATTGCAGGACCGCCCTATCCATGTCTGCGTGAAGCTCACGCAGCTTGCCAATGTCTGCGTCACGTTCATCCGGGTCGTGGAAACGATTGTAGGTTCTGGTCAGGCCCTCGTTGTTCCGGACCATTAGGGCCGCACGGAACTCGTAATACGCTTGGCCGGAGGAGTCTAGGGTCGGGAGTGAGTCCCAGCTGTCCGGAAACGGATAGGTCTCGAAGCAATCCGAGGGCGTGTAGCGAAGATCGTCCTTCATCGAGGAAGCAAGGAAGCGGGCCCACACCTCGTGGGGCCTCGACTGCACCACCGCGAATCCACCCGACTCCTCAAGGTCGATGACCACGACAGCATGCGAGAAGACGTAGGTAACTGGCGTGAACGCAAAGGCTAGTGCTCGCCCGACGCCAGACACACAGAGGACTCGCCGTCGAAGCGCAATCCTCGAGTACAGCTCTGGACGATGTGCTTGGTACGCCCACCAACGCCGCCTCAGCGGGACATTGTTCGGGTTGCTCCCAAGTCGAAGTCGCTCTGGCTTGACCTTCTGTTCGACTATCCGCCTGAGTTCAGGCCAGGCTTCCAGTTCGGGTTCAGTTGGAACGTCGCTGAGCTGAATGACGAAGCGGGAGGGCCTCTGCAACGGATCGGAGTTGATCTCCTCGCCAACCAGGTAGGGCGGCACGCGCGTTACCCAGTCCGGATGGATCCCGAGGAGCCGTTGTCGCTCTGCCACCGGGGTGCAATCTGGGTCGCCGTCGGCGAACAGGAAACCCTGCCCATAGATCTTGCTACCCAGTGAGAAGTACGGATTGGCGGAAAGTCGTTCAGGCGATCCATCCGTGTCGCCAGGTACCAAGTAGGCACTGATCCGGCTCACGGGGGCCCCGTCGAGAAGCCTGGCCTGCCCAGGGTTGTTCTTGACAACATGAACGACGCTCACCACGACGGCCGCGGAACCCGGCCACCGCAGGCGGCGAGTTGCGTTGTAGATATCTCCACCCTCAGCAGCTATGACACGGAGACCACCCTCTCGCGTGTCTCCCTGAGAGATCGTGTTGGTGGCAATGAGACCCAAACACCCCGTCCCTCGTAGGTTGTCGAAAGACCGGCGGAAGAAATAGGCGACTAGATCGCAGTGATGCCGGCAGCCCGGAAAGAGCATCGTCAACCACTGAAAGTACGGCATGCCGTATTGCTCAGAAATCTGGGTTCCGCCGAGGAAGGGCGGATTGCCGACGATGGCGTCAAAGCCCGGGTTCTCCCGGTCAAAGACTTCCGGAAACTCGATCTCCCAGTGGAGAGGGGCGAGTGGATCCTCACTATTCCTCAAGTCTTCGAGCCGGCCCCGGTGAGCTTCGGCTCCGCCGCTCATGACTGTGCCCGCGTACTCACCGCGCCGGCGCTCGCGATCCTTCGCCTTCTCACCTTCGAAGAACGCGGCCACGACCAAGTCCCCGAAGAGGCGCACCTTTCCCAACTCGAATTGGGCCTCGTCCCACAAGTCACGCAGCTCCCAGTCGGATACGCTCTCGCCGGCTTCGCGTATCCGCTGCCGCAACTCGGCAACCTGGCGTATCTGCTCACGAACATGCATGGTCTCGAAGCCAGCCTGAAATCGGGGCGCATCTGGATCCCAGTGGAACGCCTCTATCTGCTTCCTCGAGAGGCCGACCAGCGAGTCGCCAAAGCGCAGCGCGTGGTCGACGAAGGTCAGGGCGTGGTCCTTGGCCAACGTTACAAGCCAAAGGGAGACCTTCGCGAGATCCACAGCCAGTGGGTTCTTGTCGACGCCATAGAGACATCGTTGGGCGATGAGCCTTCGGGCGAAGATCACCTCGTCCTCGTCCGCTGGTATAGCTGGCGCCTCGCCGTGGTAGTGCCAGGCCTCTACCAGCGCATCTCCGAGCTGGCGGCAGGCCTCCACGAGAAACGCGCCGGAGCCCATCGCCGGGTCGCAGATCTTCAAGTCGAGGATCTGCGCAGGCCGTGGAGGCGCGTCGTGGGCTCCGCGCAAGCGCGCCAGGATTGGCTCCACTGTGGTGCGAACGATTGGCCCGGTGAGAGCGCGCGGCGTGTAGTGCGAGCCTGAGCGGCGGCGTTCCTCACTCGGCTGCAGAACCATCGCACCGGGTGGCACAAGGTCCGGCGTAGCATCAAGGTCGATGACCGGAAGCAGGGCTGCGTGTAAGTCTTCGAGCGTCAGCGCGGCCACTATCGCCTTCCGCACGCCATCAGGGAGCTTGCGATCGGCGCACTCTTGCAGCCACTTCTCGCGGTCGGTCGTTGTCTTGGCCAGTAGCTCATCCAGATCCACGGCCGTCGGCGCGCCGTGCGGCTTCTGGGCCTTGACTCCGACCGATCGACCCCTGGCGGTCTGGAGCCGGAAACCCATCATCGTCTCGTAGACGGAGCCGATCTGCTCAACGTCGAGAGCTCGATAGGAGATGCGCTCGCCGTCCAGGACCAAGAGCTTATCGAGGGCGCGGAATATCGTGCCGTCAGGCACGAGCGGCGGTTCGATGCGCTCGTGAGTCTGGCGCGCACCGCCGGATCGCCGGCCCTCCAGGAACTTGAAGCGATCCGGGTCGAATAGGACGCCAAGGCGCCTTGGAAGCCGCATATGGCCCGACTCGGCGCCATCATGGACCATGCGGAAGAGCACGAGAAGTTGAGCCCATGCCCCATAGCGCTGGTCCATGGTGTCTGGGAAGAGCGCGGCGTCTTCGCGCAGCCGCTCGTGGAGGCCCGCGAGTGAGTAGTAGCGCAGGAACGTCTCGTCCTCTGGCAACATGTCCCGCTCCTCAGCGAAGAGCAGAAAGACGAGACGCAGGATCACCGTGAGAAGCGCTCGGTAGATCTCGTCGGGATGGTCGACCAACGGCTGCCGCAGCAGCTCTCCTTTGGAGGCGTCGTTGGCGGCCTGGAACCCTCTCAGCAACTCGTAGAGCGCGTGCAGAACTTGCTCGGAGAGCCGCTCGCTTACCTCGTTCTGGAACTTGCGGCTGTCCTCGAGCAGCGCGGCGAGGCGCTTCTCACGGGGGAGGCTCAGGAGACGCTGTTCTCCGAGCAGCAGGCGCATCGCGGTCGAAATCGGCCGGCCCGGGGTTAGAACCATGTCCGCGACCCGGAAGTCGAGCCAACCAGAACTCTCTCCGCGCGGCGCGGATACCAGGCGCATCACGCGGCCGTTGAAGAGAATACCGGCGGACACCCCCGTCTGGCGAAGCAACCGCTCCATGCGGCTCTGTTCTCCGGCGTCAGGCTGGGCGTGGCCGGGGTCTACGACTTGGACTAGGAGTTGCCACGGGCATGCTCCTTCCTTTGGATCGAACTCACGCACGGCGAAGTCGGGTCGCAGGGTCTCCCCGTCGTCAGGGACAGAGACCTCGAGTTCGGGCGGGATAGGGCGCTCTGCTGTGCCGGCATAGCCTTTGGGTGAGAAGGTCCACTGGAGGACGGACTCGGCAAAGGCTCTGAAGTCGGGCAGGTATGAGACCGGCCCCTCTTTGGGCTCGAAGGTGTGCTCATCGACACACGCGCGCAGGAGCCTCTGGCCCTCAACGTCGCGCCGGTCTAGGATCGCGCCCGCGCGCACCAGAGCCGGCGCGGAGACGACTAGGCCCGTTGGCCGAACAAAGCCGATCCACTCGAGGTGAGCGAGGATCTCGGGGTCGAGCTTGGTTCTGGCCATCAGTTAGTCTCCGGCCAGAGGTAGACCAGGCCGACGGGCTCGACGCGGGTTGCGCGCACCTCGTAGAACTCGCGGATGCGACGCGGCTCCTGCTCGAGATCATGCGCAAACGTCTTGAGCTTGGTTCGCCAGGACTTCATGTTCGACTCGACCTGGCGTCGTTCCTCATCCTCAAAGTCGAACGTCAACTGCTGAAACTGCTGTTCGTATCTGTCCAGCTCCTCCTGAACGCGCGTCCGCTGCCGCTCAAGCACATCTCGCAGGTCCCTCTCTTCCCGCTCACCGCGTCTCTTGAGCTTGTCGATAGCTAGGGCGGCCAGCTCTTCCGAGCGCGGCCCTAGCTGCGGCCGGAGATCCTCAATGTCGCGGGCGGCAGCAGCGAGAAGTCTTCGCTGAACGGTTTCATTAGGCACATGGCGGCTCGAGTCGGCAAGTGAACGCTCAAGGAGTTCGAGAGTCTTGGTCTCGGTCTCACGCGCGTAGGGGCTAAGTGGACCCTTGCGCTGCGACGGCTCGATCCAGCGAGCCGCGAGCGGTATCAGCTCTTCGTGTAGTCGCTCAGCGCCCTGGCCGTACAGTGACAGTCTGCCCAGGAGGACCACCCGCGGGATTGAGTCGGCGGCCTGTGCGAAGCAGGCGCGCGATAGGTCGTGGTAGATGAAGCCCTGCGAACGGAACCTCGACAGCAAGCGCTGGGCGACCCGCTGGTCCAGGTGCAGATGGACCGTGTCTTCGGTGAGCACGCCGGCGTCCTCGAAGATCACCGGCCGGATCGGCGCATGGCGGCGCCAATCGGCCACCTTCTCATCTTGCTTACGAGGCTCCCGGAGCGTGTCCAAGGTAGCGGCCCAGCTCGGGTCGGTCTGGGCGCGTCGATCGAGCGGCGGGAAGGTCCAGACTCGGCGGCCATCCCCGTCGGTCCTCTCGACGAGGGGCTTTGCACCCAGGAGCTCAAGTGAGCAAGACAGCGCGTCGCGGAATGGCGCTGCCTCGAAGCCCGTCCAAGTCCGAGACGCCTCGAGCAACGTACGACAACGTTCAATCTGGACCTTCAGGTCTTCCTGACGATCCCTTGCCCCCTCGAGCTCCTCCTCGGTGACGCGCTTCCTTTCCGCATCGAGGTCAGCCTGCTCGATCTCAAGCGCGAGCCTCTCGGCATCGCGATGGCGAATGCCCTGCCCCAGGCGACGCTCGATATCGTCGTCGATCACCTTCGATAGGCTGCCGAGCTCCTTCTTGATAGTCTCGGTCTTCCGAACGAGCACCTCGAGCACCCGATCTTCGATGCGCTGTGGCAAGACGAAGTAGTGGCAGCGGACTTCCGCGGCGGGCTGGAGCTTGCGGTCAATGCGGCCGTTGCGTTGTTCGATGCGACCGGGGTTCCAGGGCAGGTCGAAATGGAAGAGGTCCGTGCAATGCGCCTGGAAGTTGAGACCCTCACGGGCCGCATCAGTAGCGAGCAGGATGCGAAGCGGGTCCTTGGCCGGATCGGTGTTGAACCGACGCTGGATCTGTTGGCGGCGCTCACCGCTGGTGAGGCCGTCGATGACTGCTATCCGTTCGTCGGCGCGGTCCGTACCCTCGATCGCCTGCCAGAGGATCTCCTTCAGATACCGCTTCGTCCCCTCGCGGTTCTCAGTGAAGATGAGCACACGGCGGTTGTTCCACGCGGGGAGCGTGCCGTTGCCCCGACTGCCGAACGGCGGCAGGTCGGGGATCAGGTTGACCCGAATCCAGTCGATCAGCCGTCGGCTCTTCGCGTCCGGGGCGTATCGCGACCTCTCCGCAATCTGCTGCATCTGATCGAGAAGGGCCTGCTCCTGGCGCCACATGGCTTCAGCGGCCGCGTCTCGGGGGGACTGGGCCTCCGTGGCGGTCGTGACTGCTTCGATCTCGGCCGTCTCGTCGGCCTCGAGCTCCTCCGGCGTCCACTCAGCACGCTCGTCGTCCGCATCGGGCGCTGCCGTGAAGAGAGTCATTTCCTGGTCGCCGGCCCGGGCGACCGCTGCAGACGCGACTGCGCCCTTCTGCCATTGCCGCTCAACCGTCACTCGGTGCACCTTCAGGCTTCGAGCGAACGCTTCAATCGATGACAGGAGTCGCTGCTGAAGGCCAACAACGAGCAGCCCGGCGGCTGCCTGCGTGTGGCGGGTTGTGCTGGCGAAGCGAGCTTCGCGCGCCGTTCGGTACTGGTCTAGAAGGTCGGATAGTACGAGTTCAGGGGCGTCGAGCGGGAGGCCGTCAATCGACACCCGTTCGACTACGCGCCTGGGGAAACCACCCTGAACCTCTCGGATGTCCTCCTTGAGCCGGCGGACCATCACGTCTTCCAGAGCCTTCTTGCCGCGCACCTTGACGCCGCGGGTGAAGCGATAGGGATCCAGGAGTTCCAGGAGAGTTGAGAAGCTGTTGGAATGGCCGTTGTGAGGAGTAGCCGAGAGGAACAGGCGGTGTTCAAAACGGACGCTGAGGTCGCGTACGGCGTGCGTCAACTTCGTCTCGATGCCGTAGCGCCCACCGCTCGCCGGCGCCGCATGGTGTGCCTCGTCCAGGATCAGGAGGCTGCCCGGTAGGAAGGCCCCGAGCCACTCGCGCATTGGGTCGGCGTAAGTTGGGTCGATCAGGAGGTTGTGCGAGACCAGGAAACGGCTATGGGTGCGCCACGGGTTTACCCCGAACCCACGCTCGCGACGCATCCTCGTCAGGTAGGCGCGATCAAGGACCTCGAAGATGAGGCCGAAGCGCTCCTCGAGCTCAGCCTTCCACTGCTCGAGGACGGACGGCGGAGCCGCCACGACGATCGTCTTGGCCTTCTTGCGAAGGAGCAGCTCCCGCGCTATTAGGCCCGCCTCGATTGTCTTCCCGAGACCCGTGTCGTCGGCAATGAAGAGGTTGACCCGAGGCAGTTGTAGCGCCTTACGAAGGGGCTCCATCTGGTAGGCGTCGATCTTGATGCCGGCTCGGAACGGGGCCTGGAAGAGGTTCGGATCCGTGGCCGTTACGCAGTTCCAGCGGAGCGTGTGAAGAAAGGCCGCAAACTGACGCGGATCGTCAAAGCCCCTGGCCGCCAGATCCTTCCAACCCTCTTCCTCAATGATCCGCCGGTCTAGCTCGTAGTCCCAGAATGCATCGAGCGACTGGCCTTGGGCGTCATCGTCGGCACAGGCGAGGCGGACGAGACAGGACTGGCCCGGCGTGGTCGGCTCGACGACCTCCTCGACGAGCCATCGGCGAGAACGGACTTGAACTAGCTCACCGACGGCGGGATTGCGGGTAGGAAGAGTGCCGGCCTGTCCAGTCAAAGCGCCCGCCTCGGCCTTGCTGCGAGCAGAAGCGCTGGGCTGTCACCTTCGATGGAGGCGCGCGTACAGTCAGCTGCGTGACTTACACGAGCACTCATCGACCACCCCCAAGGAGAACGTTTAGATCCGACGATCCTAGGCCGCGCCGCGCCGACGGAGAGCGGCGTGCGAGAGGCTCCAGCCTACCGCGTGTGAGCCCGCCGGTGGTTGCGGATTTGTCAGCAAAGTGGAGGCCCAGTTCGTCTTGCTGAAGTAACCCGCCGCCTCTTCCCGTCGGTCGACGACTGGCCGTCTCGGTCATCGTGCCCAAACTACCGGTTTGCGAGACTCGATTCTTCTACGATGAAGTGCGGCCGGGCGAAGAGGCTACGGTGGTCCAAATGCTGGAGAGACGGATGGGTGGGGAACCGAACCTCCTCGACAATTCATGCGCCTGAGCGACTGGCTGGAGAGCCAGGACCGAGCGCCTAATCGCGCGTACGCCGTAACTGATCTGAGCGAACGGGCCGAACGGCCCGCAGAGCTGCTTCCCTACCTCGCCGCCCTGCTAAGTGACGCAAAGATCGACCCATCTCATGTTGATCGCATCGCTGCCGCCCTGGGCTTCGAGGATGTGAGAACCCGGCTCGTGCCAGGCGGGCCGGCGGTGCGAAGAGGAGAATTCGGGGAGACCATCGCGGCCGCCATCCTCGAGGAGATCGAGGGATGGAGAGTTCCGATTCCGAAACTGAGGTATCAAATCGATCCCACGCAGACTCAGCCAGGAACGGATCTCCTCGCCGTCCAGATGGATGGCCCGGCAATCGTTGGCCTCCATTTCGCGGAGAGCAAGTTGCGCAGCGGTGCCGACAATCGGGCGGCCGTCGCTGCCCACGGCCAGTTGGCCGAAGATCAGAAGAGGGGCTTCGCAGACATCCTGGTGTTCGTCTTGGCCCGGCTTCTGGAGAGAAACTCCGAACTGGCAGACCCTCTGGAGCGTTACCTTGCGGGCCGATCCCCTGGCGACCGAGGGACCTACGGTATCTTCCTCACCTTTGATGAAACGGCATGGGGTGAGTCCGTGCTCGACGCCCTTGACGCCGAAACCGAACTCCTCGATCCCTTGGCAGTCCGTATCACCCGTCTGCGAGACCTGCGTGGTCTAGCCGACGCCGTCTGTGCCTCGGCCGGCATTCCGTTCGTGGACAACGATGACTAGCCACCTTGTCGAGCGTGGCTTGGCCTTGGCCGCCGATCGTGGGCTGCTGCAGGAGCTTGCCCAGATCCGTGCGAAAGCAACCCTGACGGAGGTTCTTGGCACGGCACCAGAATACCGGTGGAGGTACGAAGCAGACCGAGTGGTTCGGAACCTGGCTTTGCTCCACGTCGCCCTGACGAGCGGCGCGGATGGAACCGCTGATCATCGAATAGCAGAATCAGCTCGTATCGCTGCACAAGCATGGGAGAGTCTCGCAGCCCTTACGGAACGCGTCGACCGCCCCACGGCCTTGATGAACGCGTCACTCCAGTACGAGATCGCCGGCTTCCAAGCCAACGCCGCCTGCGTGGCCCGCATGGCCGCTGACCGCAAGGACTGGACCACAGACCCAACTGCTGCAGGGGTCGCCTCGGCTTTCGCTCAGCGCCTATTCATTCGAACTCGAGTGCTCGGCGCCGCGCTGCGGACGGCTCCCACAGAGGCGACTGGCGAAGCCGATCTGTTGCGCCGTCTGTCGATGGCACTCACGGCAGACGCACTGGATCATGCGGCCCGTCATTTCCTCTCGGGGGATGACGGCCAGTTTCAGGAGGCGATGGACAAGCTGGACATGGCCTACCATGCTCTTCAGGACGCCTCTCTTCTACCCGACGCTAACCTCGTTGGCGGCCTACGCATCTTGCTCCCGCAGATGCATCAACGCTCCACTTGGAGGTCTCTCGGCGGGCGCGCGCCTGGCGTTCCACGTTGGGGAAGATACTTGCGCGTGCTGGCCCGCGGCCTCGGTAGCAGTGTCATCGACTCAAGATCGATCTCCGAGCTGTGGCCATCGCAACTGCAAGCTATCGAAATGGGTTTGCTGGATGCGGGCGGCAGCAAGGTGATTCGTATGCCGACGAGCGCCGGCAAGACTCGAGTCGCCGAAATGGCCATAGTCCACACACTCACAACTCGGCCTGGCGCCCGAGCTTTGTACGTCGCCCCTTTCCGGGCGCTCGTCAACGAGGTCACGGAGTCGTTCTCGAACTTATTCACCGACCTCGGTCTGGCCGCAGCGTCAATCGTCGGCGCTTACGAGCAAGACGATGTTCAGCAGCTGAGTGCGGAGCAGGACCGACTACTCGTGCTGACTCCGGAGAAGCTAGATCTTCTACTGCGGATTGAGCCAACCATCTTCGACGGCGTTGAGATCGTCGCCCTAGACGAGGGCCAACTTGCGGGCGACCCAACACGCGGAGCCAAGTACGAGCTCTTGGTCACGCGGCTCCGTCGGCGGCTGCCGACAGCGAGATTCCTGATACTTTCCGCGGTCGTACCAGATCAGACTCTCTCGGACTTCGCGGCCTGGATGCGTGCTGACGTGAATCACGGAATCGTCACGACAGATTGGCGCCCTGCAACTCAGCGGGTCGCAGCGTTGGAGTGGAACGGCACTCACGGAGTCCTGCGCTATGTCGAGGGAGAGGGCCAAGAGGGAATGGCGCGCTTCGTGCCTGGCCTCATTGAGCAGCGGGCCTTTGAGTACGTCAGCCGGGAGACTGGCAGGGTCCAACACAGGCGGTTCCCTACCCGCACCAGCAAGAGCGAGGTGGCCGCAGCCGTGGCGTACGAGCTTGCACCCCGCGGCCCGATTCTAGTGTTCTGCGCCCAAACCAACTGGGTCAAGAGCGTGGGATCCGCCTTCCTGGAGCGAATCGACTATGCAGAGCTAACAGGCGAGACCGTGCCTGCGGCCTTCCGCAAGACTCAGGATCGGCCCGAACCTGTGGCCGCGCTCCCGGTCGCGCGTGAGTGGCTCGGCGAGGCAAGCCTGGTGGCCAAGCTTCTGGAACGAGGTGTCGGACTGCACTACGGGCGCCTTCCCGACGCCGTTCGGGAAGCGATCGAAGAGGATTTCCGCTCCAGACGTCTCGACGTGCTGATTGCGACCTCGACGCTCGCACAGGGGGTGAATCTGCCCCTCAGAACCGTCGTCTTTCACAGTTGTTGGCGGACCGATACGACAACGCAGACGAGGCTGCTGGCTCGAGAGTATTGGAATATCGCGGGGCGCGCGGGGCGGGCGGGTGAGGAGACAGAAGGAAGCGTGATTCACCTGGTTCTCAACCCTAGAGACCGGCGCGATTTCGATTTCTATCTCGCTCGGCGCACGGCAGTAGAAGATGTGGACAGTGCCCTTTTCACCTTCCTCAGCCAGTTGGTGGCCCGCCGGATCTCCCCCGCGGCCGTTGGCGAGGCGCTCGACTCCGAGATTCTCGCGATTCTCGTTGAAGAAGGAGTCGACGACCTGACCACGACGATTGGGGAGATATTGGATGGCAGTCTCTGTCGCGTCCAAGCTGACCGGAAGCGAGTGCCGATGGGGAGTCTCGCAGACGCAATAGGCGCTGCGGCATCGCAGATAGTGACGCAGGTCCCGGACCCGGACTTGCGTCGAACGTACAGCACGACCGGCCTCACCACCGCAGGCTGCGAATCAATTCGTGAACACGTGGGGAGCCACTCGGATGGGCTCCGAAGTCACCTGACCGAGTCCACTGCGGAGTCGCAGCGAGCTGTGGTTCAGTTGGTCCTCGAGGGCCTGGCCGGGGTCCCCCAGATGGCCAAAGCGAGCACCTATGCCGGAGATTTGCCTCAACTTGTCGAACGCTGGGTCCAGGGCCATCCGGTCGCTGACATCGCCCAAACCATCGGCGCAGGGGAGCAGGAAGATCTGGCCTTCATCATCGAAGAGGTCCTAACGTATCTGCTTCCCTGGGGCTCTTCGGCGTACCTTCGCATCGCCGCTGCGCTTCTCGAGGTTGAGTTGTCACCGGCCATCAGGGTGATTCCTGCCTTGCTCAAGTACGGAGTGCCAAACGCCGAAGCGGCGTGGATACAGGGGGCCGGGATCAGATCCCGGCAGCTTTCAATCGCTCTGGCGAGCCGCTACCGCGCCGGTGAGATCGCCCGAGGCCCCGCGGCCGTCAGGCGATGGCTGTCGCGGCTCGATCCTCAGGTCCTGATCAACGAGTTCGGCGCGGCACCCTCAATCGCCGCATCGGCGGCCCGCGCGATCCTGCGCTCGACCAGCTCAGAACTCCTCAATCTCTATGAAGCCGGAGCCCTCTTCCCACGCACCGTTACGATTCAACTCTCGCAGGCCGCCCAAGCAGTTGGAGTCCCTGACATCATCAGACCGGGGAGCGACCTAGCGCTAGTGCGTGACTACTTCAGCCAGATCAGCCGAAATTCTGTCGCCGTCGAAGCGGCTGGATTGAGGCTGGGATATCTCCCGATGGAACTGGCCCGCGTGTTGGCGCTGGAGATCGACTCAGGCCGCCGCTTCGGCGCGAAGGTCGCCCTGGCTGTGCCGGAGCTCCGGCAGGACGCGATCTCCGTCGACCTCACCGAGATCCCGGGCTGACGGTTCGATTCCCGCCGGTAATCGACCTAGGAGCACATTGGCCTCCCTCCATTTATGCGGGCCAGCCTACCGCCGCCCCGCAGGTCAACCACCTCTGCGAAGCTCTAGGAGCTTGCGATCCAGGTCGTTGGCGTCTCGCGTGTGGTCATGTCGGCGAAGCAGCTCAATCGCCTCCTGAGCCACCTTGCCGACGCTCGATGCCTCTATCCGCAGCGTCGCTATCTCGGCGCGAAGATCGACGGCATCGGCGCCGCACCAGTCACGAAGAATCGTCCGGATTGGTTGTCCGTGCTCCTCGTCTACGCTCTGACAGACCTCCGGCTCAATCCAGTCGTCCTCGCGTCCGCGCCTCGCATGCCATCGACCGTACGTCGCCTCGCGGCGTGCGTCGGCTTCCTCCTTCTCGACATAACGCAGGACCTTGTACGGCTCCCGTTCCGCGGTCCGCACCGCCACGGCGACGGTCACGGTCCAGGGTGAGATCAAGTCCCCGGCTTCCTCAAACGAGACCTTGTCCCGGAACGCAGCCGGCGCGACTTCGAGGAGGCCGGCCAGGCCTGAAACGTCATGGATCTTCACGATCCCTCGTGTGGAATTCCACCCCAGGTCGGCAAGGTCATCGGGGATCAGCAGGTCGAAGACGATGCTCGCGGCCAACTCTTCGGCGTTCGACGCGTCGATCGAGGCCCGAGATACCTCGTCCCAGCGCCGTTCCCGCGCCAGGTACTCGTCGACTCCACTCCACGGCACCTTGAGGCGAGCCGGCGGGACCCAGTCCTGCCGCCCCTCGAACTCGTCGTCGACGAAGCGCACGAGTATCCGTTGCGGCTTCTTCACGCCGAATCGAACGACCGCGACCTGGACCAGAAGGTCCTGCTGGCGAACGCGGTAGGCCCAGAACTCGCCCGCGGCAGGTCCGGTCGGCTGTGGCACGGCATCGCCCGCCAGCGCGGTCATCCGGCGCCTTCGACAAAGAAGATCATGTGCATTGACTCCGCCCTCCGGAGCCACAGGATAATCGGTGCCTTGGCGCTCGAACCGAGGTTGGCGGCGGCGCCAGCCCAGGCCCCTCCATCGCGCGCGCGTGAGGCGTGGGGTTCCGGGCAGCGCGGGAACCCCCTGGACGGCTCACCGAAATGTCTCCTGGAACCCGCCAGGGCGGGCCTAGTGGCGGCCTACAAACCGTCGGCGAGTTGGGTTGTGACTCTCAGCGGGTACGGCGACGGAGAATCATCGTCCGCGTCCGCGATCGGCTTGGGCTCCGCCGCTGGGACGGGCGGAATGAAACCGCC
>Ga0182027_10002431_pt1 | contig 30262 bp, 29 predicted proteins | sample 712E1DmetaG_FD_121300 | JGI IMG/M metagenome (GOLD analysis project Ga0182027, IMG submission 121300) | Permafrost microbial communities from Stordalen Mire, Sweden - 712E1D metaG (Illumina Assembly) | ecosystem: Environmental > Terrestrial > Soil > Wetlands > Permafrost | place: Sweden...
ACGGCTACTCACGGTGTCCCGCTCCGCGGGACTGCTGCCGTTCCTGTTGGCGTACCCGCTACGCAAGGAAAGGCGGAGGAACCCAGCAGAATCCCAAAACCCAACTTTTATGTCGCGCACCCAGACGTGAATCCTAACTGGACGCCTTTTCGCAAGGCCTCTATAATCGCCGATGGACCTTCCCGGGGGGTGGTTATGCGCAAGCGACAGTGCTTGAGGCGGATTTGGACAGGCACAATCACAGCGAAGTCGGTATTTCGGACGTTCCTGTTGGCGGTGGGAATTGCGCTTACGGTCATGAGGGCGTGGCCGCAAGACGCGCTCAAGGCGGTCACCGACGATGTGAGTTACAACGCCGGCTCGGAAGTCCGTCTCAAGGTCTTTCTTCCCCCTTCTGGCCATCCCCGGTCAACCCCTTTTGACATCTCGGCCAACCTTCGCTATGCGGGAGAAAAGGAGTCCTTCGAAGTAAGAAACGTGGAGATCGCCAGCCGCTTGAACCCCGGCGGGAAGGAAGCGGCGACAGAATACCGCACTCTTTGGAAGATTCCCGAAGAGGCAAGAACCGGGCGTTACGAAGTTGATGCTGTTTTAACCGATTCCCAATCGCGGGAGGCCCTCCTGGTAGCCCGGCGAGTGGCCTCCTTCTCAGTTTATCGAAAGCTGGTGAAGATCGAAAGAATCCTGCTTGACCGAACCTTTTACACGCCGGGGGATGCGGTCGCGTGCAAAGTTGATCTTAAAAATCTTACGGGTCACACGATCAGTAACCTGCGAGTGGAGTTTTCCGACCGCTACTGGCCGTGGACGGCGCAAACCTCGGAGCGCGCCGGAGTTGATGTGGTAACGATTGGGGAGGCGCTTTCCTTAACTGCCGGAGGCGAACAGGAACTCCAATCCGCAAACGCTGCCGTTGCCAAGCAGGTCCAACAACCTGCGGTGCAGCAGTATGCAGCGGTGGTGTGGGACCATGACCGCAAGAACATCTACGACATAGCATTTAGTTCCGAGGTCTTCATTCAGCCCGCCGGGGTTATCGATCCGCACCCGTACCCCTTACAATACGTTTTTCCGAATCTGGACGCCGTCAACATCTCAAGCTATCGGCGCTTCTATCCTCCCGGCCTGGATTCGGCCGCCATTCAAATCGAGCGCGAGCACACGATGTTCCCCTCGGGGAGCGAAGTGGCGTTGCGCTTCTCGGTGCGCAATCCCACGGACCAGCCCTGGCGCGGCGTCACCATTCGCGTCCGCTTGTTCGACCCCGAACGCCGGGAGCTCGCCACCAGGCAAGTAGCCGCGGGAGTCAACCTAGACCCGGGAGCCTCGAGGCCTTCCGAGGAAATCAAGTTCGCGCTTCCGGCAGGTCAAAACGGGATTTTCCGAGCGCAAGTGGAGGTAAGCGACACGTCGGGCGAGACACTGGCAACGGGCGTTCTCGAGCTGGCCGCCAACCCCTTGCCACGTTCCATCTTGATTTTCTGCGCCCATCAGGACGATGAGGGAGCGCACGCCGGGATCATCCGCGCGGCGGTGGAGAATCACATCCCTATTCACGTCGTCTATTTCACCTGTGGCGATGCCGGCTCGTGTGACCGATACTACGAGCATTCCTGCGCACCTGCTGAGGCTCTGAACTTTGGCGTCCTGCGCATGGAAGAGGCGGGCCGGTCGTTGGGGCACCTTGGCTTGGCGCGCGAAAACATCTATTTCCTCGGCCTACCCGACGGCGGCTCCGGCCAGATCTGGTATGACCACGTGGAGGCCTCGAACCCTTACCTCTCCGTGCTGCTGGCCAGCGAACATGCGCCTTACGAGGGTATCGCTGAGCCCAATCTCCCCTTTGCGCGTCGTGCCGTGGTGGAAGCAGCCAAGCGATTCATCCGCGAGTTTCATCCCGAGGTCATCTACACGGGACACCCTGACGAGCGCCACGTCGACCACCGCACCAACAATTGGTTCGTGGTTAAGGCGCTCCAGGAATTACTCCGTGAAGGCGTGGTCCGGCCCGACCTTGCGCTGCTGACTGACCAGGTATATGGCCCGGGGCCGCAAGCCCACGCGCCATACCATTACCAGAAACACGTGCTGAGCGTCTCCGGGGACGCCATGACTCTGGCGCAGGAGGCGGGATCCTTCTATCAATCCCAGGGTGGCAACCGTGAACTGGGCCACCTCCGCACTTTTGACCAGTTGCGACGTGTGGAAGTCCACTGGCAAATCCTGGATTGGAAGGACCATGAAGGGTGGAATGAAAAGCACTGATAGTTCCTTGTCCGTTGTCAGTCGTCCGTCGTCCGTTGTCACTTGGAACACACGATCGGGAAGCCGATGTATTTTGTAACGACCACGCACATCTGACCACGACGACTGACCACGGACCACGGACAACGGACAACGGTTGAGAACCGAATGACTGAACCTGAGAAACCTCACGAATTGGAGACCGTGCAAACCGAGAATTGCCCCTCTCACGAACAGTTCCCCACTGACCCTTTTCCCTGTCCGGCCTGTGGGCAGTTGTTGGCGCCCTCCTGCCGGGTCTGCGTCGCCTGCAAGCACGCGATCGATCCCGCCGAGGTTCGCATACCCATAGCACTCCCAGTGGTGGGAGAACCGGCGCCACGGGAACTCGAACCCGTGCGCTTTCCCTGGCGAATCTTCGTGATCGTATTTGCGATATGGGTGGTGGGCGCGACTCTGGTTCAGCGCTACATGGACCCCTGGAAAGGCCAGCTAGTGCCGGCAGGCGTGCAAATCCTTTGTTCCTTGTGGGTCCTTTTCGACGCCCTGGAAAAGCGGCTGCCAAGACCACTAAGGTGGGGGATGGGCACCCTGCTGCTGTGGCCGATCATTTTCCCCTGGTACTTGGCTAGAAGAAGTCACCCCAGGCAACCCTGCCCGTTCGTCGAAGCGCAGATCAGACCCATAACGCGAGCGGTACTCCTTATCCTCCTGGTCTTTTTCGTTTACTTGATTTTCAAGCAAGCCCCACCGCACTGAAAATGGCATCCCTCCATGCTGAAGGAGGTGGCTAATGCTCTGCCAGAATTTCAAAATTCAAATGGCAAGTGGCAAGGGTCGTGGATGTTTGCCCTCTCCCCTGGGGAGAGGGTGGCCCGCGTCCGGCGTTTTCACCAGTCCGTCAGCCGACGGAGCCGGGTGAGGGGTTACTTCCGTCGCCAAGCAAATTTGTTGTGCCCGGCTAAGTCTTCGTTAGGTGGCGCAGACATGCATGTTTTCTGAACGTCTGCGATTGCCCGAAGGGACGGCTCCTCGCTTCCGATGGGTTCTCCGACCGGTCCTAGAAGCAGGGCGACTCGACTCGCCATTCGGCTCGATGATCGCAGACATCATAAACCGATGTCTGCGTCACCGCCGGGGGGAAGTGGCGTGTAGCTTTCAGATGACACCGGCAGAGCTACTGCTCCAGTATCCTTATTTTGTTGAGCAGTTCATCCCTGTCGCTCCGACTGGGGTCCCTTCGAAGGACCTCCTCGAACCAATGCGCCGCATCAATGTAAAGGCCGAGATGCTGAAAACATAAGGCGACATTATACGGGGCGGCAGGGTCTTTGGGTTCTAGCTCCGCAGCCTTCTCGAAGCTCTGGCGAGCGAATTCCCAATTCTCGGTATCGAAGTAGGCATTTCCGAGTCGAAAGTGCATGCTCGCGTACTTTCCGTCAGACAGACGGATCGCTTGCTTCGCTGCGTTGATCGTTTCTTGGAAGCGGCGAAGACCGTATAGAGCGTCCGCCAAGATCGCATAGCCCCAAGGGTTGGAAGAGTCCAGGTCCGTCGCCTCTTTGGCGTGACTCAGCGCTTCCTCGTACACACCCCGTTTATTGAGAACGTCAGCTATTTGACGGTGGGCGACGGCAAGATATTTTTCGGACTTGTCCTTTCCCGTGCCCTCGGCCATACAACTCCGCGCGCAAGAAAGAATGGAATCAGGCTGCGGCACTATACTGTACATTGTTGCGGCATAGCACCAATTGGTGTAGGAAGCGCCGAGCTTTGCGACGGTCGCGTAAGCGTCGCCTGCGTCCTGGTAATCATCCGCTCGATTGAGTCTACTTCCTTGTGACTGCCAGTCGAACGCCGAGGCATTGCCGTCCTTTCTTAGCAATTCAAACCAAGCGCGAGCTTCCGTGCCGTTACCTAACGCGTCTGCACAGCGAGCCAAGCCTCGAATGCTGCTGACCTCCAGGCCGGCATCTGATGTTTTGCGGCTGGCAGAAAGCGCCATGCGAAAATTGGCTTCTGCCTCCACATACGTGTCCCTATCCTCTAGGACGTCCGCGAGCGCGTAATACATCTCGGCGCTGGGGGAGCGTGTTCCAGCAATAGCGGACCGCACAGATTTCTCTGCTTCGGCCCACAGCTTCTGCTGGTTCTCTCCCTGTTCCCAAATACCCTTGGCTGTCAATGCTTGTGCCAGAACCAGTTGACCTTCGCTTGTTGACTTCAGATCGACGGCGCGGCGAGCCGCCAAAATGGCAATATCCCAATCCTCTGAAAGTGCGTCTTTCGCGACGCGAAGAAGCACGGTCGGGTTGTTTCCTCCTTGGTCGATTGCCTTCCGTAAGAGTGCATTTATTTGGGATGTCTTAACCGCCCACGCTGAGTCGGGATCTGCCGAAAACTTCTCCTGATCTCGCTCAACGCGAACAGATTGCACTTCTTCTAAAGTCGCAATGCTGTTCGACGCCTCCACCGGGCTGCCACCCGCTAGGAGCACTTTCACCGCTGTCACGGGTACGGCAAAATTGAGATTCTGACCACTCGTGAGAATACCGACTGCATCGCCGACGACTTGTCCATCGGTGTTTAGGATGGGGCCACCTGACGAGCCGTGAGAAATGGGAGATGTAATTTGTAGGAGTTGCCTACCATTCGAGGTCCTAATGGCCGACACGAGACCTTCGCTGATGCTCCTGGCCAGCGCCTGCGGGTTGCTAATCGCAAACACTGAATCTCCGGGCGCGGGCAGTACATCTGCCAGGGGCAAGGGCTTGGTTAGGATTTCTGCATCGACCGCCAATACAGCAAGATCGTTGAACTCATCCATTCTCTCGACGTGGGCAGGGACTCTTGCAGGGCCCAACTCGACCACGATCTCTCCTGCTTTCGCAACGTGTGCATTCGTGATGATCTTCTTGCTTGCCACGAGGAAACCCGACCCTTGGGCTATGAATTCCCCCGAACTTGATTTGACATAAAGCAGGAAGACAGCACCTGCACAGTCGTTATAAATCCTCCGCCCCCGATCATCTGAGTGTGGTCTGGGTTCAGCCGCGCCTGAAACAACCTTTGGCCGCACCGGTTTGTTCTGCGGTGCGGCTTGGCCCATAACGACTAGTGACGCGGCAGCAATCAAGGCCACCAGCCCCAGCTGCTTCAGCCTGCGGTTTTGTTTCTCCAGGATAGTTGCGCGTTCGGGTATCTCTTCGAGGGCTGTCGCCGGCGAAATCATACTTGTCTCCCTCGCCTGAAAAAAGAGAAGCACCAGTGTAGGAAAGAGTTTAAACGATTTGCGCCCTATTATCCAGGGGTCCCGTAGCCACAGTCAGCGCCTTTGTAACCGTGGGTTTATGGTCATCGGAAGAGTTATGAAACACGTCAACCCCGTGATTGGCAGGCCTTCCAGCACTGTTTCAAAACCTACCCTTTTTGGAACATTGGCGGGGGCATCACTCGAACGGTATAACCACCTCGGCATAACTGCCCGGCGTGGCCGCGTTCACCACGGCGGCTATGCGTTCAAGGCGCAATCTGACACGTGACCATTTCGTGGTGCCGGTCAAAACAACGAGGGCGATTTTTCGTCCGGCAAGGTTCTGCTGGTAGCGGATTCTTCTGTCGGTGGTGAGCAATAGATCAAACGCCGCTTCCTCTGCGGCATTCAGCAACGCGCCGTTGTTGAGCTTGTCCCATCCTCTGGCTTGGGCTGTGATGATCGTGTGGCCGGGAAGCGCACGGGCAACGCCCTTTGGCGTTCCGTGGTCAAAGAGAATGAGCATCGACCTGCTCGGAGGGTTGCCCGGGTGCTGAAACCTTGAGGCTCTGGGCCACAAAATCAAGTACTGCTGTGATCTGCTCCCGCGTCACGTCGAATTGTTCCATCACTTCCTCGACGCTCAAATCCTCAAGGTTCTCAATGACGGTCGCAACGGGCAAGCGGGTATCACGAAAAACCCATGCGCCGCTGACTTTACCGGGGATGCTTTCCACGGCGGGGCATTGGGACCAATCGAGAGTTGCCATGATCTTCCCGTCCTTCGTCTTCATTGTAAGGATAAGCCTCATTTTAGGCAAGTTGCACGATGGACCCTGTCGCGGCAAAATGATAATGTCCGGTTTCAGCAAAGTAGAAATGTCCTGTTGAACTCCGTCAAACTTGACGGATGGAAAAACAGGAGATGCTGATGTTGAGTGGGAAAGAGCGGGACCGGTTGAAGGTGTTGCATGAAGTGCAGGGGGGACATTTGACGCAAGGGGAGGCGGGGGGGCAGTTAGGGATCAGCGACCGCGAGGTGCGAAGACTGCTGGTGCGGATGGCGGAGGAGGGGGTCAGGTGGTGGTGGGCACGGCCGGGTGGCGCAGACGTGCATCTTTTCCGCATGTCTGCGATTCCTCCGGTTAGTCAAGGCAACGCAGGGTAGATGGTAGCGCCGCTCACGCGCAGAATGGCGGCGGAAGGGCAGGTGGCATGCCCACAAATAGCCGAACATAAAGGACGTCATGTTGTACCATCCAATTGACGCCGGGAGGGCTGGCGGCGTAGGGTAAGGGCATAGCTTGAGAGGAGGGCCACAGATGACGATCACCGTTGACATCAGACCCGAGGTTCAGGCCGAACTCGCCCAGCAGGCCGCCGCCCGCGGGCGCGCGATCGAGGCGTATGCCGCGAGCTTGCTCGAAGAGGCTCTCCATCTTCCTGCCCGCGCGAACCAGCCAGCTTTCGATAAAGAACGTGCGCAGGCCGCGGGTGCGCGCATCCGCGAGTTGCGCAAAGGGGTCACGCTCGGAGGCCTGACGATCAGGGAATTGATCGAGGAAGGCCGTCCGTGAGCCGGTTCGTTCTCGACAACACCGTGACGATGGCCTGGTGCTTCACCGACGAAGCCACCGAATTTACTGAAACGCTGCTAAGCCGCCTTTCGAACCTGACCGATAGCGCGATTGTTCCGGCCTTGTGGCTGTACGAAGTGATCAACGTGACCGAACTGGCGGTTCGAAAAGGGCGCATCACGGAAGAGAAAGCGCACGCCTTTCTGGAAAGCCTCGCCGATCTGCCCATCGAAATAGAGAACCCGACCCGAACACAGATGTTTGTATCCGTTCGGGCGCTGGTCAATCAGTACAGGCTCGCCGCCTACGACGCCGCCTACCTCGAACTGGCTATCCGCCACAAGCTGCCGATCGCGGCGTCGGATAACGCGTTGGCGAATGCCGCGCGGGCCGCGGGCATCAACCTGGCCCAGCTATGACAACGGCGGCACTGGTGCCGACGACATTTTCCACGGAGCTACACCTGCCGGCGCCCATCACCGGGGTAGCGGACCGGGCCGGGTGGCGCAGACGTGCATCTTTTCCGCATGTCTGCGATTCCCCGAAGGGACGGCTCCTCGCTTCCCATCCGCTCTCCTACCGGTCCTGGAAGCAGGGCGACTCGACTCGCTATTCGGCCCGATGATCGCAGACGTCATAAACCGATGTCTGCGCCACCCGCGGGCTGATCTTCAACCACCTCCCTCACGTTCAAGAATGCGTTTAACATCGCGCTTGCCGTGCAGAATCCGAATGACGCGGATGGTGTCTTCGTCCAGAAGGTAATAAATCCGGATGGCCTCAAATCCCATAACCGGCCACGTGCGAAGAGTTTGAAGTTGCGGGTTGCTGGAACGATAGCGCAGACCCACATGGGGGTGCCGGCGCAACGATTGAACAGTGCGCCGGACAGCCTCTCGGAAACGAACGGCTAGGTGGGGAAGATTCAGGGTAACGAGGTAATAGCGAAACTGGCGCACCAGATCGTCGCTGGCGGCTTGCCGATACGAAACCTTCACGAACGTGGGCCCGTTTTATGCTCGGCAAGCAGGGCGTCCGTTTGCGCGTTCACCGAACCCCAAAATTCATCTTCCGCAAGTTCCTTCGATGCCAGACCTTCTGCAAGCAGAGCGTCCAGTTCCTCCTGTGTCCCCGCAAAATCCGGCACGGTGCGCTGTTCGACGGCAGCCAAGCCTGCATCCACGACTTCCTCAACAGACTCGTAGGCACCCCGGTCCATGACGGCGTGAACCCGCCGCTCTTGTTCTGGTGTGAGATGAATTGTCATGCCGTCCCGCCTCTCGTGTTCGCCAACCGCCGCTTCCGGTTGAAAATCGTAGCCGGTCATGAACCCGGCGGCACTCGTCGGGCCGCGCTCTTTTCGCGGAAGTGGGCAATAACCTCGTCACCGGAAATGGGCTTCACCCTGCCGTTTTTCAGGTCGTCATAACGGCTGTCAAGCATTTCGCGCGTCTGCACAAGTTCGGCAACGTATCCGGCCATGGCGTCCTCAAGTAGCTTGTCGGGCGCACGTCCGGTCTCGATGACCAACTGGTCAATCTTGGCTTGCAGGTCCGGGCTGAAATGTACTTCCATCGTCTTCATGTTACGAAAAAATGTCGCTTGTAGCAAGTTGGTGTACTCCGCACGAGAGAGCAGCGCAGCCCTCCGCTTTTGACTGGACGATTTTGGATTAGCGATTCGAGGTCGCCGCCGTTCGTGAATCCAAAATCCAAAATCTAAAATCCAAAATCAAATGCTCAGTGCGCCCTGAGAAGCCTTGCAGATATATATCTCCGCCTTCAGGCCCAGGGCGTCCTGATACCCGCGGCGGACGGCCTCGGCAAAAGCTACAGCGGCTTCCTGGCGGACCAGGTTAACCGTGCAGCCGCCGAACCCCGCGCCGGTCATGCGGGCGCCCAGCACTCCAGGTTGTTTCCATGCCAGCTCAACCAGAACATCCAGTTCCTTGGAGCTGACCTCGTAATCATCCCGCAAGCTTACGTGTGAAGCGTTCATAAGTTGTCCGAAGCGCTCGAGGTCACCGGACTCCAGAACCTTGACGGCCTCCAAAACCCGATGGTTCTCCGTGACAATGTGGTGGGCTCGGCGAAACAGAATCCCACTGAGGACTGAACGCGCCGCCTCAAGGTCTGCGGGTTCCACGTCGCGCAGCGACTTTACCGCCCGGCCAGTGGAAGCAATCTGTGCCACCGCCTGCCGGCACTGCTTCAGACGAACCTCGTATTCCGACTGGGCCAGGGCGCGCTTCACGCCGGAGTTACAGACCACAATCTTCACGTCATCCCGCAGCGGCACGTGCCGGTAAGTAAGATCGCGGCAATCGAGGAAGAGCGCGTGGTTTTCGCGCCCCAGAGCGGAAATGAACTGGTCCATGATGCCGCAAGGAACGCCCACAAACTGGTTCTCAGCCTTGCGAGACAGCTTGACGAGATAGACCGGATCAACGTCAAGGTGGAGGAGGTTTTTCCAGAACGCGGCGGTGCCCACTTCCACCGCCGCCGAGGAGCTGAGGCCCGCCTCGCGCGGCACGTCGCCCCCAAAGACCATGTCAGCGCCCGAGAGCCGATAGCCATCCTCCTGGAGGTATTTCGAGACGCCACGAATATAATTGCTCCAGGAATTCGTGGCATCCTTCCGGATATCGTCAAGACTGAATTCGACAGAACCGTTGAAATCCAGGGAATGCAGTCGGACGAGCCGATCGGTCCGCTTGCGGCCGGCGAATCCGATGCTCCGGTCAATGGCGGCCGGCAGAACGAAACCGTCATTGTAATCGGTGTGCTCGCCGATGAGGTTTACGCGCCCCGGGGCGCGGAGCACCACTTCCGGAGCCGTGCCATAAATTGCGTGGAAGGATTGCTCGATCATTGGGTCTCCCGTTTTAGAGTAGGCAGTAGGCAGAAGGCGGAAAGCAAAACGCACAGGCTCATGGCTTTCTCGGTAGAAAACGGAAGGCCGTAGGTAGAAAGTAGAAGCTGGAGTCTCAGAACGCCGGCCTCCGCGCTACGCGCTTGACAGTCGCCCCCCTTTTTTCCACCGCCAATCCCACCTAACCTTCACCTGCCCAGACTTTGAAATCGTAGCCACGAAGTACCTTTTGCGACGTCTTAACACTTTCTGCATCGCCGGCAAGGCGATTCTCAGCGCTTGGGCCATTCCCAAGGCGCCGATTCGATTATCTGAAAACTCAAATGCTTGTATGTTGTGATTCTGAAGGGCGATCCGCTCCAGTTCGTTGTACCGAAAGCGGCGATCGGTGGTCAACAGCGCCCACCTCTTTTGGCCGACAAAGGGGAGCCACGCGTCGTCCGGGGTTCCCCGCTGGAAAAATTCCAGGTGCCGATGCACTTGAATTCCGTGGCCGGCCAACACCTCAAGTAAGGGCTTACAGTTGCACAGGTTTTCATCAAGGTAAACGTCGAACTTAGGAGGTCTTCCGCGCCCACCTGATGGCTTCCTCAATTTCTCCGGGCGGTCGTTCATACTCTTCCGCGAGTGCCGCCACCGATTCCCGCGCTGCGAATCTGCCGGCAATAACGTCTGCGGTGATTCCAGTCCCCGCGATCACCGGTCTCCCAAACGCTACCGATGGGTTGATCTCGATAATCTTGGGCTCGCCCGATTTCTTTTCTTCCACAAACGGGAAGAATTTCGCGGCGATGCGCGACGTGTCCAACTCGATGCGCTCCAGGAATGTTTCGAGGATCCCTTTGAATCCCAACTGGCCTTGTTTCGAGACGTTGATGATTTCGTCAGGGAGTTTTGCAACGAACAAATCAATCCTGTCCGTCTGAAAAAGCTGGTCCAGCAGGGGATGCTTCGACGGCCACTGGCGCCCGACATATTCGAGCGCCCGCCTGACCTTTTCCACCTTCACTCCCTTCCACCGCATTGCGCTCAAGATGTGGCACTCCAGCAGGTTCATGAAGGTAAAACGCGGGGGCGAGGTCGAAGGGGCGTGAACCAAGGGTGATTTTCCCCCTGCCACCCAATACTCGACCGTCTTGCGCGGGACGCGAAGATAGTCCGCGACCTCGATGATTCCATAGGCTGGAATTTCTCTTCTGTCGAGATCCGGGTTTGCCATGAACCGCCTTGCTCGCATATTTACCGCCTTCAGATATCTCCAGTATACGTTATTCGCCTTTTATTCGCCAGCAATCGTGTCGTGACCTTGCCGACCGTTGTTCGTATTAAGGGTACACCGCAAATGACAATTCACAAAGCTTGGCTGCTTGGACGAGCATGGCCAGGACGTTTACTAACCCACGCCGGTCATCCTGCCATTCGCGCCAGCGGGTGCGCTACGGGGTCGGCGCCGCCCGCTAGAAGCATTGCGCTAGCCCAGCTTGGCGGCACGAGTCCTTAATCTTTTCCAATCCGTCTCGCCCAACAGCGTGTTCTGCGCGATCGAAAACACCGGCGTTGAAAATATCGGCAGCGAGACCCAGGAGCTCTGGTTTGGAGAGCTCCCTGTCCCGGATTTGAATCGGGAATCTGGAATCTTCGAAACGGATCAGCGCCTCCCAAAGCGTGAAGGCGGGCCCATTAGGGCTTATCTGGAGTTCACCGAGTCCATTCAGGAAACGGCTAACTGGGTCCTCCCAGGACGGAACCACTGTCTGAATTGGCATTCGAGCCTCCGGTAGAAATGACGCAGGTTAGCCTGGTCACATGATGTAACTACTGAGACGCGGCGCGGCTGGCGGACCGCGCTGAGGGCTCGCGGTTCTGGGTGGAACCTTCCACGATGGCAATTTCTTCCTCGCTTAGCTTGTACAGAGTGTAGACCAACTGGTCGATCTCCGCTTCCAGCGAACTTGTGTCGGATTCATGGTCGTCTTTTTTCAAAGCTAGAATTTCCTTCACGAGTTTCGCGATGCGATCCTTTGCTGCGTTCCCCTGTTTTGGCAGTGGGAAATCGGCGAGCTCGTTTACCTTAAATTGAGGAAAAGTCTCTCGCTGCATTTTACCGAACTTGTGAACAAACCAAAATGAGATCAGTCGAGAATTTAGGACGCCTAACACGTACTCTGGGCTTTCCCGGATGTTGATAACGTTTATCGAATTCAGATCGTTCAGTAGGGTCTCATTGGTGAGGCAGGCGTGAATGCAATATGGCGGTTTCGCCGGAATTTGGCGTACCAGGACTCTTTCCGTCGAATAGAGTCGGAAGTCCTTTCGAGGGGCAGCCAGGTTTTCGCCGTACTTCAGGTATTCGCCACTCCAACCCAGATAATACCGACACACATCTTTGCCGTCGAGGTATTTTATGTAGCTCTGGTCGATCTTTCGGCTGGAATGGTAAACGCGACTCCTCTTCATTTGCTCTGTCTGCGGGGGGGGGGTACCGCACCCGGTCTCGTAGGCTTTTAGGCCGGCTTTCACAGGGTCAGCAATCCCGTTCTCCGCTTTTCGTCTAAAGCTTCCCGCCGCCTGCCGCCACTTCCTCACCTTTCAACGGCGACACGGCCCGCAGTTCCGCTGCTTTCTCCTCCGCCAGCGAATCGTTCAGGAAGGTTCCCGCGCCAGTTTCGACACTGGCCAGGTATTTCAACTTCTCCTTGCTGCGATGGGGTGGGTAAAACTCGATGTGAAAATGGAAATAGGGGAATCTCCCTTTCGTGGGCGTTTGGTGGAGGAGCATCATGTAAGGGAACGACATTTGATAAAGATTGTCGTATTTCAGCGTGACCCACTTCAACATTTCGGCAAGCGCGCGCTCTTCGGAAGGCCGGAAGGCATCCAGGGCGCCCAGATGGCGGCGCGAGAAAATGTGGACTTCATAGGGCCAGCGCGCGTAAAAGGGGACGAAAGCCGTGAAGGCCTCATTCTCGGCAACAATTCGCCGCCCCTCACCGCGCTCTTTCTTGAGAATGTCACAGAACAGGCATCTCCGTTCGGCTCGCTGGTGAGCGCGCGCCGACTCAATCTCCCGCTCGAGGCGCGGAGGAATGAACGGGAAAGCATAAATCTGTCCGTGGGGGTGAGGCATAGTCACGCCAATCACCGCGCCCTTGTTCTCAAAGATCAGAACATAGCGAATGCCCGGGGTGGCCTTGAGCTCGGTAAAGCGTTTTCGCCATAACCGGACGACCTTCACAATGTGGTCTACTGAAAGTTGCGGCAGAGAAGTATGGTGGTCCGGATGGTAAAGGACTACGTCGCATTTGCCCTGCGACAGCTCCACTCGATAGAAGTCGTCGCCCTGGATGGCAGGCTGCGGCGGGGGAATGGAGAAGGCGGCAAAATCGTTGGGGTAAATATAGCAGTCATAGTTATCCGGAACTCTCCCCGAGCCCGGGCAGAAGGGGCACCAGTCCGCCGGCATCTGCGGCCGGTCCTGGCGATGCGAGGCCGTTGAGACCCATTCACAAAGCGTAGGATTCCAGCGGAGTTCAGTCATCAGACCTTACGATGCGAAGCCCTGAATGCGAGAGTCCCCATGAACAGGCCGAAAACCAGCATCGCCGCGCCCCACCATATATCGATGTTCACTCCCAGGGAGTTCACGAAAATGGCTGGATCGGCCAAAGCGCCATAAATTATAAGAATGCCGCCGTAAATGGTGAAGATGATCCCAATCGGTAAGCGAATGTCCAAACCCATGGTTTTTACCAGAAGATGATATTCAACACCGTACAGAGCGACAGGATCCCAATGGCAAGAATGCCCGGCCTCTCATACCAGGGCAGGTCCTGGTTTCTAGGCTTCGGAGTAAGAGAGTACACAAGCCCCACCAGTTCTTCTTCCTTCCGGGGTTCGGTGAACAGGGTTACCACGAGGGTCACCACAACGCAGACCGAGAAAGCCCAGATGGCTTGATAGAAATTCGCCGCCATATCGGTGGGGTAGAAAATCACATGATAGTGGTAAAGGGTGTAGTGGGTGGCGGCGGCGAGAATCCCGGAAAGCAATCCCCAGAAGCCGGAATGGGCGCTGGTGCGTTTCCAGAACATTCCAAAGAGGAAGGTACCGAACAGCGGCGCGTTGAAAAAGGTGAAAAGGAGCTGGAGATAATCCATCAGGTTGTTGAACTTCAGGACGATGAAGGCTGTTGCGATCCCCACTGCCACGGCGAAAACCGTCGCGAAACGGCCCATATTCAGATAGTGACGGTCAGGCTTGCCGGGGTTAACGTGCGTCTGATAGATGTCGAAAGTCCAAACCGTGTTGAAGGCAGTGACGTTTCCGGCCATGCCTGACATGAAACTGGCCATCAGCGCCGTCAGCCCGATGCCTAAAAGGCCCGAGGGATAAAATTTGCCCAGCATGGCCGGGAGCGCATTGTCGTAGCGGCCATTGAGATATTTCGTCAGGGAGGGGTCAAGCGCAATGGCCACCAAGCCGGGAAGAACAACCATCAGCGGAAAGAACATCTTGGGGACAGCCGCAATGAGGGGCGTGCGCTGTGCGGCGGGCATGTCCTTCGCCGCCAAGCCGCGCTGGACCACCAGGAAGTCCGTACACCAATAGCCGAAGGAAAGCACAAAGCCCAGTCCGAAGATAGTGCCGAACCAGTTGATCCCCATGGGATTCTGGCTGGCATGCCAGATGTTCGCCCAAGTGTGCGCGTAGCCGGCATTCGGCAATTTCGCTTTGAGCCCTGCAAAGCCCCCCACCGCCTTTAACCCCAGGACCGCCAAAGGAAGGAACCCGAAAACGATGAGGAAGAACTGGAGCACTTCGTTGTAGATCGACGAAGTCAAACCCCCCAGGTAGATGTAAACCGCCACCACCGCCGCCGACGCGACTACGCTGGCGCCGAATGGCCAGTTCAGCAGGCGCTGGAAGAGAATCGCCATGGCATAAAGGTCGATGCCTGAGACCAGCAGCGTCATGAGCGCGAAGGATAAGGCGTTGAGCGTCCGCGTCTTCTCATCGTAACGCTTGCGCAGGTACTCCGGAACGCTGCGCGCCTTGCTGCCGTAATAAAAAGGCATCATGAAGACGCCTACAAAGCACATGGCAGGCATGGCGGCAAGCCAATAGAAATGGTTGACGAACATGCCATACTTGGCGGCGTTGGCAGCGTGCCCCATGACTTCGAGAGCACCGAGATTGGCGGACATGAAGGCAAGCCCGGTAATCCAGCCAGGGATCGAGCGCCCGGAGAGGAAGAAGTCGTCGCTGGTCTTCATCCGGCCGCGCAAGGCGAAGCCAATTCCCAGGACGAAAACGAAGTAGATGGCGATAATCGCGTAATCAACAAAATGTAGATGCATATCGTCCCACCAAAACGCGCATTTTTATCACAGTCGGCGGCAAATGTAAATGAAAGACATCGAGGGGGTGCACGACGCAGAAATGGAGGGTGGGGCATTTTTCTTGATTTGTTGCACGCACATCCAGGAACCACAGACCTAAAGGCGGACTTTGGGCTAGAATGAGAGTTGTCGCATCATGTGCCAAACCACCCAAAGTGAGCCTATGTCGCCGAAAACCGCCGGCGGAGCACCCGCCGCGAGTGGCCTTATCGCGAAGCTCCGCGCCACGCTGGAAATGATAAGGTTCGAGCATTCGATCTTCGCCCTGCCGTTTGCACTTACGGGGGCCATGCTGGCGGTGCGCGGCTGGCCCACCTGGTGGCAGGTACTTTGGCTGATCGTGGCCATGGTAGGCGCGCGCAGCGCCGCAATGACCTTTAATCGCATCGCCGACCTGAAATTAGACGCGCTTAACCCGCGCACCCGAATGCGGGCCTTGCCCACCGGGAAAATCAGCCTGAGGTTCGCCCTGGGCTTCACGCTGCTTTCCTGCGCGCTGCTGGTGACGGCTGCGCACGAACTGAACCCCCTCGCGTTCAAGCTCTCGCCGCTGGCGCTCGCCGTCCTTATCGCATATTCCTACACCAAGCGCTTCACCGTACTCTCCCATCTGGTTTTGGGAGCTTGTCTGGGGATGTCGCCCATCGCCGCCTGGATTGCCTTGCGGGGTGAGGTGAGCCTGAGCGTCTTACTCTTGGGCGGAGCGGTCACCTTGTGGACGGCCGGCTTCGACATCATCTACGCCTGCCAGGACGTGGATTTCGACCACGCCCTGGGGCTTCACTCCGTTCCAAAGCGCTACGGGATCACCGCGGCTCTTTATGCCTCCGCAATCCTTCACGTGCTGATGCTTGTCCTGTTGGTGACGGTAGCCCGGAAGGAGAATCTGGGTTGGATCGCCATGGCAGGTTTAATTGTGGTGGCTATCTTGCTCGCCTACGAACACGCCCTTGTCAAGCCCTCCGACCTGTCCCGCCTGAATGCCGCCTTCTTTAACGTAAACGGGTACATCAGCGTACTGTTCTTCGTCACCTGGGCCGCAGATATATTGATTCAATGAGTCAATTCACTGGAGCCTGTGTGTGAACCCGATTTCTTTGAAGATCAGGGAATCGAAGATGGCGAGAACGTGCTTGCGATAGGCCAAGATGCGAGCCATCGTACCTTGGTACATGGGATCGTGATTGGCGAGGCGCTGCCACTCGGCCAGAACGTGGGCCGGCACATCGATGTCTTCCCGCAATTTTTGGAGAGGATGGCCGCGCAGGAAGAGGCCATAGAAGAATGCCGCCTCGTCCTGCGGTTCTGCGAAACTGTAGTTGGTCCACTCCATAGGGTCGCAAGCTTCAAAAATCAAATTCTAAACTGAATCATGGCGGCGCGCTAGAAATTTTGTGTTGAGGTGCAGCGCTCGCCCGCACAATCATCAGCTCTTTGTCAACTCCTATTCGGTTCCTAACCATTGCTCGCCGGTGGGATTTCTAGTACTCTATCCTCTCGTCAAAACCAAGTCGTTTTTTCTGCCAGTGACCTGCGCCGTCTTTCAATTCGTAGGTCGGTTTTCGATCCCCTGGACTGAGGTTTGCAAGTGATGAAGCAGATTCTCAAGTACCTGATCATTTCTCTCCTGTGCCTGTTTCTGCTCATCATCGTCGGCGGGGGTGCATGGCTGTACTTGCGCGCCCGCGCGAGCCTTCCTCAACTCGATGGAACGATTCAAGTTACGGAGCTTTCAGCGCCTGTTGAGGTCTTGCGTGACGCACGCGGGGTTCCCCACCTTCGTGCCTCCTCGCTCCAGGACCTGTTCTTTGCGCAAGGTTACGTGACTGCTCAAGACCGCCTGTGGCAGATGGACTTGAGCCGGCGGTTAGCGGAAGGAGAACTCTCAGAGGTTTTTGGCGAACGGACGCTGCGGTTAGACATCGAGAACCGAGCCTTGGGGTTCCGGCAAGCTTCTGAGCGCGCCCTGGCAGAGCTCAGCCCCGAGGCGCGCGCACGACTCACGGCGTATGCCAACGGGGTCAACGCTTTCATCGCCAGCCATGGGGATCGCCTGCCCATAGAATTCCACTTGCTCAATTGCCAGCCGCGCCCATGGAGGGAAATCGACTCCCTCGGCGTAGCCCTGAATATGGCCAAGACACTCAACACAACCTGGGGAAGGGATTTGATGCGCGAACGCATCCAGGCAAAGCTCGGCTCTGAACTTTCCGCCGATCTTTTCCCGGACCACTCTCCGCTGGATGAGCCGGTGGCAGAGGTTGCTGCTACTCACAGGCCGGTGGGCAAGGCAAGCCAATCCGCCCGGAGGTGGTGTCCCATTTTGAATGGTGCGCCCCGGCTCGTCGGGGCAAGTGCCGGCCTGAAGGCCGGCTCGACGAGTCAATTTGGGACAGTACCCGCCCAGACAATCGACCCAGTTGAACTTGACCCTATCTTGGCGGCGCTCGTTTCCTCAAGTGATAGCAGCGAGGCAGGACTGGGAAGCAATGACTGGGTTGTGAGCGGCGCTCACACTCAATCCGGCCTGCCGTTACTCGCCAATGACCCTCACCTCGATCACAGCGTTCCCAGTGTCTGGTACATGATTCACTTGAAGTCGCCGGGCCTGAACGTGAGTGGTGTTAGTCTGCCTGGCTTGCCCCTCTTGGTCATTGGCCACAATGAAAAAATTGCCTGGGGTGTGACCAATACGGGTCCGGATGTCCAGGACCTGTACGTGGAGAGCTTCAACCTCCGCGATCCCCGGAAGTACCTCCACAACGGCGCATGGGTTGACGCCGAGGTCCGAGACGAGGTTATCAAGGTCCGCCGGAAGCGGGATTACCGACTCACGGTGAAGGTAACGCGCCATGGCCCTATCATCTCTCATGAGGCCAACCGCGACCTCGCCTTGCGATGGACGGCGCTGGAACCGCACGCTCTCTCTGCTCTGTTCAATGGTGCATCCAAAATGAGCTTGGCCCAGAATTGGGAGCAGTTCACCGCCGCCTTGCGCGATTATACGGGACCGATGCAAAATTTTGTGTACGCCGATAGGGATGGAAATATCGGCTATTACGCGGCGGCATGGGTGCCCATCCGGAAACGGGGGACAGGGACTGTGCCCGTGCCCGGCGGTACAGACGACTACGACTGGACCGGCTACATTCCCTTCGAGGACCTCCCGCATTCCTACAATCCTGCAAGCGGCATCATCGCTACGGCCAATGGCCGTGTTGTGCCTGACGCTTACCCCTATTTCATCACCAGTGCGTGGGCTGAACCCTATCGCACGGCCCGCATCTTTCAACTACTCCGCGCAGGGAAGGCTTTCACCGTTGACGACATGCTGCGCATTCAGACCGACACTCTCGCTCTGGAAGACATTTGGCTTGCCGGGCAACTTCTTCAAGCGGCCTACCACAATCAACCGCAAAACCCTGACGCCCAGTATGCCCTCAGGCTCCTGAGCCATTGGGATGGCGAGGCCAGTATGGATTCTGCCGCCACCTTGGTGTGCGAAGTCACCCGCAAAGCCCTGCTCGAACGCATCCTCAAACCCAAACTGGGCGACGACCTGTCGGGCTACCACTGGGGGATGAGCACGACATTCCTTGAGAACGTGTTGACGAACGACTGGACGCGCTGGCTCCCGCCCGGCGATTTCACTTTCGGGGATACCCTTGTGAAGAGTCTCGAAGAAGGCGTAAAGCAAATTCCCAGCCTGGCGGGCAGTCGAAGTCGCGGCGCCTGGAAGTGGGGCGCTACCATCCCCCTGACTTTTTACCATCCCCTGGGCCAAGGTCTTCCTTTCTTGGGCAGGCTGCTGGATGTCGGTCCTTTTCCGCAGGCAGGGACCGCGACCACCGTAAAGGCGACAACCGCCCGTCACGGTCCTTCCATGCGCATGGTCGTTGATCTCTCGAACCTCGACCATTCGGTCCAGAACATTACTCTTGGCGAATCCGGCCAAGTTTTCAGCCCATATTACAAGGACCAGTTCGACGCCTGGTACAACGGCCGTAGTTTTCCCATGTCCTTCAGCGATGCGGCGGTTGATCAGGCCACCGTCCACAAACTGGTTTTAGGGCCTGAGAAGAAATAATCCGAGTGTTTTTTGCTATTCTGATTTGTGGCCGAAACCACCCGGCAGGCGTCATCGTCAGTTCCTAAGCTTAGGGCAATAGTGAGATTTCAATGCGCGCCAGGATATCGGAGAAGGTAATCGCTCAGACTCGCGTGCCAACGCATCTGGCGCCGGGCTTTACAGGCTGCGGAAAGGCGCTTCGAAACTGTCATTCTGAGCGAAGCGAAGAATCTGGCCTTGTGCATTTTCGAGAGGATACGCAGAGCGAGATCCTTCGCTGCGCTCAGGATGACAACCCTGGAGCGTTTCTCCGCAGCCTGTTTAGCCCGGCCCGTGCCGCGCTAAAGGGCGGCGCTACACTATACCCATCGAAGAGAGCAACTGAAGGTAAGCCCGGATTGCGCCGGGTGGCCCTACTCGTCATCTTGCTGCTGGTCACGGTGGTGTGCCCGCTGCGGGCGGCTGAAGAACCTACTTCCTCGGCACTTCAGCTCGAATATCACCTCATTCTGACGCATCCCCACTTGCACCTTGTGACCGTCGAGATCACTGCCGGCAAGGTCTCAGACGATTCCCTCGACTTCGTCATGCCTGCCTGGTCGCCAGGCCGTTACGCGATTTACGACTTCGCCAAGAACGTGCAGGATTTCGAGGCCGCCGGCGCGCAAGGCCAGGCGCTGGCTTGGACGAACCTCGACAAGCAAACCTGGCGCGTAGACCTCCGCCAAGCCGGCGGAATCGTAAAGGCGCGCTATCGCGTTTTCGCCAACGACCTCAATGGATCCTTCTCCCAATTTGACAGCACGCACGCCAACCTGAATGGCCCCTCAATCTTCATGTATATCGCAGGGCACAAACCCAACCCGCTCACGCTGACCGTGGACGCCCCGAAAGACTGGCAGTTGATAAGCGGCTTTTCGGACTCCACAAGCGAGCGGACTTTCCCCGCGCCTAATTACGATCGCTTGGTTGACACTCCCATCGAGGCTTCCGCCGAAATCAAGCTGGCGCAATTCCAGGAGCGGAGGAAGATGATCTGCGTCGCCGTGCACACTTATGACGAGGATGACAACGACACGTCGAAGCTCCTCGGGGGCCTCAAGAAGATTGTCCACACGGAAATGGCCCTGATGCCCGCCCCGGATCTCGAGCGCTACACTTTTATGTTCCACTTCGCCCCTGACATTTCGATGGGTGACGGGATGGAGCATCTGAACTGCACCCAGATCATCATGCGGGGAAGCCTGAGCAGCAGCCTTGATGAGGCGCTCGAGACTGCTGCGCACGAGTTTTTTCATCTCTGGAACGTCAAGCGCCTGAGGCCAGCCGAACTCGGACCCTTTGATTACACCCGCGAAGTTTACACGCCTTCCCTCTGGTTTGCGGAGGGTGTGACCTCCTATGTCAGTTATCTCAGCCTGTTGCGTTCAGGCCTGTGGACGCGGGAGCAGTTCCTCGACCGCCTGTCCGATGAGATCCGCGCTCTGGAGGAAGAACCGGGACGGACGCTGATGTCCGCCGAGAGTTCCAGCTTCCACGCCTGGTTCTACGACCGCTCCCCGCAGATGCAGGAGACCAACTTCGCAAATTCCACCATCTCCTATTACAACAAGGGTGCGCTTCTCGGCATGCTCCTGGACCTGGAGATTCAATCCCGGACACAGGGTGCAAAATCCCTCCTGGATGTGTTGTCGTCGCTTTACCACAAACTCTACGAGGCGCCGCCCGCAACTTATTACGGCCCGGGCCGCGGCTACAACGAGCAAGACATCCTCGAAGCAGTGAATGAGGTGGCGGGGAGCGACTTCGGAGCTTTCTTCGAAAGCTACGTTCGTGGGACTGCGCCGCTTCCTTACGGTAGGGCGCTCGGTGTGGCCGGGCTTGCTTTGCGGGTCAGTGTTCCCGAATGCTCGCCGCCGGGGATCGGCATAACCGCCCTACCGGACAACCGCGGCGTCAGGGTTTTCGCCGTCCGCGCGGGTGGCGCCGCTGACCGCGCCGGGCTCGGTCGCGATGACCTCCTGATAGCAGTCGATAACCAATCACTGGCTACGGTGGATTTGAGTGAACGCCTGAAAGCCTATCCGCCGGGGGCAACCGTCCCCTTCACCGTGGAGCGCCACGGACGTCAGGAGACCATCAATCTGACTCTCGACCCGCCGGTTCAGAACTCGTACTCGATCCAGGAACTGTCCGCCGCCACACCCCAGCAGACCGCGATCCGCGATCGCTGGCTTAAGACAAAATAGATTTTAGATTTTGGATTAAGTGCTACAGAGGGCGAGAGATGAGCCTAACAACTGGAAATCTGAGACGGGAAGACAAGGCTGCCAATTTCCAATTTCTGCTTTCCAGTTTCTGCTTTCTAGTTTCCTTGATTCTGATTTCGACAATGACCCTCAAGGCGGGCGCTCCCGATTCGGACTCTGCCGAAGCGTTGGTAGATGCCGGCCATTGGAAACGGGCGCGCGCAATCCTGGAGCCGCGCCTCGCCGCCAACCCGCGCGATGCTCAGGCGGCTTGCCTGCTCTCACGAGTAAAGCTGGCTTTTGGCGATATGGATGGCGCGCTGGAATCCGCCCAGCAGGCCGTGGCGCTCGAGGATGGAAACTCGAACTTTCACTTCCAACTTGCGGCAGTTTACGGTGAGATGGCTGCAAGCGCCAGCATGTTTGCGGCCGCAGGTCTGGCAATGAAATTCAAGGGTGAGTTGGAGGCTTCCCTCGCCCGCAACCCCAAGAACCTGGACGCGCTGGATGACTTGATGCAGTACAGCTTTCAAGCGCCTGCCTTGATGGGCGGCGACAAGGGAAAGGCCCGCGACATTGCTGAAAAACTGGTGCAGCTCAGCCCCGTGCACGGATACTTGGCGCAGGCCGAGCTGGCCCGGGAAGCAAAAGACTTTGCCAAGGTCGAAGCGTGGTTTCTCAAAGCCGTCGAAACTGATCCGAAGAACTATGAGGCTCAGACTGCGCTCGCAGACTTTTACACGCAGCCCCCTTACAGGAAGACCGAAGCGGCGGAAAAGCATGCCCGGGAAGCTGTGCAGCTCGATCCCTCGCGGGCGAAGGGCTATTCCATCCTGGCAAAGGTTCTTGCTCTCGAGCAGCGGTGGGGTGAGCTCGAAGTGGCTCTTTCCGCCTCAGAAAAAAAAGTGCCCGACGATCTCGCCCCCTACTTTGAAGGCGCCAGTTCCTTGCTTGAATTAGGAGTTGACCTCGATCGCGGCAAGAACTATTTGCATAAATACCTTGCGCAGCCGCCTGAGGGAGAGGAGCCGGACGCAGCACATGCTCACCGGCTGCTGGGGCTGATTCTGGAAAAGCAGGGCCGACGTGCAGAAGCAGTCTCCGAGCTCGAGGCTGCGGTTCAGATGAATCCCCGCTTCAAGGCGGCGAGGGACGATCTGAAAAGAGTCAGGAGCGGCTCGCGATAAGGCTAGTCGCTTCTTGCGCGCCGTTTCAAATAGACGATCAATCCCACCAGAGCGAGCACCGCAACCAAGCCCTGCGCGACGCGATGCAAATCCTTGATGACGTGCGCCAGATCGTTCCAACTGTTTCCGAAAAGAAAACCCACGCAACCAATCGCCGTGGCCCAAACCACCGCGCCCGTAAAATTAAAGAAGAGGAACCGCAGGTAGGGCATCTTGAAAAGCCCGGCAAGCGGTCCCGCGAACACCCGCAGCCCGGTGATGAAGCGACCGGTAAAAACGGCCCAGTGACCGCGTCTCAAAAAGAGCCCCTTGGCGTCCTCAAACCGGTGCGCCATGAACCTGAAGCGCTTCACGTAGCGATCGAAGAAGGCGTTCCCCCCATAACGACCCAGGGTGTAACCAAGGCTGTCGCCGAGCGTCGCCCCGGCAATCGCTACCCCGATCGCCCATACGAGTTGAATTTGGCCTTGGTAAGCGAGGAACCCCGCAAACAGCAGGACGGTTTCACCCGGCAAGGGCAGGCCACCGTTTTCCAGCATCACGCCGAAGAACACCACCCAGTACCCGTACCGGGCGAAGAAGTCCGTTAAGGTCTGAAAGATCGATTCAATCACTAGTTATAGAATTATGCACTAATGTCCCATCTACGGGGATACTTTTCGGTAGTGGGTCAGTTTGGTGTCGTAGCGGCGAGTTTACCTCGCCAAATGGCGGCGTCCCGATCAGATCGGGACAGGTTCCGCCGCCTCTACATCAAACTGACCCACTACCCACTTTTCAGCCGTTTCGTTTCCAGCCGTTCATCGTGTTAAACTAAGAGAGGGATGAGGGAACCCTTTCTGGAAAAAATCGAACATCGGCCTATGGTTTGCGACGGAGCCATGGGGACGATGCTTTATGCCAGAGGCATACCGCTCACCCGCTGCTTCGATGAGCTGAATCTGAGCTCGCCGCAGCTCGTGAAGGAGATCCACCTTGCCTACGTAAAGGCGGGGGCGGAAATTCTTGAAACCAATACCTTTGGGGCCACGCGGCCGCGCCTGGACAAACACAATCAGGCCGAAAAGGTCCGCGAAATCAACCTGGCCGGCGCGCGCCTGGCTCGCGAAGTGGCGGGAGAAGATCTCTATGTGGCGGGCTCCGTGGGTCCGTTGGGAATCCGCCTGGAACCCTTGGGATCCACTTCCCTCGAGGAAGCGAGGGAGGCGTTTCGCGAGCAAATCGCCGCACTGGTGGAGGGCGGCGCGGACCTGCTCATGGTTGAGACCATGAGCGATCCGAACGAAGCCCAACAGGCCTTGCTCGCCGCCCGCGAGGTGTGTTCCCTGCCGGTGGTCGTGCAGATGACGGTGCAGGAAGACGGCAGCACGCCGATTGGAGCATGGCCGGAAGACTTCGCCCGCAAACTGGACGAGTGGGGCGCGGACATCATTGGGCTCAATTGCAGCGTAGGTCCGGCGGCCATCCTCGAGGCGCTCGAGATCATCGCGGCGGTGACGGGCAGAAAGCTCTCCGCGCAACCCAATGCGGGAATGCCTCGCACGGTCGAAGGCCGGAACATTTACCTCAGTTCGCCGGAATACCTGGCCAGTTACGCTCGCCGTTTCATCCAGAGTGGAGCGCGGCTTGTGGGTGGTTGCTGTGGAACGACACCGGAGCATATCAAGGCGATCAAAGCGGCAGTCCGCTCGCTGAGCCCGCAGCGCGCGCGCGTTGCGATTGGGCTCTTGGAGCGGCCGGGGCGCACCCTGGAGCCCATTCCGCTCGAGAGGCGCTCGCGGCTGTCGGAAAAGCTGGTGCGCGGTGAGTTTCCGATCCTGGCGGAGGTCGTTCCTCCCAAGGGCTGCGACGCCACCAAGGAGGTGGAAGGAGCGCAATTTCTCCGGACGAGGGGAGTAGACGCAATCAACATTCCCGACGGCACGGGCGTAACGGGCCGCATGAGCGCGCTCACGCTCGCCGCCCTCTTGCAGCAGCAAGTGGGCATCGACGTCCTCCTCCACTACAGCGCCCGCGATCGCAATGTACTGAGCGCTCAAGCTGACGCACTGGGGGCGCATGCGCTGGGGCTCCGGAATATCCTGGCCATCACCAGGGACACTGCCCAGTTCTCCACGCTTCTGGAACCCGCCGTCTTCGAAGTCGATTCTATTGGGCTGGTGAACATCCTGAATAACCTGAACCAAGGGCTGGACGTGGGGGGCAACCCCTTGAGTAAGCAAACGGGATTCCTGATCGGCGTGGGGCTGAATCCTTACGCCGTCAGCCCTGAGGAAGAACTTCACCGCTTCCAACTCAAACTGGATGCGGGTGCAAATTTCGCCGTCACACAACCGGTTTTCGACGTGGAGCAATTGGAGATCTTCTTGAAGCGGATGGAGTCTGCAGCGGGCCGTATTCCGGTGGTCGCAGGGATCTGTCCACTCACCAGCTACCGCAACGCCGAGTTTATGAACAATGAGGTGCCTGGAATCTCTGTCCCCCAGGCCATCATGGACCGGATGAGAAAGGTGGATACGGGAGAGCGGGCTCGGGCAGAAGGTGTTAGAATCGCCCAGGAGACGCTTCTCTCAATCCGCAACTTGGTCCAGGGCGTGCAAATCGTCGCTCCCTTTGGCCGCTACGCCATGGCGGTGGAGGTGGCGGAGGTCTTGGGAAGCCAGGCTGCGGCCAGGAATACTTAGGAGGGGCCGTCAGTTGTCCCGCCGCGGCGGGTCAGTGGTCCGTTGTCCGTTGCAAACTAATCATTCTGACTTTTCGTAAACGGATTAGCCCTGGTTCGGTTTAGCAGCTAGAGAACCAGCGGCCACTCACAACGGACGACGGACAACGGACGATGGACAAATACCAATGACTCAAACACAAAAACCCGCTAAAGGCGACTCCTTCGAAAAGAACCTGGAACGCTTGGATGGAATCGTGCGCGAGCTCGAGGACGCAGACTTGCCGCTCGAGAAGGCCTTGCAGCTTTATGAGGAAGGAATGAAACTCTCCGAGATTTGCCACAAGCAACTGGAAGAAGCTGAAGGGAAAGTGGAGATCCTCACAAGGAAGGCCGGGGGTAAGGTGATTGCTGAACCCTTCGAGCCAAGCGAATCGGAGCCCGCGTAGCTCTTGACGAGTGGATCCGCCGTGGCGGGACGAGTGACGAGCGAGAAGAGGCTGTCAGCTCTCAGCCCCTGGGATCATTCCGGGCGCTTTTTGCTGATCGCTGAAGGCTGAAAGCTGAGGGCTGAAGGGCAGTGACAAGTGACCAGTGACGAGCCAGAAATCAGAAGGTAGGCAGTAAGCAGTCGGCAGCAGGCGGTTTTTTCCCCGCCTACCACCTACGACCTACCGCCTACCGTTATAATGCTTCCCCTGGGAGCCATTTCAGGTCACAATTAGAGTTGTCAGGCGGTGGGCGTGGGCATCCGCCGCCAAACAGAGGACCTTGAACACAGTTTCAACAGAAATCATCCAAGAGTATCTCGATGCGACGAGGGTCGGCATCGATAAGGAACTGGACCGCCTGCTCCCGGCCGCTGACCATTTCCCGCCGAGCATCCATCAGGCGATGCGCTACTCGGTGTTTGCGGGAGGGAAGCGACTGCGCCCGATCCTCTGCCTGGAAGCGGGATGCTTGCTGGGCGGTGACGAGCAGACGCTGGTGCGCCTGGGCAGTGCGTTGGAACTGATTCACACCTACTCTCTGATCCACGACGATTTGCCTGCTCTCGATAACGACGACCTGAGGCGGGGGAAGCCTACTTCGCATCGCGCTTTCGGCGAGTCCACGGCCATCCTGGCCGGAGACGCCCTTCTGACCCTGGCTTTCGAAGTGCTTTCCTCTCCGGGTCCGCCCCCCGAAGCGTGCAAGCTGCGGGTAATTCGTGAACTGGCCCACGCCATCGGCACAGACCGAGGCATGATTGGCGGCCAGGTGGTTGACCTTCAGATGGCCGGGAAGAAGGGTGACAGCCGTATCCTGGAATACATTCACTCCGCCAAAACGGGTGCTTTTATCCGCGCCGCGGTAAGGTGCGGAGCTCTTTACGCGCAGGGCGGGGAAGAAGACCTGTCCCGCCTCACCACCTACGGCGATAATGTAGGACTGGCGTTCCAAATTGTCGACGACCTGCTCGATGTGCTGGGCACCCCGGAATCATTGGGCAAGAGCGTGGGCAAGGACGACCAACAACATAAGGCCACATATCCGGCTATCCACGGAATCGAAGAGTCCCAGCGCATGGCTTTCCGGCTTGTCGAACAAGCCTGCGAAGTTCTCGAACCCTATGGAGACCGAGCCCAGATGCTGCAAGGAATCGCTCGATACTTGACCGTGAGGAAGAACTGATGGAATACAAATACCTCCCCCGCATTGAATCGCCCGCGGACCTGAGAAGAATCCCCCGTGAAGAGCTGCCCCTGGTGGTGGCTGAGCTGCGGGATTACATGGTCTCCGTGATCTCGAAAATAGGTGGCCACCTCGCCTCCAGCCTCGGCGCCGCCGAGCTGACGGTGGCGCTCCACTACTCCTTCGACACGCCCAAGGACAAGATCGTCTGGGACGTTGGCCACCAAGCTTACGGACACAAGATTCTGACGGGACGGCGCGACCGTTTCCCCACCATCCGCCAGTACGGAGGAATCTCCGGCTTCCCGGTGCGCGAGGAAAGTCCTTACGACACTTTCAACGTGGCTCACGCCGGCACGGCCATCTCCGGCGCGTTGGGCATGGCCGTCGCACGCGACCTGAAGGGCGAGGATTACCATGTGGTCGCCGTGGTGGGAGACGGAGGTCTGACCGCAGGTGAAGAGCTTGAAGGAATCAACAACCTGGGCACCCTACAGAAGAAACTCCTGGTTATTCTCAATGACAATAAGATGTCGATTTCGCCCAACGTCGGCGCGTGGGCCGGGTATCTGAATCGCATCGTCCATGGCCAGGCCTATCACCGCTTGCGGGAAGAGGTGGAGAAGTTGATGTTGGCGGTTCCACACGTGGGACGGCGCCTCTTGAGGATCTCCAAGGACATCGTGGAGTCCGCCAAAACGGTGCTGATTCCCGGTTTGGTATTCGAAGAGCTCGGCTTCGAATACGTTGGGCCCATCAACGGCCACGACATGCATGAACTTCTGGCCGTGCTCGCCAAGGTCAAGAAGAATTCCAAGCCCACGCTGGTTCACATCGTTACACAAAAAGGCAAGGGTTACTCCATCGCCGAAAAGCTGCCGGTGAAATATCACGGGGTGACGCAGTTTGACGTTTCCACCGGCGCTTTCCACAAAGCTCCCGCCAAAGCTCCCTCGTACACTGCGGTCTTCGGCAAGGCCCTGTGCGAGCTGGCGGAAAAAGACTCCCGCATCATCGGCATTACCGCCGCCATGAGCGAGGGCACGGGCCTTGATGAATTCTCCAAGCGCTTTCCAGAACGCTTCTTCGACGTGGGCATCGCGGAACAGCACGCCGTGACCTTCGCCACCGGCCTGGCCTGTGAAGGAATGCGGCCCGTCGTCGCCATCTATTCCACCTTCCTCCAGCGCGCCTTCGACCAAGTGATACACGATACCTGCCTGATGCGAGCTCCTGTCACCTTTGCCCTCGATCGCGCCGGCATCGTGGGCGCGGATGGACCAACTCACAATGGGCTCTACGATCTGGTCTACCTCTCCGCCTTGCCCGGTATGGTGGTGATGGCTCCCAAGGACGAAAACGAACTGCGCCACATGCTTTACACCGCCCTCACGGTCGGTGGCCCCGCCGCGCTGCGCTACCCGCGCGGCAATGGCATCGGTCTTCCCATCGACCCGGAGTTCAAGAAGCTGGAGATCGGCAAGGGCGAGATACTCCGGGAAGGAGAAGATTTCGGCATTCTCGCCCTCGGCAGCATGGTCTATCCTTGCCTTGAAGCCGCCACGCGGCTGGATGCGATGGGCATCCACGCTACCGTCATCAACGCGCGCTTTATGAAGCCGCTGGATGAGGATTTAATTTGCTGCCTGGCGGCTGAAAAGCAATTCTTGGTAACTGCCGAGGAAGGGACGGAAGCGGGTGGCTTTGGCGCTCAGGTCGCTGCCTTGCTGCATGACCGAAGGGTTCCAGCCAGCATCTTGCGGCTCGCGGTGCCCGACCGCATCATTCCGCACGGCGCCTCCGCCCTGTTGCATGCCAAGTATGGGCTGGACGTCGACGGCATCGTAAACCGCATCAAGGCTTTCGCGGAGGAGTGGCCCGGGCGCACACCCATGAAGTATCGCTCCATCCTGCGTGCTTAGCCGTGTCCCCAGGAACTTTGAATTTTGACTTTTGCGCTTTGCCATTTGACCTGTTCATAACCGCATGACCCTATCGAATGTCGCATTGCTCTTTATAGCTGCGGGACTGGCAGGCGTAATGAACTCGGTTGCCGGGGGCGGCAGCTTCATATCGTTTCCCGCGCTGATTTTCGCCCGCGTGCCACCCATCCCGGCCAATGCCACTTCCACTGTGGCGCTATGGCCGGGCGCCGTAGCTAGCGCGGGCGCCTATCGGAAACGCTTTCCCAAAGACTTTCGAATTCTCCTGCAGATGATCGCAACCAGCTTGGCCGGTGGAACGCTGGGCGCCCTGATCCTGCTTCGAACCCCCCAGAGCACTTTCATGCGTTTCGTGCCCTATCTCTTTCTGCTGGCCACGCTGCTGCTCATCTTTGGTAAGGATCTCGCGACGTGGATGGAGGCAACCTTCAGAACCTCCGAACGGCCGCGCTGGCTGATGGTGGTGGGGACGAACTTCTTCCAGTTCTTGATTGCCCTTTACGGCGGCTTCTTTGGCGCGGGCATCGGAATCATGATGCTCGCTTTGCTGACCATGCTGCAAATGGAAGATATTCACGCCATGAACGCCTTGAAAACGCTCCTCAATGCCGCGATCAATGGCGCTGCCGTGGTCACTTTCATCGCGGCAGGCGTAGTGCTGTGGCCACAGGCCCTGGTGATGCTGGTGGGCGCCGTTCTGGGCGGATATGGCGGGGCCCATTACGCCCAGAAACTCGACCCTCAAACCGTCCGCCGCTTCGTCATCGCCGTCGGCATTTGCATGTCGGTGTACTTCTTCCTGAGACATTAACCTGCCGCAGCGTGCGCGTGATTCTGTTAGCAAGACTCGGGTGGTGCTTCCCTCCTGCGCGTTTCAAACCTGGAACCTGCCAGCTTGAATTCCCGCCGGGTAGCGCGTAGCACGGGCGACTCACGGATATGCCTCGCCCTTGCTTGTTCTTTTATCTTTCAAATCTGAAATCTGCAATCTGGAATTAGCCTAAGGCGGTGCCTAGGAGTCTGTCGGAGATAGATTTTGGCTCCAGGTTGGAGGGGGCTGAATTTTCTTCGAAAAGTCGCTTTTGTAGTGTTGACAATTAAGTTCATATTTGTAAAATGAGGTTATGAGCAAAC
>Ga0182027_10002432_pt1 | contig 30243 bp, 33 predicted proteins | sample 712E1DmetaG_FD_121300 | JGI IMG/M metagenome (GOLD analysis project Ga0182027, IMG submission 121300) | Permafrost microbial communities from Stordalen Mire, Sweden - 712E1D metaG (Illumina Assembly) | ecosystem: Environmental > Terrestrial > Soil > Wetlands > Permafrost | place: Sweden...
ATTGACTACAGTGTTCGTCAGACCTGTACTAACTTTAGTCCAGTTTGTGCCATCGTTTGTGGAAAGATAGACGCCGCCCAAAGTCCCGGCAAAAAGATTCGTGCCTGAGACGGCAAGAGCATAAACAGCATAATTCGTTAAACCTGTATTGACCGCTATCCAGCTTGTCCCGTTGTTGGTAGAAAGAAAGACACCGCCGCCAGCAATCCCAGCGAAAAGATTCGTTCCGGAGACGGTAAGAGTATTGACATTTCTGTTCGTCAAACCTGTATCGACCACTGCCCAGCTTGTGCCGTTATTAGTCGATAAAAAAACGCCGCCGTTAGTCCCAGCAAAGAGATTCGTGCCTAAAACGGCAAGAGTTTGTATAGTAGTATCCATCAAACCGGCATTGACTTGAGTCCAGTTTATCCCGCCGTTGGTGGAAAGAAGGACACCGCGATTCGTCCCAGCGAAGAGATTCGTACCTAAGACTGCAAGAGCAGGGACATTAGTATTCGACGGCAAGCTTATATTGACCGCAGTCCAGTTTATGCCGTTGTTCGTGGACAGAAAAATACCGCCGTAATAAGTCCCGGCAAAGAGATACATGCCAAAAACGGCGAGAGCATTGACATTCGAGATTGTCAATCCTGAATTGACCGAGGTCCAGCTTGTACCGTTATTAGTGGAAAGAAAGACGCCGCCGTAATGAGTTCCGGCAAAAAGATTCATGCCGGACATGGCAAAGGTACGAACGTCACCGCCATAAGGACCATTGGTTTGGACCCATTGGGAAAGAGATGTATCGCTGCTACAGATAATAAAAAGCATCAGCAATAAAGATTGGAAAAAATGTTTCATAGGTCTGTTTCCTATTATTAAGTTCTTTTTAAAAGGCAATGGCAACAAACATTAGCTACTTCATTATCTGATCCCCGATAATAAACATTCGGGGATGATTCTGATTCAAAATATCAGAATCACTTCTTCGGCAAGTCCAACGATCCGCGAATACCCATCAGTGGAAAATCTTTACGAAGCGGATGATATTCAAATTCATCCGGCATGTACATCCTGCGCAGATCAGGATGCCCTTCGAATATAATACCGAACATGTCGAAGGTCTCGCGCTCGTGCCAGTTTGCAGTTCCCCATACACCGGTGACAGTCGGTACTTTCGGATGTTCTTCTTCTGTGAAGATTTTCAATCTAATGCGGTATTTGTTAGTGTAAGAATATAAATTGTAAATGACACCGAACCGTTTCGTTGGTGTGTTCATATCAATACCGCATAAATCTGCAAGGAGATCAAAACGAAGTTCGACATCTTCTTTTAAAAATTTACAGACTTCAACAATACGATCTTTGGGAATAATAATTGTCAACTCACCGCGAAATTCGTTTGCTTCCACTAGAGCATCCGCAAACTTCGTTTTGAGCCGCTTGAGAACTTTTTCGTTATTCACTTCCATAGATACTTTATATTCTGAACTTTCTTTTTAAAAATTATTTTGGAGATGTGTTTGATTCAATATGACGGTGAAAATCACCGATAAACGCAGGAGCCGTTCCTTTGCTTTCGCCGCGCTGTACTTTTTGCTGGAGAAGCATAAGCGCATGTAAAAGATTATCAGGACGTGGCGGACAGCCGGCAACATACACATCAACCGGAAGAAATTGATCAATCCCTTGAACAACAGAATACGTTCTGTACATTCCGCCAGAGGATGTACACGCGCCCATTGCAATGACCCATTTCGGTTCAGGCATTTGATCATAAATCTTGCGAACAACTTTCGCCATTTTATACGTTGTCGTTCCTGCAACGATCATCACATCGCATTGACGCGGTGAAAAACGCATAACTTCAGAACCGAACCGTGCAATATCAAACCGAGGTCCCGCTGCTGCCATCATTTCAATCGCACAGCAAGATATTCCCATCGGCATCGGGTATAGAGAATTTTTACGGCACCAATTGATAACATCTTCAAGCTTGGTCGCAATATATCCATCACCCATCCAACTCTCTAATCCCATTCCAATGCTCCTTTCCTCCAAATATAATAGAAACCAATTAAGAGGATGAAGATAAAGACAAACATCGCTACAAAGCCCTGTACTCCAAGTTGTTTATAAGTCACTGCCCATGGATACATAAAAACAATTTCGATATCGAAGATGATGAATAGCATGGCGATTAAATAGTACTTTACAGAAAACCGTTCGCGTGCTGTCCGTACCGGTTCCATACCGCTTTCGTACGTAGATTGTTTTTCATCGCTGGGACGTCTGGGTCCGAATATCTCGTTGGCTTTACCCATGAAGACACCAAACGCAACAGCGCAGCCGATCATAATAAATATTGGTATATAAGTTTCTATCATTTTATAGAATTTTTTTATAGCAAATATTTTATAATTATCGCTTGAATAACAAACCGAGTTTTATCTACCTGCTTGTACCCTGAAACAAAAAAAGAGGATTGATAATTCCCTGAGAGCTATCGCTCTTCTTTTACTTCATATTAATCTTGACCCCTTCAAGCGGCCAGCGAGCGCGTACTTTGAGCGTGTCTGAGAATTGACTAAACCTTTCCGAGTAAACGAATGGAAACGGTTTGCCTGAATTATATTTACCGTCGTTATTTCGATCCCTGAATGATTGAAAAACATAATGTCCTTCTGTAATTTGTGGAAATATAAAATTCCCAGTCACATCAGCCTCTACAATATAATATTTCGGAACTTTCTCTCCAATTTGAATCACCGTAACGTACAAACGTCCTGTCGTATCCTTTTTATTTTCATCGATAACAATTCCTTCAACACTACTTAAGTCTTCGATATCAAGTGTCTCAAAGCGCCACGATTTTGTGGAATCACGGCATACACGTCCAGCCCAATCATGCACACGACGCATTTCCGCGCGGAGTGTATACCAAGTCCGGCTCAATAATTCTTTTTCGGGTCGAAGTGAAATCGCTACATCGCTGATCCATTTTTTTTCAGTTGGCACTGGTCGTTTATTATTGTCGAAAAGATTTATCCAATTAAGTGAGTCCGATTTTGTTAACGCATCGGAAAACGTCAATGTCAGGGTCGGTTGAAGATCGATAGCTTGTGCACTGTCTTTAATTGACACAGAAGCTAATCGGGGACCGAGCGTGTCCACGATCAATGAACTTCGAAAGAGAAGTGTATTCGCAAGCGAATTAATTTTATTTCCCACAGAATCCGTCACGCCTTGTACGATAAAACGGAATACTCGGCCTGAATCTTGTTTTTGTGTAACCACAAAAAAAGAAGTTGAGGTTTTAGGAGACGGTGAAACAATCAAAAGCTCAAGTGGCTTTCGATCAATAGTATCGATAGCAGAAAATGATGAAAGAGAAACAGATGCTGGATCTATCGTTTCCGAAAATTCTGCTTGAATATGATTCCGATTCGGTGTCATAACTCTTACAAGCCGCGGACCGGTTGTATCTTCTTTCGCAAGTTTTATCAATACATCTTTTTTTATTGAATCCGAAGGTGTAATGTTGATACTGCCCGACGTCACGCCATATTCATCTATTTCACGATCATAGACAAGATTCCGATACTCATCCCGCACTGCAAACATTCGATAGTTGCCAAAAGGGATATGATGGAGAAAGAAATCTCCGTTTTTTCCGGCTTGCGTAATAAAATCCGGTTTTAGTGTGATAGGATTTAATGTGTCGGGATCTAAACCATTTAGCCGATATGCAAAGATCATAATACCGGAAAGTGCATCGCCACTATTTCTTGGATACACACGTCCTTCAATGGCTCCGCGATCTATTTCCTTTCCTGTTGAAAACGCAAGTATATGTGCCTGCGCCATTCTGTTCTTATTAAGATCCTCCACATCCGTTCCAATATTAATAACGTACGTTGTGTTGGGTCGAAGTTTTTCAGAAAATGTTATATCTAATTCCTTCCCGCTCCAGTTGAACTCCAGCGTTCCTATATACGGTGAAATAAAGATCGCTTCCTCTACACTTCGTTCATTCACATAGCGATCAAATTCCAATCGAATTTTATTTCCGCTAAAATTTAGCATGCTGCTGCTATCCGGATATGTTGAAATAATCTCCGGCATCGTACGATCAATTGGTCCCCCTTCCGGTGGTTCTTGATTAGCACAACCCACAAGAAAGAGTGTAACAACAGAAAAAAATATTCTATGGTAGATGATGTTATTTTTCATTTTTTTGAAGCACGTTGTAACTCACGCCGTGTACGATGATACTTTATTATGTTTTTTTGATGATCACTGAATTTATTAGCAAAGTGATGCCCGCCAACACCTGTGGCGACAAAATATAAATAATTATGCTGTTGAGGAAACAATACAGCACGAATGGAAGATTTTCCTGGATTGTTGATCGGGCCGGGCGGCAATCCATAATGCCGATAAGTGTTGTAGGGTGAATTGAATTCTAAATCCTTATGATTCAATTTTTTATCTTCGCCAATCGCATATTGCACTGTTGGATCAGCTTCAAGCCGCATCCTCTTTTTTAATCGATTCCAATACACACCGGCGATAAGCGAGCGTTCATCCTCAACGCCTGATTCCGCTTCTACAATCGAAGCAAGCGTGAGAATCTCTTGCTGAGATGCTTTCATTCCGCGCTGTCGTTCAATAAGCGTATCATTATAGAAATGTTTGAACTCTGTGAGCATCCGTTCAATAATTTCACGCTCATCTGTCTGCCAATAAAATGTGTAAGTCTCCGGCATTAAATATCCTTCCAATGACTCAGCTTCGATACCTTGCTCATGAAGAAATATATTATCATGACAAAGTGTGAGAAATTTTTCTTCATCAATTCCAATTTCATGCTTGTACCGGCGAGCTATCTGATCCATCCGCCATCCTTCTGGAATGGTGACCGGAATAATCAGACGCGATTTTCCCACGCGAATATCTTTAAGAATATCAAAATTAGATTGGCCGGAAACGAAAAGATATTTTCCTGTTTTTATTGTTTTCGTGTAACCCATCAAACGACCTGCAATTTGAAATGACCACTGGTTTCGAATAGCATGTGAGCTTACTAAAGAATCAACTGCTGAACGAAATGATGCGCCGCGTGGAATTATTACCACTTTTCCTTTCGGATCATTATAATGATACGGCAGCAGGAAAATATAGTACGCAAAAGCGAACACAAGCACACCAAAGATAGCCGTGATAATAATGAACCGATGGAACAACTGGCGTTTCATGCGTTTTACTTCAAACGTTTCTTTTTTTCGTCCATCGTAATACGCTCAGCACTTCGTGATTCATCGATAATGCGTTCGAAGAGCCGCTGAATAGCTTTGAGAGAAAGTGGGCCGCGGTTTGCCGTTGTGACATTCCGTTTCACTTCTTCTTCGCGTTCAGGCGAGTATGCTTCCAATCCAAGAAGCAATTTGATCTTCCCGATCTCTTCGGCACATTTTGTCCGCTCATTCAGCAACTTCACCAACTCGAGATCAATTTCGTCTATTCGATCACGCCAACGGCATATTTCTTTCTTGGGGTCATCCATAATCAATTTAATTGTAGGTTCGGTTCAGCCGTGAGTTCAAGATTTGAAACAAATCCTTTGCGTAATCGTTCATATCCAGCTTGTGCCACCATCGCGCCATTGTCTGTACAGAAATCCAGTTTTGGAATGAAAAGATGCAGATGATTGATTTTCGCTTCTGTTTCAAGACGGCGGCGTAGTTCCGAATTTGCCGATACTCCTCCGCACATCGCAATATCTTTCACATCATATTTTTTTGCTGCTGTCAACAACTTATCAATCAGCACATCTACAACTGCTGCCTGAAAACTTGCACATACATCGGCAATGAACTGCTCGTTCACATTTGCAGTTTTATCAAATCCGACTTTACGCAAATAGTATAGTACAGAGGTTTTCAATCCGCTAAAGCTGAATTGATGTGAACCTTCTTCAAGATATGGGCGCGGAAATTTGACAGCTTTCGCGTTTCCTTTTGCAGCAAACTTGTCAACAAGCGGCCCGCCTGGATAACCGACACCGAGCATTTTTGCTACCTTATCAAAAGCTTCACCTGCCGCATCATCCATCGTTTCGCCCAGCAATTCACTCTTAAAATAATCCTTCACCAGCACAAGCTGTGTATGCCCGCCAGAAACAGTCAAATTGACGAAAGGAAATGATGGCTTCGGTTCCTCAATCATATTTGAAAATATGTGTGCTTCCATATGGTTGACACCAATAAATGGGATACCGAGTCCCATCGCCATCGCTTTACCGAAACTTAAGCCAATCAAAATTGATCCAATAAGTCCGGGACCATAGACTGCGGCAATTGCATCTAAATCTTTTTTTTCAACCGAAGCTTTTCGCAATGCATCTTCAACAATCGGAATAATGATCCGTTGGTGTGCTCGCGAAGCCAGTTCCGGTACTACTCCACCGTGTTCTGAGTGAAAGAGTTGCACTGCGGTATCATTTGAGAGGAGCTTTCCATCCCGTACAACCGCCGCAGAAGTTTCATCACAAGATGTTTCAATTCCTAAAATGGTCATACTTATTGTTATGATAACCAAATTTGATTCTTTGTGCAACGTAACAGCCGAAATTGTCTGCTGTAGAATGACCACATCAAATACCAAAATTTGGACTTGGGAATAGTAGTTATATGATTTCAATATTCATTCATCATTGTTAATGATGGACTTTCCCCTTGCCTCTCGTGGGTTTTCTCGTTATATTAGTTTTGTAATTGATGACATTGAAATTAGGAATTTAGTGGAGTTGCAAATGGCAAGAATTTGTGAAGTGTGTGGTAAGAAACCGATGGCAGGTAATCACGTCAGCCACGCACATAATCGTGTTCCAAGACGTTTTCTTCCCAATCTTCAAAATGCACGAGTAAAGTTAGCATCTGGTGCTGTAAAAAGCATCCAGGTCTGCACAAACTGCATTAAATCTGGGAAGATTCAAAAAGCAGCTTAAGTTTTTGGGCATTATGAACTTTTGAAATCCCGCCCCTCAGCGGGATTTTTTGTCAGCCGTTTATGAGAGGCAACAATGACGGCATGTTTTGATCTATCGGTGAACTCGTCACGAATATCTTACTCAAGCGATGAAATTTTTTTCACCTCCAAATCAATTGACCTTTCTGAGAATTTTACTCACACCGGTGTTTCTTGTCTTCTTGTTATCTTACAATTCTATTTTACGTCAGTGGTCACTTGCAATTTTCATTCTCGCTGCCATTACCGATTGGTATGATGGATGGCTTGCTCGGCGTTGGGGTTATGTTACACGATGGGGAGCTTTCTTAGATCCGTTAGCAGATAAAGTTCTCACATCAGCCGCGCTCCTTGCTTATTCATATCTTGGCTTAGTATCAGGCTGGATGGTATGGATCATCGTCATACGCGATGCCATTATCACTATTCTTCGTTCTTATGCGGAATACAAAGGCAAACCAGTTGAAACATCCAATCTTGCGAAGGTAAAAACTTTTGCACAATATGTTCTCATCTATTATTTATTAATTTTATATGTTGCGCAAAATACTTCATCAATTGAAGCTAATTTTAGCGAACTAATTAAAGCGCTCCTAAATTATTCATTCATTTATTCAACAATGTTTATTATCACCGGCATTACTATATATACCGGTATCGTTTATTTTATCAACAACTGGAAAACAATCCGCGAACTCTATGAGTCATCAAACAAATTTTCCGAACCCGAATAAAGATGTGACAGTAGTTGAACCTTCGTTTGCCACAAAGTTATTCGCCTCTGCTCTATTTTCCGGATATTCACCCATCGCATCCGGCACGGTGGGCAGTGCGGTTGCGGTTGCCTTCTACTTCATTCCTGGATTTGAATCCTTAATTATCATCGCTACAGCGATACTTATTGTATTCGTTCTTGGTATAAAAGCAGCTAATAGAATGGAACAACGATACGGCCATGATCCGGCTGAGGTGACAATTGATGAGGTTGTGGGTATGTGGATTTCATTGGTTTTGCTGCCTAAAAAAATATTAATCGTAATTACAGCATTCTTCGCCTTTCGTTTTTTCGATATCATCAAACCATTTCCGGCTCGCAAGTTTGATAATATGAACGGCGGTTTCGGTATTATGATGGACGATGTGATTGCCGGCATTTATGCAAATATCATTCTTCGACTCGCACTGTTGATTCCAGTGATCAAAGAATTATTGTTGTGATAGAAACAATGAAAGCAGAAATCATATCTATAGGTGATGAATTGCTTATTGGTCAAGTCATCAATTCTAATCAGGCATACATTGCGGAAAAGCTCAACTCGGTTGGTATCTTTGGCGATAAGATGACAACGATTGGCGATGATGAAAACGAAATTCTTTCGGCGTTCCAAAAGGCCTACAATTCTCATGATATCGTTACTGTAACTGGCGGACTTGGACCTACACATGACGATATTACGCGCAGCGTCGTTTGCAAGTTCTTTAATACGGATTCTATTATTAACGATGAAGCTCTTGAAAATGTAAAACGGATTTTTGCAAGGCGTAAATCAGTCCCTCGTAAAATCAATGAAGATCAAGCTCTTGTTCCGCGTAATTGCACTGTCATACAAAATCGGCTTGGCACTGCACCGGGATATTTTTTCGGGCGAGATGGAAAGTATTTTATCGTTATGCCCGGTGTGCCTTACGAAATGAAAGCAATGATGGATAATTTCGTTCTCCCGTTCTTCGAAAAACATAAAACCGGATTGATCATTCGCCATAGAACATTGAAGACAACAGGTATAGCTGAATCGTTCCTCGCCGAACAAATTGGCGATGTGCATAAAATATTTTCTCCGGATTCCGGCATCACTCTGGCGTTTCTTCCAAGTTCATACGGTGTGCGATTGCGTATTACAGCCAAGGCGAATTCTGTGGATGAAGCCGAAAATAAAATTCATAACGTTGAAACGAAGCTCCGCAGTAAAATCGAAAAATTTATTTACACGACCGGCGATATGGATTTAGAAGATGCAGTCGGCAAATTGTTGAGCGAACGAAAGCTGACACTTGCCATCGCAGAATCCTGCACCGGCGGATTGATTGCAGATCGGATTACGAATGTTTCAGGGAGTTCAGAATATTTCGAACGCGGCATTATCACCTATAGCAATAAATCAAAAGTAGACGCGCTTGGTGTACCATCAGAATTAATCAATCAGCATGGCGCAGTGAGCAAGGAAGTAGCTGAAGTAATGGCGCTTGGTATTCGTACCAGATCCAATACTGACATCGGTATCTCTACCACCGGTATTGCCGGTCCAACTGGAGGTTCACCCGAAAAACCTATAGGACTTGTCTGGATTGGATATTCCGATAAGAACGAAACAATCGCATTGCAATTCAATTTTGGCGGCGAACGCAGAATTATAAAAGAGCGAGCAGCTCAAGCTGCGCTGGAATTGGTGCGCCGAAAGATCTTAAAGATCACAGATTAATTCGATGCCCGGCATTCGCACATTCATCGCCCTTCCCAGGCCATCAATTGCCCAACATGCAATTGCCGAGGTTCAAACAAAACTGAAAGCAACGCAAGCCGATGTGAAATGGGAGTCTCAAGAGAAGTTTCATATTACGTTAATGTTTTTAGGAAATGTTGAACAATTAAAACTCGAATTGCTTTCGACAGCACTGGCAAAATCAGTTCAACCATTTTCGTCGTTAACAGTTACTTATGAATCACTTGGTGCATTTCCTAATACACACAACCCACACATTGTTTGGATCGGTATAAAATCCAATCAAACGGTTCTTGATCTTCAGACGATGGTAGAACTGACATGCACGAAATTCGAATTTCCTAAAGAAGACCGGGCGTTTCATCCGCATATTACACTAGGCAGAGTTAAAGGGGATCGCAATCTTGTTCGCTTGACTGAAGCGATAAAAACCATTACTTTTGAACCAATCGAAACGCATTGCTCGGAAATTTTACTGATGAAAAGTGAGTTACATCCGAGCGGTTCTATCTACACAATTTTGAAATCATTTCCACTTTTCACTTAACCGGAGAAAGTCCCATGACCGAAACTATTAAAGAATCAAAACTGCAAGCGCTCAAAATTGCCATTGATCAAATTGAAAAGCAGCACGGCAAAGGTTCCATTATGCGATTAAATGAAGGACCCATTGCTAAGATCGATGCAATTTCCACTGGATCAATTTCGTTAGACGCCGCACTTGGCATTGGCGGTGTACCGCGCGGGCGTGTCATCGAAATCTACGGTCCGGAATCTTCCGGCAAAACAACGATTTGCTTACATATTATTGCTGAAGCGCAGAAGACCGGCGGATTAGCGGCGTTCATCGATACAGAGCATGCGTTGGATATTGCGTACGCTAAAAAGTTAGGTGTGGATGTCAACAATCTTCTTCTTTCCCAGCCAGAGTTCGGTGAGCAAGCACTTGAAATTGTAGAAACGCTTGTGCGCAGTAATGCCATCGATATTATCGTTATCGATTCCGTCGCGGCATTGACACCGCGCGCAGAAATAGAAGGCGAAATGGGTGATCCTACCATGGGAGTTCAGGCAAGGTTGATGTCTCAAGCACTTCGCAAACTCACATCTGCAATTAGTAAATCGAGAACCAGTGTCATGTTCACTAACCAGCTTCGTCAAAAGATCGGTGTAATGTTTGGAAATCCGGAAACCACAACCGGCGGCAACGCGCTCAAGTTTTACGCTTCTGTTCGAATGGATGTTCGCCGCATCGAAGCAATCAAAGACGGCACCAACGTCATCGGTAATCGAACGCGCGTAAAGGTTGTAAAGAATAAAGTTGCGCCGCCGTTCAAAGAAGCTCAATTCGATATTCTCTATAATGAAGGAATTTCCAGACTCGGAGATTTGATCGATACCGCAGTTGAAAAAAATATTATTGTAAAGAGTGGATCCTGGTTCTCCTATAAGGAGGATCGCATCGGACAAGGGCGCGACTCGGTAAAAGTATTTCTTCAGGCAAATCCAACTGTCGCTAAAGAAATTGATACGGAACTCCGCAGGCAGCTTGGGTTGATAAGTGAAGAACCGAAACCGGCTGCAGAGAAAACAGAAGCAAGTGCATCTGAACCCAAAAAATCAAAGCGCAGTTAAGCAAATTTGATTATTACTAAAATTAAAAGACTTCGTGGAAAACGTCAACGGTACAGCGTGCATCTCGATGGCGTGCCAGCATTAGAACTGAGCGATTGGACTATCGGTAAGTATGGTTTGCGTACCGGAGATGATCTTGATGAACACACTGTTGACAAAATCAAATCGACAGAAGCAGAGACGCAGGCGAAAAATATTGCTATCAATTATTTGTCATATCGGCAGCGAAGTTCAAAAGAGATTATAGATCATTTGATAAAGAAGGGGTTCACACGTGAATGTGCTGAAGATGTAACGCACAAGCTTCAATCCGTACAAATGGTGAACGATCTCGAATTTGCCCGGGCATTTGTTCGGGATCGACTGAAACGAAAACCAACAGGTCAAGCGTTATTGCGCATGCAGCTGCTTGCCAAAGGAATTACATCATCAATGGCCGATATGGTACTTGCCGAGTTGATTTCTCCGCAGAGCCAGCAAACGTCGGCACTTCAAGCGGCAAAACGCAAAATACAATTGACGAAATACTCAAAAAGAAATCTGGACGAAGAGAAACGTAAGAAACGTCTTCTCGATTTTCTTCTTCGTCGCGGATTTTCTTATGAAATAGCACTAAAAACTATTCGTACAACATTGGATCATTAAACGATGCAGCTATCAACAGTGAACAAACCATTTGTAAAAGTCATCGCTTTCTTGGGACTTATAATTTTTCTTTTCTGGATCGCATCGTTCTTTCCCGATCTTGTTTTGACGCTCGTTATTTCCATCCTTGTCGCATTCATACTTAGACCGCTTGTACGTTTCTTAGAATTCAAACTTAATCTCAAGCGAGGAGTTGCCATCTTTTTGGTCTTTTTGTGTGTAGGGGGAATTATTATCTTCACATTGTTTGAAATGATTCCACTCTTGATTAGCCACCTCCGGTTGATGTATGAACAACTACGGCAATTTCCATTTGAAGCGAAATTAACATTAGCGGCGAAGGAAATAGCGACACATATTCCTTTTATGGATTCCTCAACCATTGAAATGAAGGTTCGTGAGTTTATACAGCAGCTCATGCTCTCCGCCGGTGAGACAGCCAGCTCTACAATTTCTTATTTAGTGAATCTGGCTATCATTCCCTTCGTCACCTATTTTATTTTGGCAGAGGGCGACATTGGAACAAAAAATATTGTTGAAAATATTCCGAATAAATATTTTGAGATGTCGCTGAATATTATGGAAAAGGTCGGCAGAGAACTTGTTTCATACTTACGTGGATTGATTCTTGAATGCAGCATTGTCGGTGTGCTGTCAACTATTGGATTCATGATTATCGGTGTTCCTTATGCAATCATCATCGGCGTGTTAACGGGGATTGCGAACCTTGTTCCATATCTCGGCCCAATTGCTGGTGCATGTCTAGCTATGATAGCATCACTTACAGTCGCCGGTAATTTCGAAATGTTTATTCCCATTGCCCTTCTTTTAATCATCGTTCGTCTCATTGATGATCTTGTCTTGCAGCCGCTCTGTTTTGGCAAGACACTGGATATGCATCCGGTTGCCGTTGTACTTACACTCATCATTGGCCATCAATTAATGGGGGTTTCGGGAATGGTGATTTCCATTCCTATCGCAACGATCCTTCGTGTTTCAGCTACAGAAACATATTGGGGATTGAAACATTACACAATCACAGCATAAAACGTTATGTCGTCAGAACGCATACGCTTCATGACAGCAACATCCAATAAACCGATGACAAAGGTGCTCTTCCTTCTTGGAATCATCATTTTCGGATTTTGGATTATTTCATTCTTCCCCGATCTGGTTCTTACGCTCCTCTTCTCTGTACTTTTAGCGTTCATTCTTCGTCCTCTTGTAGTATTGATTGAATTCCGGTTTGGAATTCGCAGGCTCTTTTCCGTTTGCATCGTTTTTCTTGTTGTTGGCGGCAGTCTCATCATTATGAGTGTTCTATTTATTCCCTTTGCAATTGAACGATTGAAAATATTGTACGATGGATTTAAAAACTTTCCATTCGACCAGAAATTAAATGAAGCCGCCGTCAACTTAACAGCGAATATTCCGTTCACGGATCCGGAAATGGTGACGCAAAAAGTTCATGCATTTGTTCAAAGCGGATTACAATTGTTGAGTAGTTTTTTCGCTTCCACTGCTGCATTTCTTGTCAACCTTGCTATCGTCCCTTTCATCACCTTCTTTATCCTTATTGAAGGCGACATAGCAATCAAAGAATTAATTGAGCGGGTTCCGAATAAATACTTTGAAATGTTATTAAATGTGCTCAACAAGATCAAAAAAGATCTTGTCGGTTACTTGCGCGGTTGGATTCTTGATTCTGTTATCGTCGGATTTCTTAACATCGCTTGTTTTTATCTTATCGGTGTGCATTATGCTATTCTTCTCGGTATTATTGCCGGAATCTCGAATCTCATTCCATATGTCGGGCCATTCTTTGGTGTTATTCCGGCGCTTCTGATCTCACTTTCACAATGCGGAGATTTCAGACAAGCATTTCCCATTATCGCTGTTACGTTAATTCTGGTACAACTGCTCGATAATATTATCATTCAGCCGCTTTGCTTTTCCAGTACACTCGACATGCATCCGGTTACAGTTATTTTTGTTTTAATAATTGGGAACTCTTTGATGGGAATTATCGGCATGCTGCTTGCCATTCCGATTGCAACAATTCTTAAAACATCTGCCGTTGAAACCTATTGGGGGTTGAAAAACTACCGCATCACTGCTTAGAAAGGGAAAATAATATGTCACATGTAGTGCTTGACATTGAAACCCTCGGCTTCCCTGTCGAATCATTTGATGAAACTCAGCAGAAGTATTTACTGAAATTTGCCGAGACAGATGCAGACCGTGTAGAAACAATCCAGAAACTCAGCCTTTACCCAACCACCGCACAAATTATCGCCATCGGTATGCTGAATCCTGAAACGAATCGCGCTAAAATTCTTTTCCAATCGGATGATAAATTAGATTATCATTCGGATAATGAATTAGTACACTTCATATCAGGAGACGAGAAAGAAATTGTTGAACAGTTCTGGTTAGACATCGGACATTACGACCAATTTGTTACATTCAATGGCCGGGCGTTCGACTGTCCATTTTTGATGATGCGCTCTGCGATTCTTCAGGTCTTGCCAACACGCAACCTGATGCCTTATCGGTATGATGCATCCATTCATTGCGATTTGCTGGAACAATTCACGTTCTACGGCGCACTGCGGAAGTTTAATTTAGATTTTTACTGCAAATCCTTCGGCATCGAAAGCCCGAAGACACATGGCGTAACCGGATTGGATATGAAACAATTGACCGAAGAGAAACGGTTTCGAGAGATCGCGGAATACAATCTTCGGGATTTGCATGCAACGGCAGAGTTATTCCGGCGTTGGGAGAAATTTTTGAGTGTCTAAAAAGACGAGCAGTTCTCTCACTTCAACATAATAAGTGTTTTCGTTTTCATAAAGTCACCCGCTTGAAGTCGATACAAATATACACCGCTGGAAAAGTTCTTGGCGTTCCATTCCACTGAATAGGAACCAGGCTCTTTCCGTTGATCAACTAGCATAGCAACTTCTCTTCCAAGGAGATCATAAATCTTCAGTGATACGTGACACCTCAATTGGATAGAAAAAGAAATCTTGGTTGATGCATTGAATGGATTGGGATAATTCTGCTGCAATTCCATTTGATTCGGAAGTGAAGAACCAAGAGAAACCGAGGTAATCTCCGTCTGAGAACCATGGTAATGAATGACTGTATCGAATTTAACCGGACTATTGATACCAATACCTTTTCCCGTATCAACCCAAACGATATTGAAAATCTTATTCTGTGACATACCGGTAAACGTTCCCTGTCTGGTCCCAATGATCAGTTGCTTTGAAGAATCATAATACGTAATCGGGATAACAGAATATTTTCCTTGTTCATAATTGTAGTTATCGTTTTCGTCTTCATATAATGCAAATTGTCCATTCGCACCCCGATAAATTCGCAACTCGAGCGTATCCACGGGTTTTTCAGTGGCATACTGAATAAATGGTCCCAACGGAATAATAGAACCGGCCTTTACATACAACGGTATGGTTTCGATGGGTGCTTGCGCATTAATAGTCTGGCCGCCAGCGAAAGACTCACCTGTCCAGAAATTATACCACGTGGATGAGTTCGGAAGATACACCTTTCGTGATATTGCTTGTGCGGTCACCGGATTGACAAGAAACGCCGGTCCGAACATATATTGATCTTGAATATCATTAATCGTTGCGTCTGTTCTAAAATCAAATGCGAGCGCTCGCATAATTGTGTACGCTTCGTTCGTTACTTTCCACGCGAGAGAATAGATATAAGGTAAAAGTCGGTACCGCAAGTTATCGTAATTCAATAAAATTGATTTCGTATTCGCATCCCAATTATTTGAAAACAAAGCACGCTCACCTTTTCCATGAATTCTGAATATCGGACAGAAGGTGCCGAATTGGAACCAGCGAGTAAATAGTTCTCTGTTTGCAGCGGTTTTCCAATCGGGAGATACCCAGTTTAAATGATATCCTCCAATATCTGATGTCCAGTACGGTATGCCGGATACACAAGCATTAATACCTTGCGGCACTTGAATTTTATATGAACCGAAGGTACACGTAATATCGGACGACCAGAGGGTTGTAGCGTTTCTTTGCTGCCCAGCAAATGCTTGGCGAACGAGGAAAAATGCTCGCTTCCCTGAGATATCAGTCCTCCAGTTTTTATAAAGACCAATAGTATGCGTTAATGAATAGGTATTGAAATAATCGATCCCTTTACCAAGAGCAAAAGTACTTTTTCTGCGAGCATCTAAAAGTCCGCCGTTGTCCGGTTCACATTGATCTACCCACCATGCATCCCATCCATATGGAGTAATAAGACTGTTATTCGCCTGTCTCCAATATATATCACGTGCACTGGAACTGTGGGCGTCATAGTATGTATCATAATTTTGCGTCATGACATCCTTCCAGGTAATATCTGTCAAACCTCCTGCGTTCTTTAATTCATTAAAATTATTCGTCCCGCTTGCGAAAACCGGCCAAATAGAAATCATGGCATGAATATTTGCTTTATGTAACGTGTCTACCATCGCTTTGGGATTGGGATAATTCGTAGGGTCCATTATGTGCGATCCAATGCCCGCGGGATACCAGTAATACCAATCCTGAACAATGCAATCAATAGGAATGTGATTGTTTCGGTAATTGTCTTTAACGGATAACACTTCAGTCTGACTCTGATACCTGTCCTGCGATTGGAATAATCCAAAACTCCATTTAGGGAACATCGGTGCTTGACCTGTAGCTTCGCGGTAAAGTGCAATGATATGATCGAAGTCGGGACCATAGAAAAAATAATAATCTACCATTGTGCCACTCTCCGATACATATTTGAATTTCATATTACCTGCTTCGGCGCCGTAAAAATTCGATGCAGAGTAATTGTCCCACATAAGTCCATACCCTTTGTTGGATAATAAAACAGGAATTGCGCCAGTCATGTACTGGATAGCCATATCCTGATTCCGGCCTTTGTAATTCATGGCTCCTGCATCTGTCGGATGACAGCCCAATCCAAACAACGCTTCATCCACCGGCGATCGAAAGAGTGTCTCGCAATTGTATGTATTGATGCCGGCAATAGTCGCGGCCGTCATCTTCTTTCCTACAGAATCATCCTCGGCAAGAATAAGAGCACCGTTTAATTCTATATACTGGATTGAATTGGTTAACTTGGTCAATTTGATTTTTAATTTGCCGGTGGAAATAATAATCTCGGTTGAGTTTTCAGTAACTTGAAATTGAGGCTGAGATGTCCACAAGTTTGTTACTACCAAGGATGTTTTTTGAGAGAGCGCCGTCAACGATGTATATTTGACTTCAACGACATCCTCTTTACAAATTTTAACTTTCATGAAGCCCTTATCCAATGTGCATGTTATTCCATCGGCATCAGTTGTATATGATACTATGGAGGCCAGCGCAGTGTAATTAACAAAGAGGAAGGTCAGGGTAATTGTTATTAAGACAATTATATATTTGGAATCAGACTTGTTCACAATAAATCACTCCTTCATTGCAGGACTATACTCTATCATTCGTACATAAGATAGTCTAATATATGCATAAATTACTGATGCATATAGCACAGAGATAACTGTGTTTGAGTGTTTGAATGGTGAGCGAAACCGAACCATCGTGGTTACAATATTTTTATTTTATAGGGACGTATAATTATACGTCCCTACGAGGATTTCTCACTTCCGGAGCGCAACTCCCTCGGAGATGCGGAAAAGATGAGACAAAAAATACAGAATAGTTAGTACCGAGAACGGTTTCCACCGCCGCCGTTACCGCCGCGTCCGCGATCTCCCGACTTTCTGTCGGCCATCGGACGTGCTTCGTTCACCACCAATTTCCGCCCATTGAGTTCTTTATCATTCAATCCGGCAATAGCCGCCTCTGCTTCCGATTTTACCGGCATCTCTACAAATCCGAATCCCTTCGCTGTTCCGGTAAATTTGTCTTTTATGAGAGCAACAGAATCAACTGCCCCAAACGCTCCAAATTCCTTTTTCAATTCGTCTTCCGTAATATCGCGTGACAGATTACCGACATACATTTTCATGGTGTTTCTCCTTTAAAAGAAATTGTTATTGTTTACTGTTGTTTGATACGTGATCTATACAAGTGATTTTCTCTAGAAGCGTTATCATGAGTTATTATTTGGCAGGAACCATTGATTATTAACGAATCCTATAGTGTATCTCTCTGGATGTAGGATACTATATATTTTCATCATTTCCTATATAAGGCTAATTTTCGTTAAAAAAAATCGAGCATTTTCCGGTCAACATCTATACGATATTTCTATAGGCGATGCTATTGATCTCAGCCGATGTTTATTTTCCTATGCTTTCAAGATACAGCTTTTCCACTTTTATGCGTGCCCAGGGAGTCTTACGCAGAAATTTTAAACTCGATTGAATACTTGGATTGTCATTGAAGCATTTGATTTTAACCCTTGCTCCCATTTGTTCCCACCCATAGTGATCTACCAAATGATGCAAGATTGTTTCCAATGTCTTTCCATGCAATGGATTATTCGGCTGTTCTGATTTCATACAATTCCGATATTCTCTAAGTACTCCTGTAGCCAATGTCACCCTGGCCACCGCTTTGTTTACTCGCCTCAATTCACCTGTCTTGTCAATCGCAAGTGAGGATTTCCTCTCCGCTATCTTTCGCCTCTATTATTTTCTCGGCCGGGATGCGGGCGGTATCATTCCGTTGAGGCGGTAATACACTACCAATTGTCCATAATGTTCGCCTGCATGCTCGAGAGTACCCATCCAACCGAACGAACCGTGAACCATCATATTGCCCCATGGAAATTTAAATTCGCGCATCAATCCGCTGTCCCCTTGCGCTTTAATCAGATCCGCACCGTCGGCGACTGCCTGTTTCAGGTATTTCACGATGTCTGTTTTTGTCGGATACTTTTTCCGCAAAGAATCACCGTTCCCGATGTACCCCACTTCTGACCCTTTGATGGCATTGATCATGTAATAGTAATCTACTGCAACGTGCAGGAGATTATCGCCGAACGTCCGCTCATCCTTCTGAGCTTTGAAGTTGTATTTATCTTCTGGAAAATCCTCCGCCATCGCAATCAATTTATTCCCGACACTGTTCCATCCCCATAACAACTCTTGAGAGGAACTTTGAGCAGGTTTTGGAGGTTCGACTGGTTTTTTCGCTTGAGCCGAAGCGAATGTAACGAGCAGCGCAGTAAGTGCGCTCAACATGAAAGCAGAAATAATTTTGCGCATAGGATTTTTCCTTTCGTGTGAGAGATGATTTATTAGTATTGATGGTTATCGTCGTGTATTCCGAATTGATACAGACTATTGGATTCTAACATTTTTTTTGATGAAAATCTTGATGGCCGATTGGTCGACCTTACTGTATCATTACAAATATCCCAACGGTCGCCATAACAAACCCGGCTGCCTGATTTGTCCTTGTCTGCATTTTCTCGCTCATTTGTATTTTATGCGTTAAGCTCGCGATATAACTGTATGTCCCTACCACAGTGAAAGAAACGAAAGCAATGAGTACCATCATCAGTAAAGCATCTATCAATCTTACTTCGTTAAAATTGATAATGGCGGGAAGCACGCTTGCATAAAATAAAATCGGCTTGGGATTCCCGAGCGACAGGAGCATACCGCTCAAACATGTCTGCCACTTATTTTCTTCCTTCTTCATTTTTGCGGACACATTTATACTGCTGCTTCTAAACATCCTGATACCAAGGTATACCAGGTATAGTCCCCCGGCAATCCTGATTGCCAGGAACATGCCTCCCATCAGTTTTGCGATCGCCGACAATCCAAGTAATGCAAGAGCAAGTAAGATACTATCTCCTATAACCAGTCCCCCGATGAAGAAAAGCGACATTTTAAAACCCTCGGCTGCCGCTTTTGCCATAGATCCGAATACACCGGGACCCGGAGTAGCTGCAAGTACTATCATCCCTATTAAAAACGTGATCAACAAATTGATGTTCATAATTTCTCTGGAAACTGCTTGGAGATAAGATACAACAAACTTCTTTTTAATAAATATACATCAGCGGCGATACAGAGGCAAGGAGCGGCAGAATAGCTGAGAAAATTTTTACTGTGATCTTGTGTTGATCATTTTCAATATGCCGCGGGCATCGGTCGCGGCTATAAAATCATTTTGCCAACTCTCATTTATTTCACGATACCTTCATTCGTACATAATTCAAACGGTTCATCGGAGATTATCCAATAGTGAGTCAAAGCTGTGCGGTCTGCAAATCCCACAGGCGTTGGAGTGAGAATATAAGAGACAATACGTCCGGTATTTGTATAATTCTCTCCATCGGCATCCACAACCTTCCAGCCCAATCCGAGAGATCCTTGCAGTTGTCCAGGAGGTGGACCATCCTTAAAGATTATGATATGACTGGAATCCTTAAGTTTATCGGCGTAATTATCCAGATTACTTTTCTCGATTGAAAAATGGATTTTCAGCATCCGAACTTCACCGGGATTCATTATCAGCGGCAGTATGACACCTTCAATCGTCGATTTTTCTATGGATCTTGCATAGAGACTGGAATATTCCTTCCCGAAAAAAACAGGATACAATTGTACAATGATTGCCGTTTTATCCTATTTATTTGTGATAGAGACAACCACCATCGCCGTATCCGGTCTCGGCATTATATCATACTTGAAAACCTGTGCAGTGAGTTTCTCGGAGGTAGGAGAAAACAGCAAGTAGATCCCTACAACAATGAGAATGCCCAGCACAATACATGCCGGAAGAATCCATCGCTTAAAATTCCATGGCTGCGTATTTGATGAAGCAATTTGTTTCTCTATCGGCTCTGGCACTTCTAATGGTTCCAGCGGTTCCATTTTCAACTCGTCCATACTATTTTCCCCTCATCATTCCACAATATTTCCAACTCCTTGATGATAATATATGTGGACATTTAATAAAGTACAAAGGATATCTTAATCCAAGAGTTCTACAGCTGAAGTCGTCTCGTTCACCGTCTTACTGGCCTTACTGGATAGATGACCTCGGTTTCTTGCATGCTGTGATCACCGACCTCAAAAACGGTGAGGCAAGACCGCCTTCCGCAGGCGTTCGTGCAGACAGGCCGATCACGGCTTTTAAGTTTTATGTATCTCTTGTTTCCGTTCACTGCTATGTTTTGCTATCAATCCGTCCAACGACCACAGACCTCCACCTACGATGAAAAGGAAAAGTGAACCAAGTATCATTGCCAAATCGACTCGTGCCTCGTGTGCCATCGCCCAAAATCCCTTTTCCAGAAGAATCGGAATTTTAGTTGTTAAGATTGCAACGAGCATATCAATAATGAGCGGAATAGCGGCGAGCCGTGTGATCAGGCCAAAAAGAACAAGCGTCCCGCAGACTATTTCAACAACACTGACGAAGGGAGCCATAATCTCGGGCGCAGGGATACCAATCTTGATAAAACGACCCACACCGAGTGATTCAGAGAACAAGATTTTCTGAATGCCCTCGGAAAGAAACACGCAGCCAACCATCATTCGAATGAGGAAGATTGCCTTATCAAGCCCTTTGTATGGCAATGGTGAGTGAATGAATTCGTTTAATGACGATTTGCTGTTTTCTTTTTCCATAGTTGGTCTTTCGATTATTTAGCCGATTATTTAGATCGTAAGTTGATAACCGATGTATCCGGTAATTGTCTCTGGACCAGACACACTACTGCCAAGAGAAAATAAAATATGATGTTCCTCAGTCAGATTAATAGACCCGCCTATGTTGAACCCTCCCTTGGATTCAGAATCCTGGGCATCGGCAGTCTGGTAATAGACCTCTCCTCCAAGCGTAATCACATGTGAAAAATCGTATTGAACCTCCCAGCCAGTATATATCCAATTCTTTTGCTGTGGCCCGGAATTGTACCAAAAACCTCCGCCTGCGTACGTTGTCAGTTTTCCCCAGCTTTTTTGAGCCCATACAGGAAAGTATGCTTGGATTCTCTCCGTACCCAATTGTTTATTTTCATCGCCAGTCGGCAGCTCGAGTAAAGGGAAGAGTCCTATTTGTGGGAGTGTTTCTGTTTCTTCAATGAATCTATATTTCATGCCGATCTCCGCATCCGAAAGACCGAAGTGAGTTGTCTTATCTGTGTGTACATATCCGATGGGGAGAAGAACATGGAACTGCACGTCTGGCACTACTCCGTAGTTAACCTCCAAATGAGGGCATGTTGCGTCGATCTCGTGCCTTCCGAATTGCTGCACGGATGCAACATAGAACTCCCAATGAAGATAGTCAACAGGTTGCGGATCGTCAGTCTTAAAAGGGGGACCGGCCAACACGTCAGTGACGAAGAGTATCCAAAAGAACTGGAGACAAAAAATTAACCTGAGTGTGCGTCGAAGCGGCATTGATATCAGTCTTTAATATTTTTGAAAACAACAGCTTCCATTGTTTATATGTAAAACATACATATAAGGAGTACCGTTCCATTTCAGAGATGTGAAAGAGCATAAATTGTTATGGGGGAACGTATAATTCTTGCCTATTATGTGCCGCTTTACGTCACCCCGTACGGCGGGGTTGTTTGGCGGAACTTACTCAGGCTAACTATGTGTTCTATAATACACACAATGTGACTTAATTATGTTCATTCCATACATTGCCCTTATACTATTCTTTACTCCCCTGCCGATAGAAAATCATCTGGCACGCGGGGATAAATACTATCTTGCCTTCGACAACAACCAAGCATTAATAGAATACAAAAAGGCATACAAAGAATCCCCGACAGATTATAATACTCTCGTCCGGATGGTGCACATCTATAACGACAACGGAAAGATTCATTTGAGTCACGATACAGTGTCAGAATCGGAATACCGCACAGCCGTCATGTATGCGGACTCACTTGCGCATTATTACCCCGACAGCGCGGCAACACAATTCTGGAACGCACTTGCCAAAGGAAGCCTTCTGCCCTTCGTCGGAGTTTGGAAAAAGATTTCCATCGGAAAAGAAGTAAAGCAGCACGTGCAGAAATCACTGGAGCGGGATTCTACATTTTCCTATTCGTATGTCATTCGTGCCATCTTCGAACGGGAAGGATCTAAGCTCAGCTGGTTCGAGAAAGGTGTTGTCCGTGTGGTATTTGGCGAAGACGTTTCCGGAACGTTGGAGGCATCGGTGCGGAATCTGAAATTAGCGCTGCACTACGACCCGGCTAATTCATTCGCATATTACGAACTCTACTTGACCTATCAAGCGATGGGAGATACAGCGCAAGCCGTCGCCTCCCTGCGCCGCATCTTAGAAATGCAGCCGAAAAGCTTCCGCGAGAAATACCAGCAGGATGAAACACGGCAGCAGCTTGCAAAACTTTCGGAAAAGTAATTATTTCGACTTCAACGCTTTTGTAATCCCGCTTTACAAGATTGTCGCACTCCGCACTGGAGGATATAAAAAATACGGACCAAACCGAAAGTGCATTTCTTCGCAGCCAATATTTTAACCGGGAGGACGTAGAGCATCTTTAGCAGGATGTAAAGAAAGTATGCCAGGCAGGACGCTGAAAATATAGCTTCGCCGGATTATTGATATGCGAAAATATAAAAGGCCGGTTCTTAGGTGGATCGGCCTCTAAATAAGCAAGCTGCGAGAGAGTTGTACACCCGACCTATCTTCAGTTCAGGAAGATAGGTTGCTCATTTATCCGATCATCGATTTGATCTGATTCTCCAGCGCATGAATTTTATCAAAATTGAATTTCTTCTTTGCATCTCTGAGGATCCAGAAGATAACCCCGCTCATGAGTGCGGCAAAAAAGCACCATACTGAAGCAAGATATTGCAAATAAAATACCGCAGTAACTATTAACGATAAAAACATTAATATGCCTAAAAGATGCGTCCTTTTAATACTCGAAACAAAAAGGGGAATGACAGAAGCAATAAAGTAGAACATAAAAGCCAGCATAGTCCAGGAGCTGGGGAAATCGGACTTATACTGAATATGATAACCGTTGATTTGCGGTGTGACATTGAAAAACAATAAACAAAAAGCATAATACAATGACACTAATAACCCCATAACGAGCAGAACCCATAATATCTTTTTTCTTTTTTTACTCTTTTCCATGAAAAGAACTGAAATGGGAATCATCGTTGGCCAAAGAACCTCTGCCATTATTAAAAACATATATGTGCAAAATGTTTGAACATTGCCGAAATGCGGGCTTCGCAGTGTTAACCATAAAAAGCCTTCGGTAAATTGTTGTAGTCCAAAGAACAAAGGAATACTCGCAAAGACCAGCTGGGAAGGTTTATGGACTTCCCTGACAGTTGCAATACCTATAGCTGAAATGACAACTCCGCCTGCGAAACTTGCCTCTGCTGAAAAACACATAGAATTTCTCTTTCTCTTAATATGTATGAAAGCTCTTTATAGTGAAAATCCCTGGCAAAATAAAATAGGATAATAATGAAGCGAGAAAAGGAATCGATGCTGCTGCTCTTATGCGAACAGTCGGTTTATAATTTCCTTTTAATACGTTACCGAAGAAATACGCAAAGCGTAATAGACCAAAGGGATGAAAGAAGGATTAAGTCTTTTTATTGAAAGAGGCAGGCGATCGGATTGCTTGTCCTCGCACATATTCTGTTTCGCTGCTGTAAAGACTCAGAGAAATAATCGGATACTAAAAAATAAATGTGTCGGGTAATAACAATCAACCGGACTCCGAAGAACAACGGGGCCCGGTTTTTTATTGCTGCAAAGAATTGTCTTACTATCCAATGAGTGTTCTTGTCATTTCGACCGCTTTGTCATTCCGAGCGGACCGAAAAATCTTTCTTTTAAATTAAGATTTCTCATTTGCTACGTGCCTTCGAAATGACTGATTGTGTCGTTAACCTCGGTATCTTATTCTTGTCATACCCGCGTACGCGGGAGTGACGATGGGATGGTTACTGTAAAATCACATCGCCCCTCATTTCTTCTTCCCCTCGAGTGATTTCATCAGGTTGAGGAGTTGAAATTCATGCCGGATCGGATGCATAACGGCATGTTCGAGCATCGCTTCAATGCAGTACTCCGCATCCCAGTTGGAGGTATACGTACGATCGAAGAAACGCTCTTCAGGAATTTCACGCAAAGGCAAATCCCATCGTTCCAGCAAATGTTCGAGAAATGCATCTGCCGAGGATTCTATTTGTTCTATTACCGGCATAGAATCAATGTTCGGATCGGGCAGTTCAAGTTTCTGACATATCCAGATGATATATCCGCGCGACGATTTGAGCGGGTGCCATAAAAGAGCCTCCATGGATTTGTATGCAGTATCAGTCGTTTGAGGCAGTGTAACGCCCGTCTTTTTTGCCTTTCGCCAAGTTTCCAGAAACGAGCGCATGTGCTGCTCGTGCAAAGCAATCAACGCGCGCGCCCCGCCGTAAGAATATTCTTTCATGATCTTTCTCTCCTCTGTTTCTTTCCATAAGTGGTATCCATACAGATGTCTTTCCCGCAGCCGGATTATTCATGAATGGCAGTTTGAACAGCTTTTGCAGGGACGTGATTCATCACGTCCGAATTAAGGATTTGATAAATCAAATCCCTGCGAGGTTAATTATTGTGTACTTCTGCCGATCTTTTTCAATTGCACATCGACCGCTCCGAGCAATTCTTCCTCGGTAAAAGGCTTTGTAAGGAAATCGTTTACATTAAGCTGCATCGACCGGACTAAATACTCTATATCGGTTTTTCCCGTGAGGAAGATGATGGGAATTTTGGATAACTTTGGATTTACACGCATGACGGTAAGAACGTCGTACCCCTTGAGGTATGGCATTTCTATATCGCATACAACCACATCGGGCAAGTTCTTTTTTATTGATTCCAATGCCTTCACACCGTCTTCCGCATATATGACGTCGTGTCCCTTTACTCTAAGCATTTCAACGACTGCTTTGCGCATATCAATTTCATCATCGACTACTAATATTTTCACCATCGAAAAGCTACCTTTTTGGTTATATGTTTTAATTTATTGCCACTATCCGTCCTTTTCCAAACTGAGTTTGGGAACGAGGATAACGAGCGCATGTGCTGTCCGTGCAATGCAATCAACGCGCGCGCCCCGCCGTAAGAATATTCTTTCATGATCTTTGTATTCTCTTTATTCTTTTCCTGTGAGTGGGAATCCATAACACCGGACTCTGAAGAATAACGGGGTCCGATATTTTTAGAAAAGGATTTTCTTGCACACTCTGAAAAGCAATTTGCATTAATGCTACTGGGATTAGGACTCGCATCGAAGGAAAAATAGATTTTTAGTGATCCTTCCTGTTTCTCCATTCGGGACGGTTATAATTTCTTTCTGAGCTTTTATTTTAATGAACGAGAAGGCGGATCTCAGAATCAGTATTTACCACTTCGAGAATGAAGCTCCCTCAAAGTATGAAGTAAATAATAAGATGTTTATTAATAATTTCTCCTAAACATGCCCCTCCATCGATTATGGTAAGCATGTAGAATAGGTATTGAATTGTTTGGACAATCATGCGCAAATACTATTACAAAACCACAATTTCCTCTGCCCTTTGGTTCTAAATTATTCGCTTTACGGCAATATTGAATGATAATATTTTTTTCGTGTGATGAGAAGTGTCGGCAATGAGATGAAAACATATTATCTTCATCAGTTAGCTCAACACTACTGCTTACTCTCAATTTTGTAAAATTCTCTATTCTAGTTCTTCCAATTACACTCGTAGCAATCAAAACAAGATAAATGTTTGGTTCGTTTGGCAATAATTCTTGAAGGTTTTCATTCCAAGTAGTTTCTGCTTGTTCTCCTGTTCCAGAAAAATCATCGATAAATACTACTGTATCATCTTTATTCAAATTTTCTAGCAAAAGATCACTCTTATAAATAAAAAGGCTGTTGTACTTTTTAAAGTTAAGATTGTTTGCACGTCGGAATCTATGAATCATAGAATCACCACTTTCTCCCGAACTTGCAGTGAATGGGACAAATCTCCATTTTCCATTTCTTCGCTTTTCATCTTTGTCCCAACCAGGAAGACTTTCTAGGGTTGATTTAAATGAACTAAGAATTTGCTCATTTGTAATAAAATGCACGCAATCTAATACTCTTGCCGCAATGTCTCTATCTCTTGGTGTGAATTGCTGGAGCCACCTTTCTATTATACCAGTTGTAACTGAATGTGTATATTGTGAGAAAAGGATCAACCACTCAGCTATTCTGTTTTCATCAACGGCAGAATTTCTTGGAAACGGTCTCTTCATTTATCAAGCCTCCTACCGGCGGCTTGAAGCTTCGTTCTTATTAAGGAAATTAATTTCTCCAAACTTTTCCATAAATCTTCTTCACCATAGAATTCTTCAACATCGATTGAATTAATATCTGCTTCCAGTCTATGAACATTTATTAGTAGTTTACGAGCACTTGATGATACATCAGCAGACTTTATCATTAGATGATCCATTGAAAGATTGTCATCATTCGTGAATTCCTCGAGACGCCTTGAAATTGCAGAAGTTTTTTTAACGTTCACTGCATTTGTGATATGTTGCTTCATTAGACGGAAATCAGTGACCGCTTTAAAACCACCGGATTTAGTTTGATACTTTTCTAGCATTCTCTCCGTGAATTTTTCCTTCGCAAACCATGGCATCTTATTAACCATTCGATCGTTTCTAACAGCATAAAGCTCAATGAAGAAATCTGCTTTTACACGTTTGGTCGGATCAGGGTGTAACATAAGATCCTGGTACTTCTTAGGGTAAGAAAGAAGTTTTTTGCACCTTACAACTACTGCTTTGTCAAGTCTTGTTAATTCTGATAGCTTCTTGTCATTCTTCTCGCTTAACTCCCTCATTAATACCTCCAATTTGAGGGCAGTTGGCATTAGTTCCCAATCTTCACGAAGTCTATGAATTTGAAACATCGTGACAATGTTTTGTACTAAAGTAGGTTCAGCGACCTGATTTACTGGAACTTCTTTCAAATCCAATTCTTGAGCACAAAGCCAACGCCGTTGGCCATCCAAAATGATATACTTTCCCTGTTCTTTACTCCAGTATACTGTAAGAGGTACGAGTATACCAACCTTATCTATTGATGCCTTGAGAGTATCCAAAGGTTCACGATCAAATAGCATTCGAGGATTATGTGGATTAGGCACCAGACTTATAGTCGGGATTTTCTTAACTCCAATCGTTGCAGGTGCAAGTCGATGTATTTTTTTTCGTTTCATTAGTATTGTCTTTTAAAGTTAAGAATGAGGATTAATTTTTCTTTTCATTTTGAGAATTTCTTTTTTTTATTGACGTAACGATCTGCGGATATTAGTAATTATATATTCTTTTGAATGCCTTCGTTTATCACTAAATCCTGCTATGCTACGCCTAACTTTAACCGTTTTTTTTATATAACCTTCTCCAAGTATCTCTGCTTCTTTACATTTTGCATAACTAACAACAAAATCAATTTTTCTCTTGTTTAATTTATCCATCCACTTTTTTAAGCGGGTTAAATCACTCTTCTGAAATATAGATCCACTATATTCCTTAAACACTCTTCTGTCTTCTACAAAAAACGGGGGATCCATATAAACAAAATCACCGGATTTAACACATTCAATTGTCTTCGCAAAATCTCCGGAAACTAGTCTTACTTTCTTCAGCGCTTTTGCACAGGATGAAAGGGCATCATTAGATGGGATATTGCCTGCTTTCTTGCCACCGTACGGAACATTAAAAAGACCCTTCATATTCGTCCGATACAGTCCATTAAAACAAAATCTGTTGAGATAAATAAATCGAGCCGCTCTCTGCGCTGGTGTAAGTATTGCTTCATCTAGTTTTCGGAGTTGATAGTATCGTCGCTTACCTTTTTTGAGCTTTCCAAGTTCGCGAGAAACTCCAGGTAACCTGTATTTAATTTCTCTATAAGTGGAGATTAAGTCTTTGTTAATATCTCCGAGAATGGCTCTTTTGGGATTCAATTTAAAAAAAAGCGATGCCGATCCCACAAAAGGCTCGACATAACGTTTATAGTCTTTCCCATGATATTCAGAGAGCTGAGGGAGAATTTTCTTTTTGCTGCCTGCCCAGCGAAGAAATGGTTGTGCTTCTATTTTTTTTATTTCAGCTTTCATTCTACTGCAGCCTGCTCTTCAACATCCTTAAGAGTTCTACCATCAGGTAATTTCCATTTTATTCTACCATTAATATTGCCGCCTGCTATCATCGAAGCAGCAGTACTTGGACTATCAAATGGAGTATTCACATTGAATTCATATAAATCTGTATCTCTTATAAAAAGAATTCCTGCACTAATCAATGATTGTCGCATCTTTAAAATAAAAGAAGCAGCAGACGGTCTTTCTTCACGTACAGATGTCGAACCTTTCAATATCACATAACCTTGTGCGGAAATAACCATTTTTGCTATTGCATCTTTAACTGAGAATGAATAAACATTCCCTTCTGTTGTTATAACTGGAGCCGTCGCACTACGAGGTTCAAGTATATCAATTCCGATGGAAGCGAGCAAGAGAGACATCACTTCTAAAAAATGTTCTACTTCAGATCTCTCTGCTTCAGATATATTAGGCAATGTCGGTGAAGTTCCATTATCAATTAATGCGCGCGATGCACTTTTAAGTTTTTCAATTACTGATGCTTCTAAAAATTGAATCTGCGTTTTTGTTAAATAGTCGTCCTTACTTGTGAAAACAATCGCTTGTGTCCAGAAGTCTTTACTTACGACATGATTCCTCAAACGAGGGAGGACGGGATCACCCTCACCTACATAAACCCTTTTTGAATTAGGATCATCTTGGTCAATTCCAATCAATAAATAAACTCCGGGTTTACTTGCGGCTTCTCGTTTTGCAAAAGTATCTATTGAACTGCGAGGAAAGATTGTGCCAATTACCGTTGTGTTTGACAATTCGATTGTTCGTAACCCATCTGGAATTTCTTCTGCTAGGAAAAGTCGTACAAGTTTTGGCTTCAATTCGTATTGTCTCCCGTTAAAGACTGTTGAAACTTACACATTTTCAATGAGGTTTCAAAGAGGATTGCCACTGACCCAAGCTCTTAATCTAATGTTTCAAATACAGCTATAGTTATATCCTTCTTCCTCACATCCATCCCACCGTCAAAAAATTTAATAATTACACTAATACACACTTTGTACAATAACCTGGAACGTGGAATCGCGTTGAAATTATCGTTTAGAATCTGATTTGAAATCTGACGATAGTGGTTGGTAAGCAATGTCTCCCCAACACGCTTCTCGTAAAAATGGTAGCGAGTTATCAGCCAAGAATCAAGAGGTACACCCGTAGGGGCGTATCGCCCTCCAAACAAGACGGCGGGTAAACCATACGCTCTGTAGAGACGTTCAATTGAACGTCTCTACC
>Ga0182027_10002434_pt1 | contig 30241 bp, 24 predicted proteins | sample 712E1DmetaG_FD_121300 | JGI IMG/M metagenome (GOLD analysis project Ga0182027, IMG submission 121300) | Permafrost microbial communities from Stordalen Mire, Sweden - 712E1D metaG (Illumina Assembly) | ecosystem: Environmental > Terrestrial > Soil > Wetlands > Permafrost | place: Sweden...
TCAGCGCGTCGCGCACGGGGCGCGTGCCGCCTTACTCGGGCTCTGAGCTTTCGATCAAAAACGGTACACGGGCTTCGCAGTGGACACAGACGGCGGTCCGCTCCACCGTCTTATTCTCAGGCGCACTTGTCACCTGGAATAAGCGCAGGCAGTCCGTGCAGGTCAGAACGAAATAACCATCGCCATCCGGGCGTGTCCGGACAGGCGTACTGATCACTTGCGGGAGGTAAGCGCGATCGGGCGTTTTTAAAGCCAGATCGTGGACGGCCTGCAAGAGGTCGGGGATTTGTCGCGCATACTTTCTGAACCAGCGGTCAGGCTTGACCTCCTCAGGAAATTCGCGTTGGATTGATCCCGAGAGGACAATTACGGGTATGGAAGGGAAACGCCGGCGCACCACGGATATGAACTCGATTCCCGACATGCGGGGCATCTGAAGGTCTGAGATGATGACCTTGGGAAGCTTAGCTCGGAGTTTCACCAGACCGTCGATTCCGTCCTCAGCTTGTTGTGCTTTGAAACCCGCTTTTTCCAATTGACTTGATAGAAAGTTCCGAATCGTAGGATCGTCGTCCACATGCAAAACACTATTTGCGGAAACGTCGCGCATAACATTCTCCTCGATAGCCACGGCCAGCTATCCTGGCCCCCTAACATTTTATATATCGTGCGTGATTCGCGTGTCTGTTCAGCATGGCTCACGTGTCTGGTCAATTTTGCTCACCTTTCCCCTTGAAGACGGCTAGGGGTCGCAAGCCTTAGCCTTTTTCCAATGGAGTCCGATTTCTGGACCCCGATGAGGTCCAGCGGACCCCAGAAAGCGGGGAAGGTGGCGGACGGAGGTCCGTACCGTCCGGTACAGACCGGAGGAGGATGGATGAGGGGTTACTTGCTCACATCAGGTCAAGACTGGCAGAACGTGGGGACAGGCAAACACGCGTAACCAGTTAACGCGGTCAGCGACACTTGGCGACCGTCTGTCGGTGGTCTCACATCTCGAATCGTGCCACGGCCTTCCTGCTGATGTTTTCATCAGTGCATGCTGAGATTTTAATCAGGTTATATCCTATTGAAAACAAACTTGGTTATCAATGGTACGTCCCCCCAGCACACTTTGCATGTTGTAATCCTTAATAGTCAAGCCGAGGCTCGGCCTTTTTGTCCATGTCATAAGCTCCTTATGCTTCCTGCTATCTGACTGAAAACATGTCGCATACCTTAAGCCTTGCAATTCCATTTAGAGCGGGTCTATGGTCCCCCACCTGCAATTCAAGAGGTGGAAATCAGAGCCTTCGAGCCCCATCCGAAAGGGGCTGCGGGCATGGGGTGTCACATGGTAGCAGTATTAGTTCTCACCACATTCGTTTGCTTCGTCATTGTTGATTATTTCTTGCAGACTCGGCGGCCGCACGCTTTGAAAGTAGTGGCGGCATCGGCGGAGCCTGAGGAAGTGTCATTTCCCATAAACATTGTAAGCGGTTTTAAGCTCCCCGCCGGCCTTTCATATCACTCCGGCCATGCCTGGGCTGCAAAGGAGTCCCGAAACGTCGTGCGCATCGGGCTGGATGACTTTGCGGTTCGCTTGTTAGGCAAGATTGACCAACTCGATCTGCCGGCGCGGGGTCGTTGGCTGCGCCAAGGCGAGAAGGGTTGGACGCTGGCGCGCGGCGGCCACCGCTTCGAAATGCTGTCGCCCATCGAGGGTGAGGTAGTCGATGTAAACCCGGAGGTTTTGAAGGACCCCTCAGTCATTCACAAGGATCCCTACGGCACCGGTTGGCTTGTCGCGGTCAACTCTCCTGCCGCTGATTCGAACCTGAAGAACCTGCTGCGAGGCAGGCTTGCCCAGAGATGGATGGAAGAATCCGTCGCGACGCTCCACACCCACGTCAGCCCCTCCACCGGAGTTCACTTGCAGGACGGCGGCCATGCTATTTCGGACCTCCTGAGCATACTCCCCGAGGAGCGTTGGGAAAGGGTAGTCCGCGAACTATTTCTGGCCTGAGCCGAGCGCCTTGGTGTGCAAGCGCCGGGGCAGGGAGTCCCGGGACACACGCGTCTCTTTTCTGAGGAGGACAAGTTATGGTAGCGCTCTTTGTAGCGTTGATGTTTATAGGCTTTTTGCTGGTGGATCGCTTTGTGCAGTCTCTGCAAGCCCGGCGAGCGGCAGTCTCCGCTCCTGCGGACCTTCTTTGGAATGTCCCCCAGGGCTTCTGCCTGGCTGAAGGACACACTTGGTCTCGCCCTGATGCCTCAGTGGGGGTGAGGGTGGGTGCGGATGCGCTGCTAGCCCATGCTCTGGGCGCCGTGGAAAAAGTTGTCCTGCCGAAGCTGGGTGAATTGGTGCAGGCGGGTCAACCACTATTTCAACTGGAACACCAGGGCTGCGACCTTAAGATCCCAAGCTCGATCACCGGCCACGTGGTAGCACTCAACCCGGGTCTTGGAAAGCGTCCGGAACTTGTTGCCCAAGACCCCTATGGTTCTGGTTGGATTTGCGCTATCACCCCCACTCAACCGGATGGCGGTTCCGGGGGCATGCGCTCGGGTGAGAAAGCGGCTGCGTGGCTCGAGCAGGAGTTCCATCGTTTCCGAGAGTTTCTCTCCCTGCATGTCCCTCCTGATCTGGCCGTAAGTGTGACTTACCTGGACGGAGGCCTGCCTGCGGTTGGATCCCTGACTCAACTCGCCCGCGGCGGTTGGAGCGCCTTCGAGTTGGAATTCCTGCGCCCCAGTCAGCCCACCAGGCCCCATGAGCCTTAAAGGCCTATAGGTCAGCAGGCTAGGAAAGCAAAAAACGGCCGCCCCGCGATGCGGGGTCGGTCCGAGGTGGACTGCACCGCAAAGGAAACCTCATTTGATTCAGGCGCACTCGGGAAGTCGTAACACTGCCAGTCAACATGCCGCACCCTGAGCCACGCGCCTCCTTAACCTATAATCCAGACAACTGAAGAGGCGTTGCCTCAATTCCAGGAACTCGATGAATTACTCTTTTCAGTAGAGCAATTTAGGCCGAGCGGACCGGAAGACGTTTTAGCCGCCTTTTGCCCCCAGGACGTTTTCAGCGCTGTCGACTCTTGATCCCCGAAAGGGGGTCGAGAGAGTAGCCGGGGGCAACGCCCCCGGAAAATGCGACCCCCGCAAGGTCCGACCCTGAAAGGGTCGAATCCGGTTGGTGCCACGGCGGGCTTGCGTCCGGCGGCTCAAGGGAATGCGACCCCTTCAGGGTCGGGGACCGAACGTCGCGCATTCCGGGGGCGTTGCCCCCGGCTACTATCTTGTGCCCTTGCAGGGCACGAAAAGCCCACCCTTGGGTCTTACCCCGCGGCACCAGATTCTGTTATCACGGATAGCCATTTTCGGCTATGGATACTCAAAATGACAGTTTCAAAGAGTTCTTCCGCTGCCTGTGAACCCTGCCTTTCTCCACCAATCGGAGGGAGAACCTGACTCATTTGGCCAACTCTTAAAGCTTGAGGCTTCTAGCCAAGTTGGGTGATTTCACCACACTGGGAGCGTGCGTGAGAGGATGTCTGGAAAAACAGAGACTCAATGTCTGATTTCAAGGTCTTCCTGCTGAATTTCTCGGCATCTCGCGTGCACAGAAATGCAACGAGGCATGCTCGCTGCGGAGGACTTCTTCTTTTATACGTACGTGCCCCGGGTGTTGAAAAAATGAGCAAAGCGATTCTTGTCGATACGACTCGATGCATTGGCTGCCAGCGTTGTGTCGCCGCCTGCAAGCTTGTGAATGGCTTGCTAAAAACCAGCCATAGCGACTTTATGACGACCGATTCATTGAGGCCTCTCGGCGCTGACACCGACCTTGCGATGGACGAGATTGGTGATGAAGAACTGTCTGCCAATGCACTTAACGTCGTGCAGACTCATGGAAGCGTATACGTCCGTCGTTTCTGTATGCACTGTCAGGATCCTACCTGCGTATCCGTTTGCCCTGTTGGGGCATTCACGAAGACCGCAGCGGGGCCTGTTGTGTACGCAGAAGATAAATGCATGGGTTGCCGGTACTGTATGATGGCTTGCCCATTTGGAGTCCCGCGCTACGAGTGGAACAAGGTCTGGACGCCCAGAGTCAAGAAGTGCACCATGTGTGCTCCACGCCAGGCAAAAGGGCTCAAGCCCGCTTGCACGGAAGTGTGTCCGGTGCAGGCCGCGGTTTTTGGGGAACGGGATGAATTGTTGCGGGAGGCCGAAAATCGGCTAAGTCAAGAGCCTACAAAATACGTTCAATATATCTACGGCAAGCAGGAAGTGGGCGGCACTTCCGTATTGTACCTCTCGGCTGTTCCCTTTGAAGGGCTTGGACTGCCCAACAACCTACCGCACGACGCGCTGCCCATGTACACCTATCGCGTGCTCTCGAAAATACCCACCGTGGTCACGCTGGGTGGGGCCTTGTTAGGCGGAATCTGGTGGATTACCAAGCGGCGGGAGGAAGTGGCGGACGCGGAAAAGGAAGAGGGGAAGCGCAGGTAGGAAGACGTCCGTGGTTCATTGTCCGTTGGGCGCGACGCGGCGCTATTTGGAACCGGCAATAGACCAAGGACTACAACCGCGGAGAACATCCATGAGCTTTGAGAAATTACCCAAATTTACCTTCTGGCGAGCGGTGCTCCTGGTGATCCTTGCCGCAGGTTTCTATTCCACGCTGCTTCGTTTCACCAAAGGCTTGGGGGTCGCTACTCATCTAAGCGACCGTTTCCCCTGGGGCTTGTGGATTGGCTTTGACGTGGTCTGTGGAGTGGGGCTGGCGGCGGGTGGGTTCACTCTGGCGGCCATCGTTTACGTGTTCCATCTCCGGCGCTTCCATCCCATCCTGCGTCCCTCGATTCTGACGGCCTTCCTGGGCTATGCGCTGGTGGCGGTGGCGCTGCTTTATGACCTCGGCAAGCCCTACAACATCTGGCACCCCTTGGTGATGTGGAACCATCACTCCGTAATGTTCGAGGTGGCCTGGTGCGTGATGCTTTATCTGACGGTGCTGGCCCTGGAGTTCTCCCCTGCCGTCTTCGAGCGTTTTCGAATGCAGAAGCCACTCAAACTGCTCAAGGCCATCACCATCCCGCTGGTCATTGTGGGAGTGCTGCTCTCCACGCTGCACCAATCGTCCCTGGGAAGTCTGTTCCTGATCGTGCCTTCAAAGCTACACCCCTATTGGTACTCGCCTCTGCTGCCGGTGTTTTTCTTCATCTCGGCGGTGGGGACAGGCATGGCGATAGTGATTTTTGAATCGAACCTGAGCGCGCGGGCGTTTGGCCTGGAAATCGAGATGCCGCTGCTGGCAGCGCTGGGGAAAGCGATGGCAGTGGTTTTGGGAGTGTATGGAATCCTGCGCTTGCAGGACTTGTGGAGGAGAGGCGCGCTGGTCCACTTGCGCGAACCTTCCACGGAGACCGCCCTGTTCGTGCTTGAAATTGTGCTGGGAATCCTGATCCCTTTGCCCCTGTTGCTCCTCCGCCGGGTGCGCGAGGACAGGGAGGGGCTCTTTGCGGCCGCCGTGCTGGTGATCACAGGTTTTCTCCTCAACCGCTTGAACGTGTCGATTACCGGCCTCGAGTACTCCGCCCACGCGCATTACTTTCCGAAATGGACGGAGGTTGCAGTGACGCTCTCGATGGTGGGCACCATGTTTCTCTGCTTCGCCCTGGCGGTGCGCTATTTCAATGTGTTTGAGGCCAAGCCGTCCGGGGAAATGCGCGGCGTTGAAGCCTGAGGGTCGACCCGGTTGCCCCGTTCCTCGGCTCCGGCCATGGGCTCTTTTTCAGAATCCTGTTAAGCGTGTGTTTACGCCCTATGCGTCGGTTCACTGACAGCTTGGCGACGAAACTGACGGCCTGCGTGGTCGGCAGCATGGCTCTGTTACTGGGGCTGTATGGGTACTGGCACGTGCGGCTTTGGCGCCGGTCCCAGCAGGAGGTGGTTTTTCAGAGCGCCGACCGAACCAGCGATATCATTTTGCGCAGCATCCGCTACTCGATGCTACGCAACGAACGCGAAGAAGTCTTCCATATCATCAACACCATCGGGCACGAAGCGGGCATCAGCCGCATTCGCATCTTCAACAAGGAAGGCCAAATCACTTTTTCCACTGACCCGCAGGAAGTTGGGCGGTTCGTGGATAAGAAGGCGGAAGCCTGCTACGCCTGCCATACTCAGGCGCAACCCCTCAGGCGTCTGAATCGCCCCGACCGCATGCGCATTTACGCGGCCGCTGACGGCACACGCATTCTGGGCCTGATCCGGCCCATCGAGAACGAGCCCGACTGCTCGAACGCCGCCTGCCACGCCCACGCCGCGGGCAACCAGGTACTCGGCGTATTGGATACCAACCTCTCATTGGTTGCCGCGGATCAAGTGGTGGCCCGGAGCCAACGTCAAATTGTGCTCTTTACCATTGCGTCCATCATCATCCTCAGCTTGATTTCAGCGGGACTAATCCGGGTTACCGTGCACAAGCCCGTGCACCAACTCACCGAAGGCACCCGACATGTAGCCGAGGGCGAGCTGGACTACTCTTTGGCGGTGGGCAGTGGCGATGAGCTGGGCAGCCTGGCGGCTTCTTTTAATCGCATGACGGAGCAATTGAAGAAAGCTCGAGAGGAAAACCAGGAGTGGACCCACACCCTGGAAGCGCGAGTCCATGAGAAGACAGGAGAGCTCGAGCGCGCTTACCACCGCTTGGTGCAGTCCGAGAAGATGGCTTCGCTGGGAAAGCTCGCGGCGGTTGTCGCCCACGAGATCAATAACCCCCTGGCGGGCATCCTCACTTACAGCAAGCTGATTTCCCGTATGGTGGATAAAGGTCTGGAGAACGAGGAGCGCCGTAAGGAAGTGAAGAATGACCTGCAGTCGATTGAAGAGGAAAGCCGGCGCTGCGGAACCATCGTCAAGAACTTGCTGACCTTTGCCCGGCAGGCGCCGCTCAACCCGCAAAAAAACGTCTTGGCCAGTGTCGTGGAACGCTGCCTGCTTCTGGTGGGGCACAAATGCGATCTGCAACAGGTGGATGTGGAAAGTCAATTGGACCCCACGATGCCTTCCATCTATTGTGACGCGGGCCAGATTCAGCAGGTTCTTCTTGCCTTGCTGATGAACGCCGTCGAGGCCATGCCGCACGGTGGGCGGTTGAGGGTGGAAACCGCTTACCATGGAGAGCAGCGCGAGGCGCGGATCACGGTCTGCGATGACGGCATGGGCATTCCTGAAGTTGTCCTGCCGCATATCTTTGAACCCTTTTTCACCACCAAGGCGGAGGGCAAAGGCGTGGGTTTAGGATTGGCCGTTGCCTTCGGGATTGTTCAGCAACATGGAGGGAACATCGAGGTGTCTTCTACACCGCAGAAGGGCACCACCTTCACGGTTATCCTGCCGGAAGAGCCGAAATTGCGGCTGACGGCGGCCGGGGCGGAAGAACAGCAACCCGTGATAAGTGAGAAGCTGTGAAAAAACAAACAATCTCATCCCGCCAAGCGGGACCAAGGCGCAAAGACTCGCCAAGAACAATAGCTTTGTTTTCTTTGCCCCCTGGCGTGATATGCTTTTGCTCATCCGGGGATTACTTCACAATTTCTGGCAAGTGACGAAGGGGAAAAGGGAAGTCAGGAGTCGGAAAATGGATTACAAAGCCAGCCTTTTAGTGGTGGACGATGAGAACATCGTCCGCGAATCGCTCGGTAAATGGTTCGAGGAAGAGGGCTACCTCGTCGAGACCGCTACCAGCGCGCGTGAGGCGCTGCTGAAGTTGCCGAGCCAGCATTGGGATTTGGCCCTGCTGGATATCAAAATGCCCGGCATGGATGGTCTCGAGTTGCACCGCAAGATTCGCGAGGTCGATCCGGAGATCATTGTCATCATTATGACCGGCTACGCTTCGGTTGAGACTGCCGTCCAGGCGCTGAAAGACGGGGCTTACGACTACATCACCAAGCCATTCGATCCCGATGACTTGGCTCATTTGGTTCGTAAGGCTCTCGAACACCGCAAAATCAAAGATGAAAATGTGCGGCTGCGGGAAAGTCTGGATGAGGTTCAGGCGGTTGAAATGGTGGGGCAGAGCAAGCCTATGCAAAGGGTTCTGGAACTCATCCGCACCGTTGCTCCCATGGATACCACTGTCCTGATCCATGGGGAAAGCGGCACCGGCAAGGAGTTGGTGGCGCGCGCCATTCACCACCTGAGCCCCCGCCGATTCATGCCCATGGTGACCATCCATTGTGGCGCTCTGACGGAGACCCTGCTCGAGAGTGAACTTTTCGGGCACGAGAAGGGCGCCTTTACGGGCGCGCAATACCGGAAGAAAGGTAAGTTTGAAGTCGCCGAGGGTGGCACGGTCTTCCTGGATGAAATCGCGGACATCAGCCTGAAGACGCAGACGGACCTGCTACGCGTTCTACAGGAGAAAGAGATAACGCGCGTGGGTGGGAACCAGACGATCAAGGTTGACTTTCGCGCCGTCGCCGCAACCAACAAGGACTTGGCGGTCCTCGTGAAAGAAGGAACCTTCCGGCCCGACCTTTATTACCGCCTGAACGTTTTTGGCATTGACCTGCCTCCCTTGCGGGAACGCCATGAAGACATCCCGCTTTTGGTGGACCACTTCATCAAGAAGTATGCGCGGGCCATGAACAAGCGGTTCACTTCCGTCAGCCGGGCGGCCCTGGAGATGTTGATGAATTATGGTTGGCCCGGAAATGTGCGCGAACTCGAGAACGCCATCGAGCGGGCGATGGTGATCGGTCGTGAGCCGGAAATTCACCCTTCCGATTTTCCCTTGCAGATTGGCTCCAATCAGCAGTCCGAGGCGGCGCTTACGCTCGACGAAGTGGAGCGCGCGCATATTCTGCGCGTCCTGGAATCCTGCGATTGGAACCAGACTCGCGCCGCAAAAATGCTCGAGATTGACCGCGTCACCCTCTACAACAAGATCAAGAAATACGCCTTTCGGAAAGGCATACCTGCCGCGTCATGAGGATCATTTCGCTGGTTCCCGTGGGGCGGGTTGAGCGGGCCCACCTCGAATCGCTTTCGCAAGGGCTGGCATCACGCTTGCGCGTAGCATGCTGGATTCGGCCGGACGGGTTGAACGGTGAGTTTGCCTACAGTCCTGTGCGCGGGCAATACCATTCCACGGAAATTCTCAAGCGGCTTTTGCAGGACCCCCATGCGGAAAGCTGGCGAATCCTGGGAGTGACTGACGTGGACCTTTACATCCCCATCCTGACCTTCGTTTTCGGTGAAGCCCAATTGACCGACACCGGCGCCCTGGTTTCCACCCATCGTCTGCGCCCCGAATTCTATGGCATGCCTCAGGACCCCAGGCTGGTCCAAGAGCGCCTCTTGAAGGAGGCCATCCACGAGTTGGGCCACACTTTTGGGCTTCTGCATTGCCCGGACTACCGTTGCGTGATGAGCGCCTCGCATTCCGTGGAGAGAATCGATTTGAAGCAGGCTACTTTTTGCATGGCCTGCGCGGGCGCGGCTGGGCTCGATTAAAATTGGGCGCTGTCCTAATTTCGGGTGTAGCGCCGGGCTTCACAGTCTGTGTGAAAACTCGTGGATTCCCGCTTTCGCGGGAATGACAGGTCGGAATACAGCCTCTAAATCCAGCGCTGTCACCCCCGCGGAAGCGGGGGTCCAGCCTGGCCAATGCCAGACACGAGTTTTCACACAGACTCTTCCGCCCGGCACCTGCCGCCCTGAAGGGCGGCGCTACGTTCAAACAAGGACAGCACCCAAAAATTGCCAACCATCCCTATGCCGGAGAGAGTAAAATTATCTCTCAAGACGTAACTGAGAGGATTAAGGAAAGTGGCCAGGTTTAGTCCGTTTTTTGCAAGCGAGCAAACCCGCATCGAACGCTGGGCGGCAATCCCGGAGCCCATCCGGCAGCCGGAGGAGATCTTTCGGATTGCTGACAAGGGAAAGGGCCTCGATGCCGAAGCTGCAGCTTCCCTGTTTGCGGCGGCGCGCGATCAAAACCGTCGAAATGAAATCCGTGATGCAGCCAACCGGGTGCGCGCGCATTTTGCGCAGAAAACGGTTGAATCCATCATCCCGGTCTACTTGACCAGTTTTTGCCAGAACGAATGCTTGTACTGTGGTTATCGGAAAAGCAATCCCATCGCCGAGCGAGTCCGGCTCGGCCTGGGAGATTTCGAAAAGCAATTGGACCTGATCCTTTCCTGGGGTCACCGACAAATCGAATTGGTGCTCTCGGATGACCCTGAATTCGGCCCGGAGACCGTGGCACGCTATGTTGCCTCCACACGCCGGAAACTGGAAGCCCGGGGGGGGGGAGTGGTGGCTCTGTGCTCCCCTGTTTACCAGCAGGAGGATTACGTGCGACTGCGCGACGCCGGCTTGGATTGGGTGGTCGAGTGGCAGGAGACTTATCATCAGCCCCATTTCGACCGCTGGCATTTTCCTGGCTCCCCAAAGCGGAACTTCGAGTCCCGCCTGGACCTTTGGGACCGTGTCGTCGCCGCAGGCATTACCAAGATTGGCATGGGCGTGCTGCTGGGCCTTTACGATTTCCGCTACGACGCTCTGGCGGTGATCGAGCATGGAAACTATTTGCGCCGCACTTATGGGATAGAGCCCCATGCGCTGGGTATCCCGCGATTGAAGCCGGCCCGCGGTGTTCTGGCTTCGCAGAAGCCCAATCGCTTCACCGTCTCCGACGACGACTTCCGCCTGGTGGTTGGTGTTTACCACATGGCTTTCCCCACCTCCCGCCTGTTCTTCAATACCCGGGAGAGCTACGACCTGAATATCTCACTGGTGGCTGCCGGTGATCTGTTTACCGTGGATTGCGAAACGCTGCCGGGCGCCTACTTGCGCCAGCACCTGCCCGGCCAGTTTTCCACCCACGACTATCCGCCGCGACGCGAAGTGAGGGCAACTCTGGAGCAGGGTGGGCTTGCCGGCAAATACCTTGCCGAAGAGACGCCTTGCGAGATAGCCCCCACTGCCCCGGCCCCGGCCATGGATGAGAAGCGCTGGATGGACCAGCACGCTCAGATGCGCGCCCGGCTGCAAGATTGGGAAGTGGCGCTGGACCTGCTTTCCGGCAACGGCAGCCAGGCCGTCGAGCGGCAGGCGGCGGATGCCACCTTGCACGAGATATTGGAATACTTCAAAACGGTTCTGACCGCACATTGCCGGCAAGAGGAATCGGAGTTGTTCCCGGCCTTCCACCGCGACGCCGATATCACTCCAAAACTGGCGACCTTTCGAGAAGACCACGAGCGCTTTGGTGTGGACCTGGATAAATTCGAGAGGCAGATGGTCTCTTACGGTCTATCGAGAGACCCTACCGTGCTCTTGACCCTCGGCGCCCGTATGATTCGTGAAATGCGTGGACACCTCGAGGCGGAAGAGCAGTTGTGCAGCGGCTTGAAATGGCACACCGGGCGAGGGAAGGAACGCACATAAGTGCGGATGTGGCGACTTGCGAGTTGTGCGGCTGGCAGGATGCAAGCCATCGCCGAAACCCAAACCGTTGTCCACGCTGCCTGCGGATCAAGCGGATGTTCCTTGCTGGGATGTCGCGGCGCGAGATAGGACGAGAGCTAGGCATCTCTGGTGTAGCGCTGTCCCTCACCATTCACCGCTTGGGGATTGAACGTCCTCGCCCAAAAGTTGAGAGCTGCCAGTTATGTGGGTGGCATGGCCTGTCTACTCTCTTCAAGGCAAGAGTACCCCCCTGCGCGCGCAACTTGAAGATCAAAAGGATGTACCTTGCGGGGATGTCCCTTCCCGCCGTGGGGCGAGAGCTCGGCATGGATCCTTCCCTGGTACTCCGCGTGCTCCAGGTTTTAGGCGTCAAGCGCCGGCCCCCCGGCGGCCGACATAACCCCCTCGGCTTAAACGGCCGATTGCCGCGAATCCTTGAATCCCCCTCCCCATAGGCTGGCGCCGAGCCCAGGTCGTCTTGCTTGTGGCCAACAGCCGCGCTGTGCAAACCTGGCAAGCGTAGCGCAGGCGTGTTCTCTACGTCTGCGGTTCTTTGATGGGAATCCATGAACGAACTGCGGACCTGCAAATCAGGCCCGCGCTACCTCTTCTGGCGGGCAAACATCTCCACCAACACGGTCGACACGGCTTGTGAGATCTTTGAGGAAACGCTGCCCAACTTACGGAGCAGGCGTTGCCGGTCTACGGCGCGGAGCTGGTCAAGCGCCACCCGCCCTCGCTTGCCCTGGAAGGTGAGCGCTACGCGCGTCGGGTATGGCCGCTCAGCGGTCGTCACGGGAGCAATGATGACCGTCCGCAAGTACCGGTTGGTTTCGTCGGGTGAGATAACCAAGCAAGGGCGGGTTTTCCGGATTTCCGATCCCTGAGTAGGATCGAGCGATACCAACCAGACCTCGTCCAAACGCGGCGGGCCGTTTACCACTGCCATTACTCCCGATCGAATTGATTCGGGGGCAGGGTATCGAGGAGCAGTTCATCGTTAATGGATGGACCGGCGGCGCGAAATGCTTCTTCCCAGCCCTCGCGCGGCCGATGGCCCGGCGCGATCACGAGACAATCATTCTCGACCCGCAGCTCGACGAAGTGCTGGAATCCGCACTGCTCGATAATTGGCTTGGGGATTCGGACGCCTCGCGAATTCCCAATATGCACAAGTTCAACCTTCATCGCAGACAAACACCTCGTATCTACATTGTAAGCACGGAAACCTATTTCTGCAAGTGCCACCTTGTCATGTGCAATTTCAGTTAGAAGGTGAACTGGAACTTGGACGGAACGGCCATGGGTTGGCTGAGCCGTTGGTCAAGTCACCAGCCAAGCGCGGAACAGAGTCTCACTTGTTGTATGATGTCTACTTTACGCAGCGGGTGTGCCATGCCGTAACCTCGCGCGAACCAAAAGGGAGCCTGTTTGAGGCATAATGGGAGCGACAGTGATCGTTCGAGGGTTGTCTCGGGGGCAGGGCACAACCTCGTGATCAGGAATGTTTGAAGGTGATTGTGCATGGTAGATGAAAATCGAATCGCCGAGCTAAGCGACCGAATTGTTCAGGAGTTTCATCCGGAAAAAATCATCTTGTTTGGTTCCTATGCCTACGGCCAGCCGGGGCCCGATTCGGACGTGGACCTGCTGGTGGTGCTACCTTTCGAGGGCAAGGGATTTCGAAAGTCGTTGGAGATTCTGAATCGCGTGGCGCCGGATTTCGCCGTCGATCTCCTGGCGCGGCGCCCGGAAGACACGGCGCGGCGCTACCGCGAGGGCGATCCCCTCATCCGCGAGGCCCTCGACCACGGGAAGGTTGTCTATGAACGGCACGGTTGAGGAGTGGGTTTTCAAGGCCGAAGGCGATTACGCAACGGCGGCGCGAGAGCTTTGCGCCACCGAGTCGCCCAACTACGACGCGGCCTGCTTTCACGCCGAGCAATGCGCAGAAAAATTGATGAAGGCCCTGTTGATACACTTGGGTGTCACCCCGCCCCGCACTCACGATCTAGCCGCCTTGGACCGGTTGCTCACCCCCGCTTGCCCGGGTTGGTTGTGGCCTGTCGAGGAACTTCGCCTTCTAACCCGCGCGGCGGTGGATTTTCGCTACCCCGGTGAATCAGCAGACCGAAACGAAGCGTCCGAATCGTTTGAAGTCGCCACTCGCATGCGTGCCAGGTTGCGATCCCTGTTGGGGGTGTCGGGATAACCCCCGTGCCGTACCAAGGCCAGAGGCTACATAAGTGGGCTCATCATCGCCGCGTCCGCAGTACCCCTCGAGCACGTTGCCCAAAATCAAAGTGGAGGAGCAACATCCATGCGACCTGCAGGAAAATCGAACACTCCCGGACAAGTGAGCCGGCGCGACTTCCTCGCCTCGGCGGTTGTGAGCTCTCTGTTGCCCAGCATGGCTGCGAGCCAGGACAATGCCCCTTCCGAGCCCGCTAATCGACAACCCGCCTGGATCGAAGAGTCTCCCCTGGTCATTGTGGGAAGCTGGGATGATATGCCTCTGTTTCGCCGGCGTTCTGGAGGGAACCGGACTCGGCAACAGGACGACTACCATCGAGAACATACTCAAGAAACCGTGAGCAAGCTCAAGGAACTTGGCGTGACGATGGCCATCATCCACTTCTACAAGGGTTTTGGTTTGGCGGCAGAGGAGCCGCACATTCGCGACGCCAAGGGACTGGCCGGTCTCTGCCATAGGTCGGGAATCAAGGTGGGCGTGTACGTCGGAAGTACGGTTTGCTACGAAACGTTTTTGCTGGAAACCCCTGGGGCTGAAGACTGGTTTGTCCCTGATTACCTGGGAAAGCCGGTAGTCTACGGTGGGCAGACGTTTCGAAAGCGAGTCTACTTCATGCATCCTGGATATCGGGAATACATCAAGCGCGTCTTGAGGGTGGCGGTCGAAGAAGTGCAAGCCGACCTGATCCACTTCGATAACACCAGCATGCAAGCGGAGCCTTGCATTTTCCAGCACCCCCTGGCCATCCAAGACTTCCGTCATTTTCTTGCTTCCAAGTACACGCCCGGTGCACTGGAGGGGCGATTAGGGTTCCGAGACCCGAAGTATGTGCTTCCGCCCCAGTGCGACTGGGCACTCAGCACCATTGACGATCCGCTCTTTCAGGAATGGACCGATTTCCGCTGCCAGACACTCAGCCGCTATTACCAGGAGATGGCGGCGTTCATCCACAGTCTCAACCCTGCGGTGGCCGTCGAATGCAATCCTCACTCCGGCCTTTCAGGCCACAACACCTATTGGTTCCAGGGGGTAGACTATCCCCGTCTGCTCGCGCACACCCAGGCGGTCTGGTCGGAAGAAGGCAATGAAGCCAGTGTCACACCGGAAGGCGTTCTGGTCTCCAAGATCAGGACATACAAAATGGCCAGCAAACTGGGCAACCGGATTTTCACCTACACGGCGGTTCCGTATGGCGGCCTGCCGGGAGGTGAAGCCCAAATGAAACTGGAATTGGCCGAAGCGATGGCTTACAACCGGCAGTGTTTGGGAATGGTGGGCGGCATTCTCTCCGTTCAGAAACTCCCGCCCAGCGCCCAGAGATACATTCAATTTTTCCACAAGAACTTCCGGCTTTTCCACGACGTTGAAAGCGCTGCGGATGTCGCCGTCCTTCATTCGTTTGCGAGTTTGGCCTTTAACAATGATCGCCCCTACCAAAGCACCTGGCTTTTTGAGCAAGCGCTGATTCAAGCTCAGGTTCCGTTTGACATTATTTTCGACCAACACCTGAAGGACCTTTCGAAATATCGCGTCCTGATCCTGGCAGACCAGGAGTGTTTGGGCGACGAACAACTTGATTTGATCCGAACGTATGTCAAGAACGGGGGTGGGTTGGTGGGTACGGAGTGGACCTCGCTTTACACGGAACGGCGTGAGCTTCGCCAGGATTTCGGCTTGGGAGATTTGTTCAAAGTCCATGCGCCCGAAATTTTCGACGGCGGGGTTGTAGCGCATCCGCGGGCGGGTGAAGGGCAATCAGCCTCCGGTCCGGTTCGCAATCAGACCGGTGGAGGACGGGTGATCCACATAGCTGAGGTGAGAACGTCTCTCGAGAAGCCGGCCACCGTTCCCATGACCAGTTCCTATTGGAAGCTGCCTCTTAATGGGCAGGAGTTAATTGATGCTGTGCGTTGGGCCAGGGGAGGTGAACTGGCGTTGGAGGTGAAAGCCCCCCTGACCGTCGCCTCGAATTTCCATAAGCAGAGAGCCTCGGGAGGGTTCCTGATCCACTTAGTAAACTACGATGTGGCAAGAACTCCCAGGATAGAGAACATTGAAGTGTGGCTTCGAATCCCTGCTCTGGAAAAAGTGAAACAGATTTCCGTGTTCACTCCCGATGCCGACGCTGTTCAATCCCTCCAGCCGATCGCTCGAAATGGAGAGGTCGGATTCGTGCTGCCGCGGCTGGAAACCTATAGTGTGGCGGAGGTTCTATGAGAGCGAATCGAGTTGGTAATATTCTCGCTTTGTCGAGCGGCTCTTTTATCTACGCCCAGGTTGCCCCAGAGTATTAAGATTATGCCGGGTTTTTGTTCGGCGGCGATTTCTTATGAGAAGGAGTGACGTGCTCCATCAGGTTCAGGAAAGATTAGAGAAAAGGTGTGCAAATCTCGCCAAGATTGGACGCTAAATGCAAATTGGAATTCTGGATTGGTTAATTATTGGCTGCTACCTCGCCGCTTTAGGGACGGTGGGAATTGTGGCCAGCCTCAGGGTGAAGGACACGGGCAATTATTTTTTGGGAAAGCGGCGTTTCGGTAAGCTGCTGATGGTGGCCCAGACCTTCGGGGTGGGGACTCATAGTGAGATGCCCGTGAGCCTGGCCGGGGCTGTGTACAGCATGGGTATCTCAGCGATCTGGTATCAGTGGAAGAATCTCTTTGCCATGCCCTTTTACTGGGTGCTGGCGCCGGTGTTCCGCCGCGTTCGGCGTACCACCGCGGCCGAGATGGTGGAGGACCGCTATGGCTCCGCGATGGGGGGAGTTTACACGATATTCGCCTTCGTCTTTTTCCTCATCAACATCGCGAGCATCCTGAAGGGAGGGGCGAAAATTCTGAATGAGGTATTGGGCGGGCGCCTGGGTGTCGATCATATTGTTCTGGGCTTTGCCCTCATTTTCATTCTTTACAGTTTTACGGGCGGCATGGTGGCCTCAGTCTGGAGCAACTTCATTCAGGGATTCCTGATCATTGTGCTTTCCACCCTGCTGATTCCGCTAGGATGGAGTCTGGTGGGGGGATTCAGCGGGATGAGGCAAACGCTGCCTGCCTTCGCTTTCTCGATCGCGACACCCAAACAGATCGGGTGGTGGTTTATCGCCATGCTAACGGTCAACGGCCTCGTCGGCATCTTGGCCCAACCCCACATGATTGCAGCCGTGGGCACGGGCAAAGACGAGTACGCTTGCAGAGTGGGATTCTTGCATGGGACGGTCATCAAGCGCCTGTGCACGATCGGGTGGGCCATCGTGGGTCTGATGGTTGCGGCGATGGTAAGCAGGGCGCTTTTCGGGGTCACTACGCTGCGTGATACGGAAGAGGCTTTTGGCTTCGCGTGCCGTCACCTCTTGACCACGGGTTTTCGCGGCTTGCTCATTGCCGCCGTCATGGGCGCAAGCCTGGCAAGTTGCTCTGCTCTGATGATCGACACGGGAGCCCTTTTCACGCAAGGACTTTACCGGCCCCGCCTGGTCCGGGGGAAATCCGATCGTCACTACCTCTGGGTGGGACGCTTCAGCGGGCTGGCGGCGGTGCTGCTCGCGGTGGTTTACGCGCTGTTCTTCATTCAAAAGGTGCTTTATTCGTTCCTGTTGACAGAGACGATGGCCACGTACATGGGCATCAGCATTGTTACCGGGCTCGTCTGGCAGCGCGCCAACCGCTGGGGGGCGGCCAGCAGCCTTTTCGTGGCACTGCTCACCAACTTCTTCCTGTATCACTCGAGGCACGAACGTTTGGATTACTGGGATCCGAATATTTTTCTTGCCGCGCTCACGGCAGGCTTGGTGAGCCTCGTGGTGGTCAGCATGCTAACCCCTCCTGAACCCCAGCCTCGCCTCGCCTGGTTCTTCACCCAACTTGAAACGCCCTCGGACCTGGGGACGGAAAAGGTGGCCGGCCAAGGTTCGTTCACCCAAGTTTCGCAGGAGCGCCGGCAGGGCGTACCGGACTCGGGCGCCGAGCTGAGCCGATGGTCAGCGGAAAGGGGCCGCCAATTACTTTTCGTCAATCTTCTACACTTGCGGCGTGGGGCCTGCGGCGTCGGTTTCTTCAGAGCCTATCGCGATGACCTGAAGGGTTTGGTAATTGGATCAGCGTTGAGTATGGGGATAGTGTTTCTGTTGTGGATCATATTGCATTTATAGAAATGTAAGGGAGGGAGTTTTACAAGTGGGTTTAGAAATCAAAGCAAACATTGCCGGCCAAGGGCTGGCGCAAATTGAAGTTGAGCGTGGCCGGATCAGCTCGGTTCGCTTGCTTGGGTCGGCCGATCCGGAGAGACCTTTTGTGAGCCCGGGCTTCGTGGATATTCAAGTCAACGGGTTTGCGGGAGTTAACTTCTCCGACCCGGAACTTGATGCGGGTAAAGCCATCAGCGTTCTCCCGGCGATTTGGAAGACAGGTGTCACCACCTTCTGCCCCACGCTGATCACCAACTCGCTGGAACAGCTCGCACGAAATTTCCGAGTCCTTGAACAGGCGCGGGAGCTTGACGTGGCTTTCGCGCGAAGCGTGCCTTGCTATCATCTGGAAGGGCCTTATCTCTCGCCCGGGGGATCGCATGGCGCGCACGACACGACTTTGATGCGCTCTCCGGACTGGGATGAATTTTCGCGGCTGCAAGAGGCGGCGGGCGGCAATATCGCCATCGTCACTTTGGCGCCGGAACTGCCGGGGGCCTGCGACTTTATTCGCCAGGCCCGCGCCGCCGGCGTCATCGTCGCCCTCGGTCACACCGACGGCACTCCCGAGGATATTCATAAGGCCACGGAAGCGGGAGCTGAGCTCAGTACGCATCTGGGGAACGGGTGCCCGAACCTTATCCACCGCCATCAAAACCCCATTTGGGCCCAAATGGCAAGTGACCAACTCAACGTTAGCCTTATCTGCGACGGCTTTCATCTGCCGCCGGACTTGGTCCGAGTGATCTACAGCGTTAAAGGCATCCAGCGCTGCATACTTATCACCGATGCCGTGCACGTGGCCACCTTGCCTCCCGGCCGCTATTCCCTGGTCGGCCTGGATATCGAACTTCTACCCAGCGGAAAAGTCGTGGCCGTGAATCGGCAACACTTGGCGGGCTCGGCCCTGAGTATGAACCGCGCTGTAACGGTCTTTGAAACATTCGCGAGAGTTACCCTCGCCGAGGCGCTTCAATCTGCAACCGCCAACCCCGGCAGGCTGCTTCGGCGTGACGGCATCTGTACCGATCTCGTGCCAGGCCAGCCGGCCAACTTGGTTACCTTCCGCCCCGAGGCAAGCGCCTTGCGCATTGAGACTGTGCTGCTCCGCGGTGAGCAAGTGTTTGCTTCCAGCTAGACGCCAAGTGGCATGGCTTATCGCTGGGCAGCGTGCCTGGATGTTTGCCTGGCTCGTTTTCCAGCAAGAGGTGATGCCATCCGCCGCCATCCGAGCCGGTGATGGAGCAATCCTCGATTGGTAAATAGACCTGCCGCTTGAATCTGGTAACCATTCGATGGAATGCCAGCTAAACGCAATACAGTTCACTTAATGGGTTTCGAGAATGTAATTCGCAATTTGTTCCGAGGTGACCCCCTCACCCGGCACGGTCGGCTGACGGGCTGGAGAAAGCGCTGGTTGCGGTCCACGCTCTGTCGCCGCGGCGACCGAGGGTAGTAAATTCAAATTACCTCCCCCCCTCGCCCCCTTGGGGGAGAGGGGAGTGGGGGTGAGGGGGTTCTGATCGAAATTCGAAACCGGTCGACCAGGGGAGGTGACCCCAATGACGCGAAGAACTGCCTTTATGCTTTTGACATCCATAATGCTTCTTTTGCTATTATCCTGCAGCAGGCCGGTCCAGAAAACCGAAATCAAGATCGACGGCTCCGGAAGCGGTCGAGTTTTTGAGGGGATTGGAGGGGTCAGCGCCGGGGCCTCCTCGAGGCTGCTGATCGACTACCCCGAACCTCAACGGAGCCAAGTTCTGGACTACCTGTTTAAACCGAACTACGGAGCGTCCCTCCAACACTTGAAGGTCGAAGTCGGCGGCGACACCAACTCCACCGACGGCTCGGAGCCCAGTCATATGCATACCCGGACTGATGAAAACTACGACCGGGGGTATGAGTGGTGGCTGATGACGGAAGCCAAGGCGAGAAACCCCAAGATTATCCTGGACGCCTTGCCGTGGGGCGCTCCGGGCTGGATCGGGAATGGCAAATATTATTCCCAGGATATGGCGAACTACCTCGTCAAGTTCATCCAGGGGGCCAAGAAACATCACGGGCTCGATATCGATTATGTGGGCATCTGGAACGAGACGAACTACGATGTGGGCTATATCAAGATGCTAAAGAAAGCGCTGCTGGCCAGTGGCCTCAAGACGAAGATCGTCGCGGCGGACCTTTATGAGAACCAGTGGAAAATCGCCGATGATTTCAGACTGGACCCGGAACTGAAAGAAGCTGTCTATGCGATCTCCGTCCATTATGCGCGAGTCAAAGGCAATTTCTATGTCACGGGAGGGGCCTTGGCCTCCGGGAAACCGCTGTGGGCCAGTGAGGATCAGCCTTTCGACGAGAGCGGCATCATTTTGCAGCGAGATTGGAAGCATGGGGCGAGAATCTGGGCCAAGTTTCTGAACACGAACTACATCGATGGCAAGGTCACCAAAACGGAAACCTGGAGTCCTGTGACCTCCTACTATGATAATCTGGCCGCTCCGAATTCGGGCCTGATGTACGCCAACACACCCTGGTCCGCCCATTACGACGTGCAATCCGCGATCTGGGTCACTGCGCACACCACTCAATTTGCCCAACCAGGCTGGCAGTACATCGACAGCGCTTGCGGGTATCTCCGTGGCAAAGGGAGCTACGTAACGCTCAAGGCTCCATCCTCCAACGACTACAGTGTCATCGTCGAGACCATCGATGCTACAGAGCCCCAGGAAGTCGTGTTCCAAACCACCGCAGGTCTTTCCACGGGCGCAATTCACCTCTGGGAAACCAATGCCTCGATGTCCTTTCAGAAGCTAAGTGATATCACACCACAGAATGGCTCCTTCATTATTACTCTCGAACCGGACTCGATTTATTCGCTCACCACCACGACAGGGCAGGGAAAAGGCGCCGCCACACCTCCTCTGGCATCACCCTTCCCATTCCCTTACCAAGACAACTTCGAGAGCGCCGCCGGCCAATCCCCCAAATACTTTGCGGACCAGGACGGCGCATTCGAAGTCGCGCCTTGCACGGGCCGGCAGGGGCAGTGCCTGCGACAGATCATCCGCCAGCATCCGATTGCCTGGGGCGGCATCAGCCCTGACCCGTTTACTTTTCTGGGCAGCGCGGATTGGTCTGACTACGAGGTCAGCACCGATGCCATGCTCGAGGAGCCTGGCAACGTAACACTGGTGGGCCGAATTGATTCCGCCGACTGGTTCCAGGATGGGAAGGCGCGCTGGCTCAGCGGTTACGTGCTCACGGTCCAGCAGGATGGCGGCTGGGGGCTCAACAGCGCGAGGTTCAAGACTCCGACGGCAAAGCTCGCCTCGGGTAAGGTCCCGTTCTCGCTAAAAACCTGGCATCACTTGGCCCTCGCCTTCAGGGGTTCCGCCATCCAGGCCAGCATAGACGGCGCCTCGGTGGCGAGCGTCACGGATGAAACCCATAAGAAAGGGATGGCAGGTATCGGCACGGGTTGGAACCAGGCACAGTTCGACAATTTTGCGATCAAGTAGGCGGAGCGGCCTTTTTCTGTTATAACGATTACCGCACGCATAGGGATGACAAAGGGATCGGCGTATGGCGCCGCGAGGGAGTTTTGGATGAGCGACCATTTCTGGCTAGGCATGGCGGTCATTTTCATCAGTGGAGCGTTGAATGGAAGCTTTCCGCTGCCCATGAAGTACACGCGTCAGTGGAAATGGGAAAACACCTGGCTGGTGTTTGCCGCTGCGGCATTGCTGATTATTCCCTGGCTACTGGCAGCGGGTTTCGTGCCCCACCTCGCGGATGTTTATCGAGGCGTTTCCAGCCGTGCGCTTCTGGCCCCCTTGATCTTCGGCTTTCTGTGGGGCATCGCCCAAGTGACCTTCGGCCTGGGAATTAGCGCCGTGGGCATGGCGCTGGCGTTCGCGGTGGTGGCGGGATTGTCGTGCCTGTGCGGATCACTCGTGCCCTTGTTGGTCCTTAACCCCGCGGATCTGCTCCGGCCGCAGGGGATCCTGTTGCTCATCGGTATGCCCATCCTCTTTGCCGGCCTCGTACTCTATGGCATGGCCGGCCGCCGGAGAGCGAAAGAGCAGGGGCCTGCCGGCCCCTCTACCAGCGCAGCCGCTATGACTTTCATGACCGGGCTGGCCATTTGCATCTTCACCGGAGTCTTTGGGTCGAACATTAATCTCGGCTTCGCTTTCAGCGGCCAAATCCTCCAAAAGGCCGTTGCCTTGGGGGCTGTTCCGGTCACCGCAACCTACGCTTCGTGGGCGCTGGTGCTGGGTGCCGGCTTCATTCCAAATCTGCTCTATTGCTTCCTGCTGCTGTTTCGTAATAAGACCTGGTCTCTCTTCCTGAAACCAGGCTGGGCAAGAGAAACAAGCCTGGCCATTGCCATGGGCTTGCTCTGGCTCTCGGGAATGGTGGGTTATGGCATCGGCGCGACGCTGGTGGGAAAGTACGGAATTTCCCTTGGCTACGCGCTGTTCATCACCGCGATGATTCTCTCTTCGAACTTCCTTGGCATCCTGACGGGAGAATGGAAAGCCACATCCCCGGGAACCCGGAGGGTGCTGACGGCGGCGGTGGTGGTAATCCTGATTTCCGTGCTTGTCCTGAATCTCGGGGGACTTTTCTGAGCGTTGGACCCTCCCTGGCCCTTAAGTCTTATGCACGTGAGAGAGTCCAATCACGATTTGACCTTCTGCACTTCGATCTTGTAATGGGCAAGGAGCACGCCGGTGGCGTGATCGACGGCGGCGCTGGCGAGTTGGTAGCTGATTTCTGCCTGGAGCACATTGGCCTCCGCCGAGGCGAGCACGGTTTGCGCTTGCAACACAAAGAAGATCGTTTGGGCGCCGAGTTGATACTTGCGCTCCTCGGCCTCCAAGCTCTTGCGCGAAAGGTCATAGGCGACACGCGTTGCGTCCAGAGAGATGCGGGCCTGTTCAAGCTGATGGACTGCGGTGGCCACCTGGAGCGTGATGTCCTCTTCTTGCTCGCGCTCCTGGTACTGGCTTCGCCGGCGAGCAACCATGGCATTGCCGAGGTTCGCTTCGACGGCATGGTTCTTGATGGGAAGATTCAGAGACAAGGTGAAACCATAAGCAGGGTACTGGAAGCCGCCGATCTGGCTGAAAGCATCACCCAGCCCGCCACGGGCAACGAGCACGGGCGGGGTGAGGGAGGTATTGTACTGATTGCCTCCTAATCCATAGGACTGATAAAGCCCCGACAAACTGAGGTTGGGCAGCAGATTGTTGTGGTCGAGCCGGACGGTGATGTCATTCGCGGCCATCTGTTGGCGCAGGGCTTCCAACTCAGGACGGTGCGCAAGGGCGGTAGCTACGGCATCTTTCGTTTCGACGTGGAGAAGCTCACCGGAAGGTTCGGGATTCTCCACTAGATCCAGATCCAACAAGCGAACCTCCGCATCCTGATCAGCACCCAGGAGGCGGCGGAACTGGTCTTCCGCGGATTTAAGCTGATACTGCGCCTGGATCGTCGCCACTTTGCGATTCGCAACTTCCGCCTCCGAGCGGTAGATATCGAGGGGCGGCAGGGCGCCGAGTTCCAGCGCGCGCTTGTCGCGATCGTAGGAAGCCTGCGCGAGTTCCTGCGATTTTTGTGCGATCTTCATGTTCTCCCGTGCCTGCACGACGCTCCAATAATCCAGCAGCAGTTGATAGAGCATATCGCTCACTTGCCCTTCAAACTGGGCGGCAGATTGCGCCAAGTTGCGGCGAGCGATGAGGATGGCGGCGCGGTTTACGAAGAGCCCGCGCCCGCGCAGCAGGGGCTGGGTGACGTTGAAATTCAAGTTGGCGAAAAGCGAGGGGTTAAGAAAATAATAGATGCTGTTGGTGGAGGATTTATCAGCGCTCAGGCCGATATTGAAATTTGTGCCGGTCTGCAACGTTTGCGTGTAGCTAAGCGTCGTTTGCTGTTCGAGGTCGCTCAGAGTGGGGGCGCCCTGCAACTGGGAATCGGTGGGGTATTTGGACCGGTCAGTGTTGAAGGAGGAAATGAACGCCGGATCGAAATTGGCGAATTGGCGCTCCACGTTGAATTCCGCATCGGTCACCGCAAGGCGATCGATGTGCACCTCGGTGCTATGTTCCAGTAAAAGGAGTAGGGCGTCCTGGAGGGAAAGGCGCAGCTTTCCGTCCACGATGTAGTTGCGGAAGCTCTTGGTGTCCGGCAACGGCTGCGGGGGCTGCGGCGAAAAGATCTGCTCATGGAAATAGTTGGGCATGGGGAAGGTCTGGGCGCGGGCGGGCGCGACCCAAGCGCTGAGGACAAGACAAGCGGCAAGAAGTTTGCAGCGCATTTCGAAGACTCCTAGGGAGAATGATGACAAGACCCCTCACCCGGCCCGCGTCCCGATGAAGTGCATCGAGGTCGCGGCCCACCCTCTCCTCAAGGGAGAGGGCGGGAATCGCCAATCCTACCCCTCACCCTCGGGGAGAGGGTGGCCGACGAAGGAGGCCGGGTGAGGGGTCCTTCCCTTTACCCTGGAGCGATTGCACATCATGGCTTTCTGTGCACGTGTTAGTACCCTGTTCAATGCGACTTGGTATCACACGTACCGTAGCGCTTCGACCGGATCGAGCCGGGCAGCTTTCATGGCCGGATAGATTCCAAACACCAAGCCCACTGCCGCCGAAACCAGGAAAGCGAGCAGGATGGAAGTGAGCGTAACAATGGTGGACCATCCCGCCAGCCAGGCGATCAGCCGGGAAATCCCGATTCCGAAAAAGATGCCGGTGACGCCTCCCACGAAAGAAATGAGCAACGCTTCCACCAGGAATTGCCGGGAAATATCCGATTGCCGCGCTCCCACGGCGCGGCGGACGCCAATCTCGTGGGTACGCTCCAGAATTCCGGCGAGCATGATGTTCATGATGCCGATCCCGCCCACGAGCAGCGAAATGGCGGCGATGGCCACCATGACAATTTCGAAGATGCGTTGGGTACTGCGCTGCTCCGCCAGCAGCTCCGCGGGGACAATCACACTGAAATCACCGGCGTTGTGGTGCGATACGTTCAGGATGCTGCGCACCACCTCCGCCGTCAAAAAGCTGTCGTCACGGGCGTCCAGGTGGAGATAGATGCCGTCGATTTCATCCCGAATTTCGCTGTAAGTGTCTTCCAGGCGCAGCATGGCGGCGTAAAGGGGGACGTAAATCAAGTTGTTGAGATCCTGCGAGGGCAGGCCGGCGAGGGGAGTCTGGGCGCTCAGTTGGGGGCCCACCACCCCGATCACGTGGAACCACTGTTCGTTCACCTTGACGTACTTGCCCACCGCTTCCTGCTGCCCGAAGAGATTGGCGCTGGCCCCCTCGCCCAGAACGCAGACGGCGGCGGCGCGCGCGTCCTCCTCCGCATCAAAGAAGCGGCCTGTCACCACACGCAGATTGACGATCTGCTGGTAGGCGGGAGTCACACCGTAAATGACCGGCATGTCCTGCTGCGACTTGGGAATCATCTTGGAGGGTGTGAAGCGCTTACGCGCCGTGGATTCCTCAACGCCCGTGGTGTTAGCGAGGATAGTACGCAAGTCCTGGAAGGTGAGGCCGGGGGAAATCTGGCGGACTTTTTGCTTTGCTTGCCAGTCGTTAGATTCCTTGGCCTCGACGATCAGATTGCGCACGCCGAGTTGTTCGATGAAGGCCATCACCTGTTGCTGCGCGCCGGCGCCGATGGAGAGCATGGAAACCACGGCCGCCACGCCAAAAATCATGCCGAGCATGGTCAGAGAAGTGCGCAGCTTGTGCAAGAGAAGCGACTCAATGCCTTGGCGAAATTCCGGCAGATAGCGCGCCCAGCGATGTAGTTTGCGAGGCGCCGCCGGCGCGGGCGGGGCGATGGTAGAGGAAGGCACGCTCATCGGCCGCCCCCTCCCAGCGCGGGTGAAGCGGCGGCAGAAGTCTTCGGGGTTTGCTGCTCGGGATTCACCAGCGCCACTTCCGTCCCCTCGGCGAGGCCCTCCACCGCGATGCGCGTTTCCGAGCGGCGCGTGATTTTTATTTTCTGCCGCACAAAATCACTCCCCTGGCGGACATAAACCACCGGATTATTGTCCTTGGAAAAAATGGCCTGGGGCGGAAGGTAGAGTACGTTTTTCACTTCGCCGGCAGAGATGGCCACAAGCCCGGTGAGCCCCGGCTGCAATTGCGGGTCCGGATGGTCCAGCCCGATGACCACCCCGAACTTGCTGGAGCCACTTTCGCTGAAGAAGGAACTCTGCAAAGCCGTGCCGGCAACGTCTTTGACCTTTCCCGAAACCTTCTGGTGGGGAAAGGCATAGATTTCGACATCGGCGGGCTCTCCCGGAGACAAATTGGCTCGGTCGATTTCGGCCACCTTCCCCTGAATCTCCATCTGCTCCACATCGAGGACCTGCGCCACAAAGCCGCCCGGTTGAACTTCGTCCCCTTCGCGGTACTCGGGGAGGCGCATACCGGAAAAGTAAAAGTTGGTCTGGCGGTTCTCCTGCACGGCCACCAGCCCATCCATTGGCGCACGCAGGTGCATGTTCTCAATGTTCTTTTGCGCCAACTCCATGCTCAGCCGGGCTTTGGCGAGTTTCTCCGCGGCGACGGCCATGTCTGCTTGGTTGGAAACAGAGTGGGACGCGATATCCTCCTTCAACTGGGAAAGGTGGCGGCGCGCTTCGTCAAGCGCCAGCAGATTCTTCTGCGCATCGATCGAGCTCACCAAGTCCTTTTTGCTCACATCCATCTCCGCCCGCCGTACGTCAAATTCCGCCTTCAGGAGATCGACTTTGTCCTGCGCGTCTTGCACGGAAGCGTCAGCTTTCGCTTTGGCAATGGACTGCTCGGCCTCCTTCAGGTCGGAGGACGCCATTTCCAGGTTATGTTCCTGGTCACTGGGATCGAAGTCGGCCACCAAGTCCCCGGATTTGACGTGGGTTCCCGTTTTGGCAAGGAAAATCAGGTGGAGCGAAGTGCCCACCGAAGGCGCTACCAGCATCGCGGTTTTGCCGGCGCGCAGCTCACCCGAAGTGTAAATTTTCAGCTCGAGGTTGCCGCGCGCCACTCGGATGGTCGGGACGCCCCGCTTCGCCGGGTGCAGGCGTTTCAGCGCCACCGTCGAGCCGGCGGCGGCAGCCGCCAGCAGCAAAACCGCCAGGGTAATCCGGGTTATCTTGCGCGCCCTCATCGGTTTTCCGCCATCAACGTGGGATCTTTCAAAGCCACCTTTTCGCCCGCCGAAAGTCCGGAGGTGATGGCCAATTGTTCCTCATTGCGGGGCCCCACCACCACCGGCCGTTGCACAAACTTTGAACCCGCCAGGATGTAAACCACGGTGGTTCCGACCTGGGAGAATAACGCTGCCGGCGGAATCAGAATCGAACCAGGAATGCGGTTTACGGCAATGCGCCCACTGCCACTCATGCCGGGACGAAGGCGGGAGTCTTTGGTATCCAGTTCCAAAGTCACATCAAAATTGCGCGGCGGCGGCCAAGTGGAGAAATCGGTCTTGGCCAGCGCGCTAATCCGGGCGATGTGTGCCTGGAACTCCCGGTCCGGGACAGCATCCACGCGAATCGTGGCTGTCTGGGCCGACTTAATGCGTCCGCGGTCCACCTCTTCAATGCGTGTACTCACTTGCAGTGTCGAGAAATCGGGAAGTTCGGCAATGGTCGCGCCATTCCAAGCCCGGTCGCCAGGCCGGAACTCCGGCGGGTTGTCGCTGAAGACCCCGCCGGCGCGCCAATTGGGAAAGAGAGTGACCACGCCATCCACCGGCGCGCGCAAAGTCATGGAGGCGATGTCAGCCTCAACCCGGCGCACGTCGGCTTGGGCCTTGGCGCGCGCCTGCACCTTCCCGTTGATCGTCGCTTGCGAACTGGCTTGGTCCGACTTCTGCCGCGACTCAACCTCGCGGAGTCTCTGCTCCGCATCAGCAAGCGCCAGCTTCTTCTCCGCGCCGTCAATCTGGGAAAGAATCTCCTGCTGGCTCACGTCCAATTTGGCGCGCTCCACGTCATACCGGGCTTTGAGGAGATCGGTGCGGTCCTGCTCCTCGAGCAGGCGGGCCTTGGCGCGCTCCTGCTCGATTTCAGCGTCGGCCTGCTTCATGTCGGAGCGCCGCGTGTTGAGGGTGTCGACAAGCTTGGAGGTGTCAAATTGGACGACCACGTCGCCTTTCTTGACGGCGGCGCCGGTTCTCGCCAGCTTAATGATCTGGATATCACCCGTCACCGAGGGCGCTTTGAGGAGGACGGATTTCTCCGCGATCACGTGGCCACGAAATTGAACGGTCTCGATAAACTCGCCCCGCTGCACAATGGCGGTGGGTACCACCGGCACGGCGCGGGAGAAGCGGACTCCGCCAAATGTCACTCCCGCCACCACCGCCAGCCCCAGGACGATCACGAGGCCACGATGCCGATTCCAGATTTTCTTGAGGGCGCCAAACATCATCAAATTCCCGGCTGCGCTTCCCCAGTATCCCTCTTCACCACGTCCCCAGCGGCGAGGCCGGAGAGCACCACCGCCTCGACGTCATTGTTGTGACCAACGGTTACCGGCCGTTTCTCAAAACTCGCTCCGCGCTTGACCCATACGTAGGTCTTGTTGTTCTCCAGCACGAGGGCGTCGCGCGGCGCCAACAAAACGTCCGGAAGGCGCTCCAGTTCCACGTCTACCGCGGCGGAAAGATCCGGCAGCAGCCGCGGGTCATTCCCCTGAATGGCAAAAGTCGCATTGAAGCTGTGGACCGCCTGCGATAACGAGCTGGTGTTGCCGATGGCCGCGAGATGCTCAATCGACCCGTCCAGGACAAGATCGGGGTAAGCGTCCAGGAACACCTTCAAGCGCTGGCCGAGGTGGAGGTAGGGGAAGTCCACTTGGTTGACGCGCGCCGTCACTTGCATGGTGGAGGGATCCACCACCTGCATGAAAGACGAACCCGCATATATTTGGTCGCCTTCCTGCGGATCGCCCATCGAGCTGCCTTTCCAGACCGGATTCAGCACTACCAATCCCTCCAGCGGCGAGTGGATTACCATGCGCTGAGAGTTGGTCTGCGCGTAAAGCATCTGGCCGTGGGCCTTGTCGCGCTGAATTTCCAAATCTTTCACTTGCGCCTGGCGGGCACGCTCCTTGAGGTCAAACGTCTCCCGGAGCTGTTTTAAGGTGGCCGCGTCCTGCTCCAGCGTCAGGCGGTTGCGGTCGGCGTCGATGCGCGAGACCACTTCGTTCTTCGACATCTCCAATTTGGCTTTTTGGTATTCATCGTCCGCCGCTTGGAGCGCCGTCTGGTCCTTGCCGAGCTCGATGGAGTTGTCAGCCTGCTGCTTCTTGATCTTGTCCAGGAAGCCGAGGTAATCAGCCTGGCTGTCCCGGAACTGTTTTAACTGGTCCTGCTGGTCAAACCCAGCGAGCACGTCACCCTGATGGACTCGGGTGCCGGCGTGCACCAAGTGGACCAGCACCATCTGCCATCCTCCCCCCGCCAGCCGGGGCGCCTGCACCACGTAGCCATGAACGGCTTCCGTGGAACCCGTGATGCGAATGGTGCGGAGGAAGGTCCCGCGCCGGATGACCGCCGTGCGCGATTCGGCGGCAGCGACAATTCTTCCCTTGTATAGGTCAGACGCCAAGATCAAGATGAGCGCCGCAGGAATTGCCCATAAAACGGCTCGGAGAGGCCATCGGCGCGGATGAGGGGAGACGCGTTTCCGCCAGCGTAAACGCATAATAATTTCCTGCGCAATAACCAAACTTCTTTGTCTCAAGTAAGATGCATGATTTCAGAAAAGGATAGCAAGGCCTCCCAACAGTTCAACGTAAATTTTCCAAAAGAGAGACAAATTAGCTGGCCTTTTGGGTTGGGCAACCGGAAAATCTGTTCTTGCCATCCCGATCTGACTTCAGCGCGCATAATTGTCTTGCTCTGCTGCAACGGTAAACGGCAATTGCTGAAAATGCTAAGAAGTGAGGTTGGCAACGAAGGCCGTTGTGATCACCTCAATAAACCTGGAGCGGGGCTGCGTTGTACTTGCAGAATCGCTAATCCTTTCCCCCGCGATGTCGAATTCGCCGAACTACGAAAGTTATAGTACTACAGCGGCGGAAATGCAAGGAGTTTGAAACACCGGGCCGCCAACTTGAGACTGCGTTGAACTTGTAGAATCGCTATTCCTTTCTCCTGCGATGTCGAACTCGCCGAAGCACGAACTTAATGAAGTTCGCAAAATATAGTGACACCTCAGGGGTAGCGCCGGCATCTTGCCGGCATCGCAGAATGCCGCCTGGACGGCGGCGCTACGACGAAGGTTTGTCACCGTATTTTGCGAA
>Ga0182027_10002435_pt1 | contig 30234 bp, 21 predicted proteins | sample 712E1DmetaG_FD_121300 | JGI IMG/M metagenome (GOLD analysis project Ga0182027, IMG submission 121300) | Permafrost microbial communities from Stordalen Mire, Sweden - 712E1D metaG (Illumina Assembly) | ecosystem: Environmental > Terrestrial > Soil > Wetlands > Permafrost | place: Sweden...
CCTCCCAGCAGGTTCAGCATTGTTGTCTTTCCGGAGCCTGAAGGCCCCACGATACTCGTGAATTCACCCTGCCTGAAGGTCAGGTCTATCCCGTTCAAAGCATTGACCGGAATCGTTTTCGCATCATATACCTTGGTCAGGTTCTTGATTTCTATTATGTTCATAGGGTTGTTACTTGATTTATTTCGTTTTCAAAAAAGGTATCAGGCATTTGGTATTTGGTATTCATTCTTCATTCTTAATTTTTCATTCTTCATTCACTTTTTACTCTACCCTTATCGCTTCCACCGGCTTTAATTTCAACGCCTTCCGGGCCGGCATAATCGCCGCCAGAATTGACGTACAGAATATCATCAGAGACAGGTTGAAGTAGAATTCCTTCTTGATGAATGGATAGATATTAGGATCAAATCCATAGGCCCCCAATCCTTTTGACATGGATGAAAGGTCGATGCCCTTTTGATGTAAATAGGTTACAAGGAATGCGCTCAGGATCATCCCGATAATACCCCCGATCACTGTCAGGAAAATAGTTTCCAGCATGATCATTCTGAATACCCTGGATTTACTCATCCCAACTGCCATGAGCATACCAAGTTCACGGGTGCGCTCGAAGACGACCATAAGCATTGTATTGACAATACCAAAAGCAAGCGCAAACAGAATGATGCCAAGGATGATGTAAACTTCCACTGCGATAGTCGAAGTGATAAGCGCCATTTCCGGCCGAACTTCCATCCAGTTTTTAACCTCAAGATCAGGCAACATTTTTTTCAGTCTGGCCTCCACTGCCGGGATTCTGTTAATATCATTCAGGATAATCGCAATTTCCTGGTTTTTCCCTTCCGCCCCGGTGAGGATCTCCAGGTCACTCTTTTTGACAAACACATTCGTTTCGTCGAACACGGTATTGGGGGTGTGGAAAATTCCGTTAACGGAGAACGCCGCTTCAGCCAGGTTACCGTCATCGTTCTGGAAACGTAATACGATCTTGGATTTCAGTCTTACCTTAAGTTTCTCGGCGAGCTTCCATCCGATAACAATCTGGTTTTTTCTGGTTCCTGTGAAGTACCCTCCGCCTGTATCAGGAATGGTTGTAAAAAGGTTGCTCACCCGTTTTTCCCTCAAAGGGTCGACACCTGCAATTTGAACTCCGGCCACCGAATTGGGAGAAGCAGCCATCCCGGTGAGCCGGATCCGTGTACAAACTGCCTTTACATCCGGATTTTTCGAAATCAACCCCGCAATGCTATCCGCTTTGGGAATTGAATATTGTGATTCAAAATTCTTAAGGAATTCAGGGTGGTGAATCTGAATATGGGAAGTTTCATTGTTGATGTCCATCCTTACTTTCTGTTCAACCATCCCGGTTATAATGGAAGCTGCAAATATCCCTCCCGTCAGGCCCAGTGTTACCGATATAATGACGATCAGGCTCCTCACCTTATTTCTCCAGACATTCTTAAATGCTATTTTTAAGATCATGGCAGTGGCTTATTTATGAAGGGATTCAACTACCTTCAGTTTTATGGCCTTCCTGATCGGGTAGATACAGGTAAGCGCTACAATTACAATCACAATGACAACATTCAATATAATGAACCCTGGTTTAATTGCCAGGGGCATCAGGGGCTCAAGGCCAAAACTGATAAATGCCTGGGCCAGGCTTCCCCATACATGAACCGGGTAGATATTGAAATATAGCATGATGGGCATGGCAACAGCAACTCCGGAAAGACTTCCGATAAGGCCGATAAATATCATTTCAAGGGTCAGGATAAAGGCAAGCCTGGTTTTCTGCATACCGACCGAAACCATCACCCCAAATTCCTTGGTCCGTTCGTTGGTCATCATGATCACGGTACCAAAAATCCCGAAACCGACAATCATATAAAGAATTGCTATGATGATCATTCCCCCGCCTGTCTTGGCTTTGAGTGCCTGCATTACCTCTACCATCATCTCATCCCAGCGCATGATTTCGTAATGATCCCCTCTGATTTTACTTTTTAAACTGGCCACTGTGGAATTGATTTCGTCGGGGTTTGTCACGGTAAGAGAAAGCGATGTAATCCTGTTCTCTGCACTGAAAAAATTCTGTGCAGCCGGCAGATTCATATAAACCATCTGGTTATCAAGCTGGGGTGAAGGGAAATGAATAATACCGGAGACCGGGAATTTTCCTGCTGCACTTATCCCGTGATATCCCTGTCCCAGCAACACAAGCGTGTCGCCTGTTGTTATTCCGAGAAATGATGCAAGCCCCCCGGAAACTAGGATACCATTTCCATTTTCGTCCAGGTATCTGCCTTTAATGACTTTCCGTGAGAGGCGGGTCAGTGCGTCTTCTTTTTCAGGATCCGTCCCTGCAATCATAACTGCTTTTGTTTGCTTACCGTAAGATGATAATGCAAAGTATTCCAGACGGGGAACTGTTTTATCCACATTTTTTACAGATCTGATGGTGGCCGTCAGGGAATCATTAAACGGCATGGAATTATTGATGTCACGATCGTCCCAGTATCCTTTTTTATGGATCTGGATGTGACCGGTGTAGGACTGGATGGAGATCGCGATGAGATTATCGAACCAGCCTGTCTGTAATGACCGGACGAGCAGTGAGAGGAATATCGCCAGGAATATAGATGAGGCGGTGAGCAGTGTCCTTCGCTTATTCCGCCAAATATTGCGCCATGCAAGTCTGAGATTGCTCATACTGACTTATCTTATCTTTTTCATATTCTGTTGCGAGAAGAAACTTTCTTCCACCCGGGTATTGAATTTCATCTCATCAATCTGCATAACCGTTTTCTGTCCTTTCTTGTTCTGCGGCACCATTTCGAGGCGGGTGGGGATTTCCCGGTCGCCCATTTTCCGGATATCATAGGAATTTGAGACCGTCATAAGTTTGTTGTCCTCATCGTAATACTCCGCCATCCACTGGTCATAACCGCTTACCGTGATCCACATGATAACCTTCCCCCACACCACGGCTGCTTCGGGCAAGGGGATCATTTCTATCTTGTAACAATCCATTCCCCTTACCTTTTCCTTTCCCAGCAGCTTATGTGTATAATCTACAACAATGGAAGACTGTTTTACAAGGTCATCATTGGTAAAATCCGAACCCATCCACGATTGAAGCATCATTGAAGGGGGTATTTTAATGGTTTTGTCGATCGAAGGTACCCAGTTCCACATCTCGGTTTTTATCTTCAGGAAAACCTGTCCCTTGTCCCTGGCCGGGGCGGTGATCAGCACCAAGGAATAATCCCTGCTTTTCGACCAGGTCTTCATGGTGATGGTCCTCGTCCAGTCAGGCCTTATCACGGTCATTGTTATACTTCCCTGGCTTGACAATCCACGGTTCTTTTCATCGGCCTTTTGAATAATTTCTTTCGCGCTCAGATCCTGGGCATGCAGCCCCGGCATGCATGCCATCATCAATAAACTCAAAATAAACTTTTTCATTTTTATGATTCTTCTTTCTGATTTTGGAAATATAAACCGATAATTCTTTTTTTAATTTGATCCAGCGGGTAATGTTCAGGATCGGCGATGTATTCATAGGTAACCCCGCTGATCAGGGTACTCAGAAATGCAACTTCCAGTCCCGGTTTCTTATATCCCTGTTTCTTAAAATACCGTTCCACCATTTCAAGCGGCCGAGTGGAAGCGGCCTGGATCTCTTCACTGAGGATAAGTTGAACCGCCGGCTGGCTGAATATGGCCATATACATCTTCCATAAAATGAGATTGGATTTCAGATGGCTTATGAGCCTTTCAAAATATTGCAACAGGGACTTCTTGTCAATCTCGCCCGACTGATCTTTGTCAATCAGCGCCATCATCACCTCCATGATCTCGCTGAAAATGCATTTCAGGAGTTCGTCCTTGCTCTTAAAATAGTTATACATCAATCCTTTTGACACACCGGCATGTGCTGCCAGTTCGCTGATTGATACAGCATGATAGCCCTTTGTGGCAAAGCATTCAATGGCAGAATCCAGGATCTTCCGGCGTTTGTTTTCGCGGATCTCTCCAAACTGTTCACTTGTTCTTGGGCACATAATTTATGACTGAACGGTCGGTCAAAGATAAAACAAATTCGAATACAAATAATAAATAATTTGATATCGGGGATTGGGGGTTGGCAATAGTCTCACAATACAAGCCGGTGGAGCTACCTTGTCTGGTTCTGATAAAGCCGGCGGGGATCTGATCCTGCAATCGGGGACAGCCACAGGAAACAGGACTTCAAACATTATCTTTTACACATCCGGCGGAGGAAGTACAGGTACAACAGATGCGACCCCGGCAGAGCATGTCCGTATTAATGGGTTAGGCTATCTTGGGGTTGGAACCAATAACCCGGGAAATCTCTTAGAAATCTATTCCGCAACCGGTTCAGGGCTCCGTCTGAACAATTTGCCCGGTGGTTCTGTTTTATTTATGAATAGTACTAAGGATGTTGCTGCAAATAACAATAATTTATTTTTTGATGCAACAAATTACAGATTATCTATTGGTGGAGGGACTTCGCCCAACTCTTCCCTTCAGGTTGGCGGGTCCGTATCGGTTGCCAGCAATGTTCAAACAGCAAACTATACCGCTGGTGTAAATCATTTCACAATCCCATGAAATTCATCTTCTCCGATAACCATAACCCTTCCTGATTCTGCCGGGGCTTCCGGCAGAATCTATATTATAAAAACATAAATTCAGGAACGGTCACTCTCTCGAGAGCAGGGCAGACCATTGATGGCGTTGCATCGCAAACCCTGACCACTCAATATTCTTCTATCACCCTTCAAAGTAATGGTGGAACAACCTGGTATATCCTCTCAAAATATCCTTAATTAATGATCTGATCCAAAGAGTTACTTTGAGGTCTGACTATGTCATTCCTGTTGTACGGTTATGTAACGCGTTGCTGATTATCAGAAATATATCAGCTAAAGAAGAATGAATGTTGGGTTTATTTCTTGAATACCTGGTTTAGAAACACCTTCATGTCATTCCATGAATCTTGATCAGCCTGTGCATTATATTCAATCGGCATATTAAATTCCTTACCCAGCTTTGTAGCATCAGGATTCGTAAATGCATGGGTTGCATTTGCGTAAGTCTTAAAAATATTGTCAGCGCCGATTGAATCCAATTGATGTTTAAAAGCATTCACATCGTTTTGAGAAACAAATTTATCACTGGCTCCATGGCATACAAGTATTCTGGCTTTTAACAATTTTTTATCTACAGGTAACCCTCCCATGCCACCATGGAAACTTACCACTCCTTTCAGATCAGCGCCCAGTTTGGCAGCATTCAGCACCACGAATCCCCCAAAGCAATAACCGATCGCAGCGATATTACCGGGATCAGCCTGTGGAAATTCTTTTATCTTTTTTATCGCCGCATCCAACCGGTTTTTTGCCAGTTGAGGATCTTTGTAATAGGGCATTGTAAGTTGCTGTGCCTCTTTTGGATCAGCCGCATTTTTCCCGTTGCCGAACAAATCAACTGCCATGGCTATGTACCCCAGGGCTGCAAGTTTCCGTGCCCGCATCTTTGAATAATCATTCAGCCCCCACCATTCATGAACAACCAGAATCACCGGCCGTTTTCCTTTGGTACTTTCATCATAGGCCACAAAACCTTGAAAAGTGATATTACCGGCTTTATAGCTTACCATTTCTTCTTTTATGTTTGATGCCATACTTTTTGAATTCGTAACTGAAATGATTGCAATCATAGCGATACATATCAGGACATTTTTACAAAATCCTCTTGTTTTCATTTTATCCCGGTTTTTAGTGATAAATCAGTCTTCGTGCTTCTTCTCATTTGCACCGCCATTATCACCGATGAGAAGCCACTTTGTACCCTGTTTCATGAGGATATCAGTCCATCTTCCGTCCTCTGTTTTTTTCTTTCCATCCTTATCAAAAACAAATGAATAGTAATAATCAGCGATGGCAAAATCCCCGAAGACCCTGATTCCGACTGGTTTTATATCATACATTAATACCTGGCTTCCCTGCACGAATAACTGGAACCATTTCTGGGTATCTGTCTTTGTATTCGGCAGAGGCGAATTATCATCCCATCCCATGTAATCAGGATGAAAATATTCCAGGAAACCGGGTACATCTCCCTTTGCAAAAGCGGTCCAGCAATCGTTTTCAACTTTCCATACTTCTTTTTGTGCGGCTGACCATTCCTGTGCATTCACGGTATTCCGGAGCAATGCCCCGGGTATCAGGAAAATAGCTATTAATAATGTAATTCCAATGTTCTTTTTCATATCAAAATCTCCTTTTTATAAGTCATGTTAATTTATTCATCAGATATCTGCTTCACATCGTGGTGAAATATTTAACCTTTGCTGAAGCATTTAAAAATATTATCAAAGGTAATGGTATATTCCCCCTTATTTAGAATGATTATAGTTAAAAAATGTTAAAGAAAAATTTTCCCTGCCAAACGGTAATGAAAAGGTGACATATTATAAACTATTAATTTCTGACGTTCATCGAAGACAGCAAGTTATTGAACGAAAAAACTTGTCCTGGACTGCTAATCATGATTTCTTTGTATCCGGAATCAAAAACAAGAAAAATGAAACGAGCATTTCAATCAAAAACAAATCTGCATGAGAATATTCTCATGCGGGTTCCCTGCCCGACCAGTAGGCAGGCATCCGGTCCTATTAACAGAAATTATTTACGGATGAAAACACGTATTGTTCTTTTACCGTTCCTGTTGATTTTCTTCCTGCAGGGCTGTCTTGTAAAATCCCTTCATCCGTTCTACACAGACAAAGATATTCTGTTCAAAAAAGAACTTTTAGGTAAATGGACCGATAAAGATTCAGCAGCCTGGGAGATCACCCAGCATATGCGGACAACAGGAATCATGAAGCCGGAAGTTCCTGATAAATCTTATGATATTTCATTTACGGATAAAAAGGGAACCTCTCATTTTATCGCCCATCTCTTCCGGTTGGAGGATCAGCTCTACCTGGATTTCCTTCCAACCGACATCAACTGCCAGAACGACCTCGCCGGGTTTCACCTGGTTGCTACACATTCCCTGGCAAAGGTTGATCTTTCGGGAGGGAAGATCACCATCGGCTGGTATAATGAAGAATGGCTGATCGGGTTATTCAATAAAAACAAGATCCGCATTGCCCATGAGCGGGTACCGTATGAGCCCGATCTGAAGGATTCTGAATCTATGCAGGTTATTCTGACGGCCCAGACCACTGAGCTGCAGAAATTCATCATAAAATACGGGAATGATCCCGAAGCATTTAAAAATGAGAAGTCGGGTAACTCATCCGATTATACTTTCGTACTTTCGCATAAATAACCGGAATGAACAAAGAATTCCTGATCCGTATTCTGAGGCAACGCTGGCTTCAACACCTTCTGTTCTGGGGTGCAGCCTGGTACCTGCTGCTTCACCTGTTTGCCAGTTCGAGTACCCTGATGCCGATAGATTACATTTATACATCGGTCTTCCTTGCGACTCTTGCCCTGAGTGTGTACATCAATCTTTTCGTTCTCATACCCCTGTTCCTGGCCCGGCAACGCTATTTTATTTATGGATGCCTACTGCTTCTATCCGTCGCATTCTTTGCATGGCTGAATCTGCTGACTTTTTCGAGGTTCATCGATTATATCCTGCCCGGTTATTATTTTATCTCCTATTATGATTACGGCGACCTTCTTAAGTTTTTCGTTGCCTTTACCCTGATCACGACTCTTTTAAAACTCTCAAAAGGATGGTTCTTACTGATGGATGCACGGAACAAACTGGCGCGGCTGGAAAAAGAACATGCCCAGGCAGCGCTTGACACATTAAAAGGACAGATCAACCCGCACTTTTTATTCAACAGCCTGAATACACTCTACTCACTGGTTCTGAAAAAATCGGCAACAGCCCCGGAGATGATCCTCAGGTTATCCGGTTTCCTGCGATATCTTCTGTATGAAACATCTGAATGGCGCGTGGATCTTTCCAAAGAGATATCGTACATGCAGGATTATGTGGAATTACAAAAACTGCGTTCCGGGGATCAGGCTTCCATTAGTTTCCAGGTGACCGGGGAAACGGCCGGGAAAAAGATTGCTCCGCTTCTTTTCCTTCCTTTGGTGGAAAATAGTTTTAAACATGGCATCAAGGGAGAAACAGGCCGGACCTTCGTGGATATTTTGTTCTCGGCAAGGGCCACAGAATTAGAACTGACCATTAAAAATAATAAAGGTTCTGCAGATGCTTTGCCAATGAATGAAGCGCGCGGAATCGGTCTCAACAACCTCCGTAAACGACTGGAATACCTGTATCCCCGCAATTACACTTTTGAGACCCGGGATGAGGGGAATATTTTCTTTGTCAAACTCATAGTACCTTTACAGGATGAAGCTGAAATCTCTGATCATAGAGGATGAACCACCTGCACAGGAAATACTGTCCGGGTATATTCGCGATTGTGCTCAGCTCGAACTGGTGAAGATTTGTCCGGATGCACTGGCAGCCCTGGATCTCCTCAGGCAGGAGACCATTGACCTGATCTTCCTGGATATTAACCTGCCCCGGTTATCGGGTTTGAATTTTCTGAAAACACTCGACCGGCCTCCCATGGTCATTTTCACAACTGCCTATCCGGAATTTGCCGTGGAAGGATTTGAGGCAAATGCCGTGGATTATCTTGTCAAGCCTTTTTCCTTCGAACGATTCCTGAAAGCAGTTAACAAAGCCATTGAGAAAGCCCGGTATTCTCAAAATCAGGGAGAGATATTACCACCGGATTCCCGGCAGGATTTCATTTTATTAAAATCAGATAAAAAGCTTTATAAAGTACTGCTGTCTGAAATCCTTGTCATTGAAGCAACAGGAGATTACCTGAAAATCTTCTGTGCGGAGAAACCTCTCATCGTTCATGGCACAATCGCCGGGATCCTTGGCAAACTTCCGACCGCTGATTTCATCAGGGTTCATAAATCCTTTATCATCTCCATTAACCGGATCAATTATATTGAAGGGAACCAGATCAGGATCGGAAACACGTTCATCCCGATCGGAAGGAGTTATAAAGAAGCAGTGGAACGCCGCCTGATTCATCCTATGTAACGTGTGACGCGTCACACGTTACGAATTATCGTCACCTTATCAGTTAACTAAGAATGAATGTTGTTTTTATTCTTTAATACCCTTTGAAGAATTCATCAAAGGGAAGAAAAATTAATTGTGAAATGAAAAATTTGTACATTTATTGAAATTGCAGGCACCAAGATTCAGGTAATGAACGAACCAGTAAGACCCATTCATTTGATATTATTTTTCAGGTTTTTCCGTTTGATAATGTTGTTGTTTACCCTCTTTATCCTGTTATTTTCTCCCTTGCAGGGTCAGAAACAGGATTCCGTGGTCCTCTTTTCACAACTGAAGACAAAGGATGAGTATAAAAAACTGGATGCACTGGAGAAAATCTATGAGGATTATTACCGCGCTTTCCCCCTAAAAGCATATTCTTATACATTACAGGCGCTCTCTCTTTCCAGGAGACTGAATGATAAAAAAGCCGAGGCCTCCGCATGTAATGCCATTTCCATTTATTATTCATTAAAGGGGAATATTGATTCAGCGTTTTATTTCGGACAGGCCGGAATGGAAATCAGTAAGTTTATTAATTCCGGACCCTTCATTGCCAGGAGCTACGGAAGGCTGGGTGAAGTTTACAGGACCAAAGGCGATAAAGCCAGGGCTATCGAATTTCTGCTAAAGGCCATTGAAATGGATCCGGCAAATAAAAGCAGCATTGCAGGGTATTGCCTGAACCTGGGAATAATGTACGGAGATGCCGGCTGCCCGGAAAGATCAGTGTATTATTACCTGAAGGCCCTGAAAATAAGGGAGGCGAAACAACAGTGGATTGATGCCGGTTACCTGTATTGCAACTTGTCGGGGTTTTATTTCCAGCCCCCATATACCGACCAGGGATTTAAGACTCTGGATAAGGCAATCGACATGTTCAGGAAGGCCAAGTTCCCCAAAGGTGAAAGTTATGCCAATAACATCCTCGGGATGACATGGTTCTCGAAAATGGATTACGGGAAGGCCTTATTTTACTATCGCAGATCCCTGGCACTCAATTCCCTGGATACTGTTACAATCCGCTCGGGATATTCCTTTAACCTGACCAATATCGGCGACACCTGGCTGAAATTGAAACGGGCTGACTCAGCACAATACTACTACTCCCTGGCTTTGCGTTTTTCAGGCAGTGACAAGGATTACCTCCCTATGGCCTGCACCTATCTTTCACTTGGGGAGATGAATACACAACTGAAAAATTATTCAAAGGCCGTTGAATTCCTTAACAAAGGTCTTTATTATTCGAAGCTGGTCAATTACCGGGTCCAATGGGAAGAGGCTTATAATCTTTTATCCGAATGTTATGAGGCATACGGAGATCACGTGAATGCGCTGGCTTATCTCAAAAAGCGCAATGAGGTCAGAGACAGCATCCTTACAGAAAAGGCCCACCAGGACGTGACCAATATGATGATAAAATATGAAACCCAGAAAAAGGATGAACAGATCCGTATGTTGAATGATGATTCCCGTCACAAGCAAAGAAAAATCCGGATTGCTGTTATTATAATTCTTTTGATTCTTTGCCTGTCCGGACTTACGGCTTATCTGGTCTGGCATTATTACCATAAAAAACTCCTTCCGAAAGTCAGGAACATGAATTTTATCCAGGAAAAGATCGATATTGTTAAGGAAGGTGATAACCGCAAACTGAAGGCATTATACAAGGTCCTTCCTCCCAGGCTCAAGCCTCATGAAATCTTTCAGCCGCCGGAAGCCGAAATGAATAAAGATCTCATGGATAGGCTGGAAGGCCTGCTGATCAGAGACAAGATCTTCCTGAATGAAGATCTTACACTTGCTGAAACAGCACGGCAATTAAGTACAAATACCTCTTATCTTTCACGGCTGATCAATGAGCATTACCAGGTCAATTTCAGCGCATTCTTAAACAGGTTCCGGATTCAGGAAGCCCAGAAGATGATCCTGGATGATAAGTTTAACAATTTTTCGATGGAAGGAATCGCGAAAAGTTCAGGGTTCAGGTCAAAATCCACGTTCAACCAGGTCTTTAAAAATTCAACCGGACTGACACCTACCGAGTTCGCCATCCAAAACGGAAAAGTAAGGGCTTAGCCAGCACTTTTGTATGCTTGTTTCTGAGAACAGAACAGGGACTGACTAATAAGTAACAAGATTGCTCTTTACCGCTAAGCTGCTAAAGCGCAAACCTGCCTGCCGGCGGGCAGGGAACGCAAAATCAATAATTTAATTTTTTGCGTCTTCGCGTCTTAGCGGTGTAAAATAACTTATTAGTCAATCCCTGTATCCCTATTCAGGTTGATGAATTATTATCTTCTGAACAACCCGGGAAACTTTTATTTCTTGTCATATTCATCTTTTGTGATGAATTTGATTTTGGCAAAATCTTCCATGGTGGTAATGACTACAGTAGTCCAGCTACCCGTAGTTTCAACTTCTGTTCCGGCTTTCAGGTCTTTTCCCAGTTCTTGTTTAATTAATGACTGAAGTTTAGTGCCCTGAATTTCTTTTCCATCCTTATCAAGAGCCATGTAATAAACCCAGATATCCTTATATTCAAACTTTATATCTGTATTAATTTTCAGGGATATCTTGATCCCCAGGCCCATCGAATTAACCCTGTCGACCGAAATCTTTTCAATACTATATGGCTGATCTTTCAAGGGTTCAAATGGAAGAGCTGCAGCCAAAGGATTTGCTTTCATGCTTTCTGTAATTTTAGAATCCCATTCTTCCTTTAACTGTTGCTCCTCTTTATCAAGTTTAAAAGCTTTTTGCAGATCAGTACATTCTTTAAGCTCCTTGTCCTTTTCATGGATTTTGGTCCTGTAATATTTCTGAATTGAGGGTATTTCACCAAGAAACTCATTTTTTGATGTTTTCATCCCTCCGCCACAACCGGTTAACAGGAATATTAACAAGCTGACGGTTGCCATAAAAAAATACTTTTTTGTTTTCATTGTTTCTTTTTTTTGAGTTGTTAAATTGATTTCGTTCTTTACATGGATCATGTTATAAAAAATTATGATTGGGATAACTCCCTGATCAGTAAGTCTGGATGATCACAAAATCAAAATTCTGATTGATAAATCCTTTTACCTCTTTTTCGTCGATCATTGCAGTTGCGTAGGCCAGACCATTGGAGAATTCTTCAATTTGTTTAAAATATCCGGGAGCCAGGATATCCTTCCCATCCGGTGATAACACACCAAAACAATACGATATATTCGTTCCTAAATCTTCCTTCCATAATATCCATCCGTTTTTAAGAACCTTAACCACCGTGGTATTTAGTTTTCGTACGATTTTTCCTGTTTTATCAATAATTGCATAGCCACCGGCATTGTCATTATAAACAACTGCGCAGCCATTCCTGAATTCACTGTTCAGCTGATAGTGGTTATATATGAATGGAAGTACAGTTTTACCATTCTGATCGATATACCCCAGGTCATCCTTTGAATTCTGAACAGCAGCCAGTCCCTCGGAAAAATTGCCCGGTTTGTTTTTGTAGTCAAACGGTATCTTTACTTCACCCTTGGTATTGATGTAGCCCCAATACCAGTTCACTTTATTCTGAACAGGAACAAGGCCGCCGCTAAAGGATCCTACTTCGGCATAGTTTGAAGGGATGACCGCCCATTTCCCCTGGGTGTTAATAAACCCGTATGAACTTGTTTTACTGTCGAATAACTTTGTCAGCCCTTCATGGAACGGTTCAATCTGATGAAAAACGGATCCGAATATCTGACCAAAATTGATGGCTCCGGGAATATCCTGACCCTGTTTGTTGATGAAGTGGTATGAGCGGGCCATGGTTGAACTGGTTTTCTCCACAATGGCAAGGCCGCTTTCAAAATTCGTGGCACCGGTAAATTTCTGGGGTTTGAATAGTTGCTGTCCCCTTTTATCAATAAAAACGGGCATACGTCCCATGCCTGAAGGATCCTGTGTGCCTACCATTGCAATCCCCGAGGAAAATTTCGGGTTCTGGAATCCTGTCCAGGAAAAATACTTAAAGTCAATAACCACGTTTCCGGTGGTGTCGATAAAACCCCAGAGATCATTTTTCTTTAGCGCGCATAAACCTTCGGTGAATACATACTTCTCCCAATTGTCGAACCTGACCTCTTTGGCATTGATTAATGAGGGCTTTTTTGCGGCAGCTGTGCTGGCAACCTGGCCTTCCCCTGAAGTGCCTACTGTTGATATTGCTGTGGCAACCGCGATACCTATTGCTCCTACTTTTTTTAATTTTGCCACTTCTTCCGGATTGGCCGCAATAGCCCTGATCTTCTCCGTGAACCCACCGATGAGTTTATCATCTGATTTCTTTGAAGGGAAAACTGCATCTGCCCAGCCATTTGTGTTTAATGTCTGCCGGTTCTTAATTGCAATTGTCAGGTTCTCATTCGAATAAGTAAAGACCAGTTTTGCCCTGTTTTTGATCAACCCGGCATTGTACTCCCTGAAGTCGGATTCAACAAAGTCAGGCAATTTTGAATTTGCCACCGTGAGGTCATTGTCACTGAGCACTTTATAAACTATGTCCCAGACGTTCTCCGCCTTGAGCCCGGTGACCTGATTATCGGATTGGGCCATTAAGGATTGTACTATAAACATCGATGCATACAGCATCCCGAATCTTAAAAACTTTTTCATAGGCTTTTGTTTTGAGTTTGATTTATTGTTGAGTTTCCTTACCGGGCAAAAATATTATACGGTTTCCCTGATTAAAAATAATGGCAGACCGGATTTATAAATCCGCACCGGAACGTTTTCATGAACCTGTTGATTTTGGGCCTTCAGGCAGAAAATTCACATCAGGAAAATTCCACCTGTAACAAAATCGGAACTCATACATAAGTAAGAAATGGAATCACGGATATGAAATCCAGGATATGCTGAATTGATGGAAAGCGCCCTGGTGGTATCTGCCCGAATGAGCGCTGCTAAATATTTTATAGAGTTGCTCCAGATGTAAATCCCCCCCATAGAAATAAATTCCTGTAATCAGGCAACTTTTTAATTAATCCTTTATCTCAATAATGTATATAATTTAATCTTATTTCTATGAAAAAGATTTTTACATTTTTGGGTGCCTTATGCATTTGCCTGAGTTCGATTGGGCTTTATGCGGAGACAGACACGGTAACATGCACTTTTTTCATGTACTCCAAAGCATCTGTCGGGTGTAATGTTTATACCGTTTATGCGGGAAATGCACCCAGTTCTGCCACCTTCAACTGGAATTTTGACGGTGGTATCATTGTTTCCGGTTCAGGGCCAGGGCCTTATTATATTCGCTGGGATACTGCCGGTTATAAAACGGTATACCTGAATGTAGTCTACCAGGGCCAGTACTGTTATGGTAGCAGGACCATCCATATTGTCCCTCCTCCCCTGGTCTATAATGTAACCGGTGGCGGGAGCTATCCTAACGGTGGCTCGGGAGTTTCTATAGGGCTAAGCGGTTCGCAACCCAATTATAATTATTATCTCTATCTCAATGGTGGTACCCAAAGTGTGGCGAATAAAACCGGTGATGGAAATGCGCTCAATTTCGGTTTATTCACTGCAGCCGGAACCTATAAGTGTAAAGCAAAAGTTGACAGCAGTTCATCCACGTGTTTAATCAGTATGAACGACAGCGCTGTGGTTACGATTTCAGGATATGCACCGGAACAATATATATGTATGGTTACCTATGATACCGCAACCCAGCGAAATATGATCGTCTGGAATAAAGTCACGGGCCAGCGCCTTTCTCATTTCAATATTTTCAAACAGACCTACCAGGAAAATGTGTTTACAAAAATTGGCGAAGTACCCTATGCCAGTTTCAGTACTTTCGTGGATACAACAACAAATCCTGTTGTCATGGCTCAAAAATATGAAATGACCGTTTCTGATTCCATCGGAAATGAATCATTAAAATGTCCTTATCATAAAACCGTGCACCTGGAGGTGAGCCCTGGTGTGGCTGGATTCAATCTCATCTGGAACCCTTATGAGGGATTTACTTTCTATACCTACAGGATACACCGGAAATTTAATACAGGTGCCTGGCAGCTTATAGATTCTGTTGCCAGCGATCAGATCTCCTATACGGATCCTTATTTCACATCAGGCATTATGACTTACTACATAGAGGTTATCCGTTACTCACCCTGCAATCCGACCCTGAAATCGGGAAGTTATGAATCGGTTGTTTCCAATACCATGACTTCTGCTCCGCTTGGAATTATGGAATCCAATGCAGTAAAGGTATTGATTTATCCAAACCCGGCTCAGCAAAAGGTCAGCGTTATGCTCCCGTCATCCGGGAGTATTGATGCTTACCTTGAACTTTATTCTGTAGACGGACGAAAATATCTTGAACAGAAAATCAACCAGCCCAAAACCGAATTGGATCTTTCCACAATTCCTTCAGGTATGTATTTCTTTAAAGTTATAAGCAAAGAAGGAATCGGGACCGGGAAATTTGTGAAGGATTAATTGGGTTCTGGGCAACGATATTCAAGGAGGTTTAATAATCCTTTTCAGGTTATCAAAACTACATTTTAACACATTTACATTATTCTATATGTGTTGGGAATTTTCTGCAACATGCAGAAAATTATTCCGTATTGAAAAGGAAACGAATCGTATATACATTGATATATATCAATTGTTCTTATCTTTACTGACGATTGGGGACAGGATCTCCTGATCACGAATAAAGAGGTTATAACCCCGGAAGAAATGCCAGATTATCTAGAAAAATCAAAAACGAACTGCATTTCTTGTGATTGCAAATCTCCCTTGTTCCAGCATGAAGGAATCATCAGGATCACCGACCATGAAATGGAGCTCCTTGATTCTGAAGCCTTGAAAAATATCAGGCTCAACCTAATTCTTTTAATCATGAAAAACAATCTTTACCCCGCAATACTATTCATGTTATTCAGTTTGTCTGCAATTCCTGCATTCAGCCAGTATAATCCTTTAACAAACAGTTTTACGATGATGACGGCTGATGAATCTGTACCGACAAGCCAGACAATTAACCTGATCAATTATACCTCAGCATCCGGCATAGATTGCACTATCAATTCTTTCTGGGCAATCTCATCGACAGGAATAGATAAATTTACACTTAACGGAAGCCTGATAACAAATGTCGGGACAACCATTATTCCAGGGGTTTTTGATCCTAATCTTGCATTCTGTAATAATTTAAACGGGGGAGCATTCAGCCCGACATTTTATTCAACACAAAATTTTAACCAACCGGTTTATTATAACGGGACCGGAGTAACAGTTACTTCTTCGATATCACCAAATCCTTTGATAAACTGTGGAGGCAATGGCAATTATCTTTATTACACTATGTATGATGCTTCCTATAAGGCAAGTGCAATCGTACGATATGACGGTTCAAGTATTATACCGGTCTATAGTTTGCGCGACTCCATCACACTAACTGTTGCTGATCTTGCGGTGGACGCTTACGGAAATGTGTGGTTTTTCACCGGTCTGAATAATGGTTTATTCATGTCCGATACGTTAAATGTTGTTTCACCCGGAGGCCAGTTGCTCAAACAGTATCCTTTTTCTTATAATACCCTGAACGGATATGGATGTTTTTTATTAAATGCCAAACTCTATGTGGGTTTAGGTGCGACCAATGTTGCCTATCCGAACACCATATTGCCCATTACGATTACTCCATCGTCAGCCACTGCCGGAACTCCTATTCCTATGCCGGGAACCGGTACTTATCTCGATATGGCAAGTTGTACACCTGGTTCACCGCTTGCGGTAAATGAACAAATCGACTTACAGGATATTATGATATACCCAAATCCTTTCACAGATCAACTTACCCTTCGTAATAATTCAAAAGAATCCCTGGAAATCATTTTATATGATATCACGGGAAGGGAATTATTGTATCAATCCTTCACCAATTATGTGATCCTAAATACTGAACAGCTTGCAAAAGGGATCTATCTTTATAAAATAATAAATAAAACCGGAGGGGAAAAAACCGGGAAGATCCTGAAAGAGTAAATGACAAAATTTTCATAGCAATCTCTTTTACATTTCCCCCCCGCTGAAAGGCAGTGATACCTGGTTCACCCGCAATGTATAATGCTTCACACATCTTTATCCATTGAACCCGGGTTGATCAATTTATTCATTATTGTTTCCCCTGAATTCCACGAATCCTTTTTCAAGATTTATTTTCGTTTGCAGATACTATTTTTCAAGAACCCCTGTTTAGTCTTCTTAAATATACTGACTAACTAACTTGTTCAAGCAAACCGTGTATGACGAAAAGGTATACCCCCTGCCTCAAGGTTGGCAGGTTTTAACCTTAAAAATTCTAAAAGATGAAAAAAATCACGATCATGCTGATCTGCTGGGCAAGTACCCTGGCGGTTTTCGCCCAGGATACACAAACAACTCCTGCATCCGCCGGTACAAATGAGATCCATACCCTTTTTAAAAAAGGTAATGGAAGTTGCAAGGTCCCCCTGGGATATTTTATCGAAATGAACGGCGGTTATACGCAATTCAGGCATAAAAGTGTTTTTCTCCCTGGTATGAGTATGGGTGTTATTCTCAATCACCATTGGACGGTTGGATTAACGGGTAGCATTATCGGTAACATGAATGGGGTGAGCTATCACCATACCAGTCATGACTCCACCGGCTCGACCAAGCATAGAACCACCCTGAACGGGGGATATGGCGGCCTTTTAGTGGAATATACATTGTTTCCCAGGTCACGGGTGCATGTTGCATTTCCGCTGATGATAGGAGGCGGGTATATGTACCGATCCCGTCAAGTGTATCATAGTGACTCTGTGTTTTCCTACAGTTCTTATCACGACTGGAATCACGGGATTATTTCCAGTGATCATTTCTTTGTTGTTGAACCCGGGGTGAGGGTTGAATGCAACGTGGTTAAATCACTGCGGATCGGTTTGGGTATCAGCTATCGTTATGCTCCTGATTTCGACCTGAAACACACCTCTTCTGATCTGCTCAACCAGTTCACGGCCAAACTCATCCTGCGTTTCGGAAAATTCTGAAGCAGGGATTTGCAGCAGCGGATCTTTCCGAAGGTTAATTACTTCATTCGCGTACAGCATAAACCCCCATCCTGTGTTTCAGGAATGGGGGTCTTTTAAGAAGGAAGGATAATGATTAATCCAATTTCACAAACTTTTCCGTTTTTGCGCACTTTCTTCCTGTGAACCTGACGAGATAAACCCCACCTGGCAGGTTACTAATATCCAAACAGGTCCGGGGTTCTGTCACCTGCAAGGTCATTACTTCCTGTCCTGATATGGTCAATATCGTTAAGATGCCATTATCAATAAAATCCGGGACATCGATCGTGATCTGGTCCCCTGCCGGATTTGGGTGAATATTAATTCCACCCGGATTTGTGGGTTGAGTTACCCAAACACCATAATCAGTTGTTTTCAGGATCGTTCCATAATCCCCTGCTGAAAACCCGGTGAACCCCCTGGTGATGCATACACTACTGAGGTGCTGAACTGTTCCTGATCGCTGCAGGTTCCAGCTTTGGCCTCCGTCTGTGGTTAACTGAATGGTACCGTTTTCTCCAACTACATATCCTGTATTCTGATCCTGAAAATAAACAGACCGAAGTGATTCGGAGTTGGTACTGGGACATGGTAACCATGTTAATCCACTATCCGTCGTCTTTAATATCACACTGTAGTTGCCAACCACAAAGCCAGTGTTTTCGTTAACAAAAAAGACATCTTCCCAGGTATAATCTTCACCATAGGTTTCCAAGGTTGTCCAGTTTGATCCTCCGTCTGAAGTTTTCAGGATCGTCCCGTAGGTTCCGACAGCAAACCCGGTATTGGCATTTAGAAAACAAATGGCTTTCAGGTATCTTGATGTGCCTGAGGTCTTGGATATCCAGGTGCTGCCTCCGTCAGTTGTTTTCAGGATCGTTCCCCAATCGCCAGCAATCCATCCGGTATTTTCATCTATAAAAGTGACGGCATTCAGATGTTGGTTTGTCCCTGAAACCTGTGTCTGCCAGTCATCGCCTCCATTGATTGTATTCATGATTTTCCCTGATTCTCCGACTACATACCCAATGGCAGCCGATGGAAAAACGACACAGTTAAGTGGTGTCTGGGTGCCGGATGAAAGGATGCTCCAGGATTCCCCGGCATCGGTTGTTTTAACAATTCTTCCGGAGTCACCAACCGCAAAACCGGTGAACTCGTCGGGGAAAGAGAGGGAAGATAGATTTGTTAAGGTTCCGGTAAACATGTTTGAATAGGTTGTTCCTCCATTTGTGGATTTGAACATTTTCCCATGCTGGGGGGAAGAAAATGTTTGCCCAAGGATAAACCCTGTATCTGCTTCCGGATAATAAATCGCCCAGCAGTATGTGCTTGCATCGACGGTCATTTTCGACCATGAGCCACCTCCATTGATAGTTTTTAATACGATGCCATTCTCTCCTGCAGCAAAGCCGGTATTTGCATCCACGAAATTAACCGTATTCAGATCTACAGCAGTGCCGGTTGTCAGCAGGTTCCAGGATACTCCCCCGTCAACCGTTTTAATAACCGTTCCGTGTTCCCCGGCCGCATAACCGGTGGTACTGTTAATAAAGTCAATGGACTGGATGTACCCCCAGTCGTTTGTATGCCAGCAATCGTTCCAGGTGATCCCGCCATCGGTTGTCCGCTGTATTATACTATTTAATGTATTTTTATCCTGTCCGCCTATGAACCCCAGATCGGGTGTCAGAAAGCAGATTGCCAGAATGTTGTCGAATGAAATAGCAGATAAGGGATTCCATGTAGCTCCACCGTCTATGGTTTTTTTAACCGTCGGTGCATTCGGATAATTATTACCGATCAGGTATCCCGTATTCTGGTTTGGGAAATCAACACCGTCATATACATAATAATCCTCATGCATGCTGGTCCATGTATTACCCCCATCAATGGTTTTCAGGATGGTACCGCCTTCTCCTACCACATAGCCATTATTTGCATCAATAAAATGGATGCCTGAAAGCCATACACTGGTACCCGAATTCAGGTTGGTCCAATTCATACCCCCGTCGGTGGTTTTGAGTATGGTTCCCACCTGGCCTGTGATAAAACCCGTAGAAGTACTGGTAAAAAAGATTCTTTGCGGGATATTACCGGTCGGCTTGGGGTTTGACCATTCCCATGGCTGCGCATTCAATATGCATGCGCAAAACATAAGAAATAATAGTGTAAGTGATTTTTTCATTTGGATTTTTATTATCAGAGTAAGGTTACCAGGGTTGAGAACTTTGAGTTTGCCGGAAAAGAATGGCTGGCTTTGTTTACAATATTACAAATTATTCCCGATAAAATTATTTATCCTACCGGTATCCTAAGTATTCCATTATACAATTTTGCTGTTTCAACCGGTAGAAAACATTTTAATGTGGCTTTTGAAAAATAAGGCCAGGGTATACATTTCGTCTATCCCGTCTATAAACCCCAGGGTACGGATACCCGGGATCAAAATATTTCAGTCTGCAGTTTAAGGATAGTTGACACTAAAAACTTGCGTGATTGAAAAAGAGGACTTTCAAGGAAAAAAAAGCAAGTAAATTTTTATTTAGACTGTTTCTATGTTAGCTTTGCATTTTGCTTTTATTAATTGTGATATCAGAATCAATACATTTTTAAATCTTTAAATTAAAAAGGAGAAATCAAATGAAATATATAATGAAGATCCGGATGTCTATAGAAAAGGGCAATGAAGCCCTCAGGGATCCGCAATTTGGACATAAGATGAGTGAACTGCTTGCCGAGATTAAGGCAGAAGCAGCCTATTTTTCAACAGTGAATGGCCAAAGAGGTGCATATGTCATCTTGAATTTGAACGACGCATCTGAAATTCCTGCGATTGCAGAGCCATTCTTTTTGTGGTTGAATGCCGATATTGATTTCCTGCCGGTAATGAAACCGGAAGATCTTGCGAAAGCAGGTCCGGCAATTGGTGCAGCTGTGAAGAAATGGGGGTAGTCATTTTAAATGGTAAAATGGCAAAATCTAAAAATTATAAAATGATTTTGCCATTTTTCATTTTACTAAAAAGGTTTGACCCAAGTATTAAACCAATAATCGTTAAAAATTAGTAAAATCCTGCCAATTTCAATTTTTCCTTTTGCATTTTTTCCGGAGAACAATCATTTTGAAAAAGTACCTCCGCAAAAAATCAAGACTTCTGGGTTTACTTGTCATTTTTCGCGGTGTATCTTCCGGATTTTCCGGGGAACCGGTTTCGTCCTCCGCAGGGATCAATTTCTCCGGCGCAGGATTCGGGTATAATTTTGTTCGTACAAAACCCAAAAAAACCAACGCCATGAAAACAATTGCAAAAACCCTCGTCGCCATCAGCATCCTGATGATTTCTTTACAAGTAATTGCCGGAAACCCGACAGCCTTCTCTACTGTACATTATAAAGTACTGACCCACCTGCAAACTGTTCCTCAGATTCCTGGTATGAATATCTATGTTGTCATTACCGATGGTAACAACAAGATGGTCACTTCTCCCCAATTGCTCCGTACAGGTAAGAATTCCTATGATTTTTATGAATCCGAAGGAACATTCGGAACCCGGGTGGCTCAGCTGATACTTCCGGAAGGCTACCCAACTGAAATTCTTCAGTATGTACCGGATGCCAGGAGCGGGAAATTCATCCCCGGCCATGAATACCAGTTTAACCTGTTCATCAAAATTCAGAAACTTGGTGAAGTTGACGAATGATCCTCTGTTTATTACCTGAAAAGCCGGACAGTTATTGCCCGGCTTTTTTGTTGATGCTGAAATCGTATTTTCACCGGATGACCTTGTCACCCGGAATCAAAGGTTATTTCACTTCCGGTGAACAATTAAAGAAGAATCCATCGGGCAGGAACCTGCTGTCGATGATTTCACCTTCCCTGAACTTTTCAGGGTTGAATGTGCCGCTTGTTTTATCCTCGTATGACGAGAGCACCTTGAATTCGGTCCTGCGGTTCGCCTGGTGTTCTGGTTCGGTGCAGGGAACACCATTACTGCATTTATTTACCAGCTGGGTTTCTCCATATCCATGTGCCTTGATCCGAGATGGGTCAATCCCGGCGGAAATAATATACTGAACAGCAGATTCTGCACGGTGTTGTGAAAGCCGTATATTGTATTCATCGGATCCGCGACAGTCGGTATGAGAACCCAGTTCAACGGTAATCGCATTCTCTTTCATGATCGTTACCAGGTTATTCAGCGAGGGTTCTGCATCCTTCCGGATATTCCATTTATCAAAGTCATAATAGATGTTCTCCAGTTTGAATTTCCGGTTCAGGCTAAGTTTATCCAGGAGAAGGTCTCTGGGAATGGAAAGATCAGTCCGGGTCTGGGTCACATCAAAAGTGAAAGGAAGACAGTCGGCAATATAACCATTCTGCATGGCTTTCACGAGGTAGTGTGTGCCTTTTTTCACCGGGGTTTTAAAACATCCGTTTGAATTTGCTTTAAGGATGAGGACTTTCCCGGATTCATTGTCGAGTAAAAAGACGGTTGCTCCCGGAATGGGTTCCAGTGTCGTCTTATCTTTCACACATCCTGAAACGAAATCAGGTGGTGGCGTTGCAATTGTTGATTTCTGTTGTTCCACAGGGATACGGTTGAAACAATAAAGATCATCCGCTCCTTTACCATCAGGGCGATTGGAGCAGAAGAGGCCTTTCCCTGTATTTTTATATTCAGCAAGGCTGAAGTCATCATATGAAGAATTCACGGGTAGCCCAAGATTTTTCGGGGGGGTCCATTTTCCATCAACCATTCTGGTAACGAAGATATCCAATCCACCAAATCCCGGGTGCCCGTCGGATGAAAAATAGAGATCTCCGTTATCGGCGATAAAAGGGAACATCTCATTCCCGAAAGTGTTGATGACGGTCCCAAGGTTTACAGGATTGCTCCATTTCCCACCTTCACGCGTACAGTAGTAAATGTCGGTTCCACCGGATCCTCCTTTCATATCAGAAACAAAATAGAGCGTTTTTCCATCGGGTGACAATGCAGGATGCCCAACGGAATATTCATTATTATTTAGGAAAAAGGGTTTGAGTTTTTCCCATTTCCCGTCTTTCCGTGTGGCATAAAAGATCTTCAACAGGTGGGTCCGGATATTTTTTTTGTCTTGTTTTCCTTTATCCCTGTGAACGAAGGTCCGGTTAAGGAAGATTTCAGTATAGGTCTTGTTAAATGTGGCTGGCCCGTCGTGGAATTCCTGGTTGAGTAATCCCGGGGCAAGACTTGGTGCGTTAAAGTCGTTGTAATAATCATCCGGGTATAAAGGATCAGCGCAAAAGAGGTGCAGGAAGTTGTTTCCTGTCCATCCATATTTTTTACCATCCAGTTTGGACAGGATTCTGTCGCTGGTATAAATAACTCCGTTGTCATAAAAAGCCGGTCCGAAATCCGATTGTTTTGAATTCAGTGCCGAAGCATTTTTAATTTCATAGGCCGGGGGATGCGATTGCCAGGCCATCGCGCTGTCGCAGAAAGCAGCATAAATTTTTCCCAGTTTGTCTTTCGATGTGATCGAATCATAATGCAGGAAGATGATTTTTGCCTTCTGGTATTCGCCAGTGGCACGCAAGGCCTGTCCATAGTAATAAAAGTTCATGGGATCGGTATTTCCGGTCACAAGAGCCCTTCCGTACCAGGCTTTTGCATTCAGCATGTCATTCTGTTTACGATAGCATTCCGCAATCAACAGAGTAGCTTCATTTATGGTTTTGGGATCGTTCTTGCGGATGGCTTTCTGAAGGATCGATACCGCTTCCGAGTAATTGAAGAGGTTCATCTGTTTTTTTGCTTTTTTTATCTGTCCGTAAGTCGGAATAGCAATGATGATCGCAAGGAGAAGGACGAATAATGATGTACGCTTGTTCATACGCTGATCTGTTTAAAAATTAAAAATACCTGGGAGTAAGCATACGGTTCCTGTCGAAGATATCAAAACAACATCCAAGATGGATTTCATGAGAGCCCTTATTGTATTGTTGCAGGGAATTGAACCAGATGTCATAAGAATAACCGAATGTGAAGTTTTTCGTAATGTTAACCTCCACCAGTAAGCCCAGGGCAGCATCGGTACGGTAAGAAGCTCCAAGCGTCAGAACCTTATAGATCATGAAGCTGGCGTTCAGATCTGTCTGAAACGGTGCATTCTCAACATATTTGCATAAGATCGATGGCATGAACACCACGTTGTCTCCCAATGGGAAGGCGCCTCCTGCCATTCCGTAGAAATGCCGGAGCAGCTTGGTATAGCTGTTCTTGGTATCGGTCGGCGATGTGCTTGAAACGACCATCTGGTTCTGCAACAGGTGCTTGGAGGATACTCCTACATAAAACTGGCTGCCATAATAGTAGATGCCAAAATCAACATCCGGTACAACCTTGTTCTTGACCTGGTTATTCAGCTCAAAATCATCTCCGTTCTTAGGATCAAGGGCATTCCAGTCGATATCGGCATATTTGATCCCGGCCGCAACTCCAAAGCACAGTTTCGTGGTCGGGAAAATAACCCGGTAAGCGAATGAGCCCAATACCCCATAATCAATTGACGGTCCAAGTTCATCCCGGATGGCATCAAAACCCAGTCCGATATGGGGGTTCCTTAAAGGCGTATGTGCCGTAAACGAAATGGTTCTCGGAGCACCCTGAATGCCCACCCACTGGATGCGGGTGAGCATATCCATGGCAAAGAGTTCCTGGCTTCCGGCATAGGCTGGGTTCAATTCCAGCTTGTCATACATATACTGGGTGAAAAGGACATCCTGTTGGGAAAAAGCTGAAAAGCTAACAAACAGGAGGACGATGATCATTATCTTTTTCATTTCTGATATTTTAAACATTCATAACTATTTTAATCGAAGACATTATGAGGATCCTGAATTAGTTCGAACTTCCCCGGATCCACACCCATCCGGTTCGGGTTCCTCCATCTCTGATCGTTATTATATAGTAGTATGTTCCATCAGGCAAAGGATCGCCTTTATAATTGTCCCCCTTCCAGACCTGTGAAGTATTGTTGTAATGTTCAAAGGAATTGACCTTATCCCCCCAACGATTAAAGACCTGAACGGTGTTATCCGGGAATTTCTCAATTCCATCGATAATCCATCCATCATTTATTCCGTCGCCGTTTGGTGTAATGACATTGTGGATGATCAGCCAGGATGTCGGGGACTCGGAACTGATAAAGATATAGACTTCAGTCGTGCCACAAACTTCCGGATACTGATTATAACATACGGTATAGCATAAGGAATCAATTCCCGTGAAATCACGCGCAGGCGTATAGCGAATTGTATTATCGCTGAAAACATTGGCTAATCCATGTCCGGGACCGCCACAGAGTGCCACACCAACTGTCAGGTTTTTCGAATAACTGTCGTTGGACAGAACACTTATGTCGATCGGGATATTGACTGCTGTAGTATCGAAGTCCCTGACCGCTATGATAGTTTCGATTCCTTGATCCATAAGGATCCTCACGCTATCAGTATTCTGACAGCCTGTCATAAGGTCAGTTACAGTCAGGATGAACGTGACATCATCACCTAATATCACGGTTTCGGGATGATCTGTCGAGGCACCGATTAGTAAAGTCGCAGGTTGCCAGCTGAATGCATATACCCCCGATCCTCCTGATGCAAGTCCAAGCAACGTTGTGGAGGAATTTCGTGGAATGGTCTGATCGTTACCTGCATTGACTGTGATTGGTTGGCCTACCAGGATATTCATCTGGCTGGTTGCAGTAGCGTTTGTGCATCCGCCCGCACCATGAATGGTCAATGTCAAGGTAATAGTTCCTGATTCACCTGGTGCTGGTGTATAGGTTGGCATCAGTGTTGTTGATCCCGCGAGAACACCCAAGCCATTCGTTGTCCAGAGGATAGAACTATAATTCACTGCTGTTGCGCCTGTGACCGTAAAAGGAACGCCAGCGCAGGTTGATCCATTGGGACCTGCATCAGCAACCGGAGTTCCGGTGAGGGTCAGGATCATGTGATCAACAGCAACTGCACAAGGAATAATCGGATCGATCGTAATGGTCAGGACAACAGTTCCGGTAAGAATATCCACTAAACTTGGCGTATAAACCGGGTTCACTATATGCGGATCGTTGAAGTTTCCTGTCCCGCTCGTTGTCCAGACCACAGCACTGTAATTTGTGGCTGAGGCACCTGAAAGTGTGAACGGGTCCGGTCCGCAACTGGTGGCATCAGGACCTGCATTTGCAGTAGCTGATAGGGAAATCGTCAGAACCATCTGATCTGTTACAGGCTGACAAGGTGCAAACGGTGTCACGGTAAGCGTAAGGGTCACCGGTCCGGTCTCCCCTGCAGCCGGGGTGTAGGTTGGCGTGATGGTACTGGCGTTTGTGAGTGTTCCCAGCCCATTATGGGTCCATAAAATAGAAGCATAATTCTGAGCGGAAGCACCCAAAATCATATAAGAGACACCCTCGCAGGTTGATTGATCTGGTCCTGCATTGGCAACAGCCTCTTTTGAGATCATCAGCGTCATGTTATCTGAAGCGGCAGGACAGGGATCCCCTGCAACTGCAGTCAGCGAGAGAACCACATGTCCGTTGAGGATATCAGCCGCGCTGGGTGTATATACCGGATTGAGGATTGTTGGGTTATTAAAAGTTCCGGAACCTGAGGTACTCCATACCAATGAAATGTAATTGGTGGCAGTTGCAGCAGAAAGCGTTACCGGGACTGACCCACATGTGGATATATCCGGCCCTGCATCAGCGGTAGCTTTCGGCGTGATTTGTAATAACATGAAATCCGTAGCTGTCCCGCATGGAATATATCCATAAACGGTCAGTGTCAGTGTAACGGTTCCAACTTCATTGGTTGCCGGAGTATAGGTCGGAGTCAGCGTACTGGCATTGGTCAATGTTCCCAATCCGTTGGATATCCAAAGTATTCCGTTATAGTTGGAAGCTGTCGCACCTGAAATAGTATAAGCAGAGCCCTCGCAAATGCTCACATCCGGACCTGCATATGCTTCCGGCGCCGGTGTAATGTCCAGGGTCATCTGGTCGCTGACGGTTCCACAAGGCTGGTTTCCGGTAACGGTAAGGGTGAGTGTTACAGGGCCTGTTTCATATGGAGCAGGGATATATGTAGGAGTTAATGTCGTAACTCCACCCAGTGTACCGGCTCCATTATCTGTCCAGAGAAGGGAGCTGTAATGCTGTGCTGTTGCCCCTGAAACAACGAACGGCTGGTTCTGACAGGTACTTCCATCCGGACCTGCATCTGCAACCGGCGCCCTGACAATGGTCAGGATCATAGAATCCCTGACGAATGTACAAGGAGCATTTCCGTTGGCTCTCAGGAACAGCTTGAGATTACCTGCAAGAACATCAGCTGTGCTGGGGGTATAGATCGGGTGAAGGATCGTTGGGTCAACGAAAGTTCCTGTTCCGCTGGTTGTCCAGAGGAGTGAACTGTAGTTCGAAGCGGTTGAACCCAGTACGGTAAAGGTTGAGCCTTCGCAGATTGTTGCATTTGGTCCTGCATCAGCAAGCGGTGCAGGGTTGATGTTCAGAGTCATCTGGGATGTAACAGATCCGCAGGGGGCATTACCGAATACCGTAAGGGTCAATACAACCGGGCCTGTTTGTGCAGGTGTCGGTGTGTATGTCGGATTCAGCGTTGTTGCATTGGTAAGTATACCCGGACCCGGAGCTGTCCATAATAGTGAAGTATAGAACTGCGCTGTAGCAAGCGTCACCATGAAAGGAACTCCCTGACATGTGGATGAATTCGGTCCAGCGTTAGCAATTGGGGCCCTGTTAATGGTAAGAATCATGAAACTGCTTGCATTGGCACAAGGTGGATTCGACGTAACAGTAATGGTCAGTGTAACGGTACCTGCCAAAATATCTGCAGCACTTGGCGTATAGATGGGATGCAGAATTGCAGGATTACTGAAGGTTCCTGTACCTGAGGTGGTCCAGTTGATACCGGAAGAATATTGGGTTGTCGATCCGTTCAGCTGATAGGTCGAACCTTCACAGATCGTGGCATTCGGGCCGGCATTCACGATTGCCTGGCGGGAAATGCTCAGGGTCATCGAACTGCTGGTATTCGCACAGGGAACATTGGCAACCAGGTTCAGCGTCAGTGTTACACTTCCTGCAGCGATATCTGCTCCACTCGGAGTATAGACCGGGTGCAGGATCGTGGCATTGCTGAACGTTCCGGATCCGGAAGTCGTCCAGTTCAGGGTTGTATAATACTGGGCTGTTGATCCACTCAACGTATAGGTCGATGTTTCACAGATCGTGGCATTCGGACCGGCATAAGCGACAGCCTGGCGGGTGATACTGAGGGTCATCGAACTGGTTACACTATTACATGGAGCATTGGCGTTAGCCTGAAGCGTTAGAATCACGCTACCTGCCAAAATATCTGCAGCACTTGGCGTGTAGATGGGATGCAGAATTGCGGGATTACTGAAGGTTCCTGTACCTGAGGTTGTCCAGTTCAGTGATGAATAATACTGAGCCGATGAACCATTCAGCGTATAGGTCGTCGTTTCACAGATCGTGGCATTCGGACCTGCATTGGCAACCGGCTGGCGGGAAATGCTCAGCGTCATCGAACTGCTGGTATTCGCACAGGGAACATTGGCAACCAGGTTCAGCGTCAGTGTTACACTTCCTGCTGCGATATCTGCTCCACTCGGAGTATAGACCGGGTGCAGGATCGTGGCATTGCTGAACGTTCCGGATCCGGAAGTCGTCCAGTTCAGGGTTGTGTAATACTGGGCTGTTGATCCACTCAACGTATAAGTCGATGTTTCGCAGATCGTCGCATTCGGGCCGGCATAAGCGACAGCCTGGCGGGTGATACTGAGGGTCATCGAACTGGTCACGTTATTACAAGGAGCATTGGCGTTGGCCTGGAGAGTCAGAACCACACTTCCTGCCAAAATATCTGCAGCACTTGGCGTGTAGGTGGGATGAAGAATTGCAGGATTACTGAAGGTTCCTGTACCAGAGGTTGTCCAGTTCAGTGATGAATAATACTGAGCCGATGAACCATTCAGCGTATAGGTCGTCGTTTCACAGATCGTGGCATTCTGGCCGGCATTGGCGATTGGCTGGCGACTGATATTCAAAACCATGGTATCTGTTGCATTCACACATGGTGCTGAAGAAGTCAGGTGCAGGATCAGTTTAACACTGCCAGCTGCTATATCTGCTGGACTCGGAGTGTAAACAGGATGCAGGATCGTTGCATTATTGAAGCCTCCTGTTCCGCTTGATGTCCAGTTCAGCGAAGTGTAATACTGTGCTGATGAACCGTTAACCGTGTAGGTCGATGTTTCGCAAATCGTCGCATCCGGGCCTGCGTTGGCTATAGCCTGGCGGTTGATGATCAGAATCATGGTGTCGCGTGCATCCACACAGGGGGATACCGAAGTCAGGTGAAGGATCAGATGGACACTGCCAGCAGCAATATCGGCAGGACTTGGAGTATACGTCGGATGAAGGATCTCATCATTGTTGAAGTATCCCGTTCCGGTCGTTACCCATTCCAGGAATGAATAATGGCTTGCCGATGATCCACTAATCAGATAAGTTGATGTTTCGCAGATCGTTGCATCAGGACCGGCATTCGCGATGGCCTGGCGGTTAATATTTAAAACCATAGTATCTGTTGCATTCACACACGGTGCTGAAGAAGTCAGGTGCAGGATCAGTTTAACACTGCCAGCTGCTATATCTGCTGGACTCGGAGTGTAGACCGGATGCAGGATCGTTGCATTATTGAAGCCTCCTGTTCCGCTTGATGTCCAGTTCAGCGAAGTGTAATACTGTGCCGATGAACCGCTAACCGTGTAGGTTGATGTTTCGCAAATCGTCGCATCCGGTCCGGCGTTGGCTATAGCCTGGCGGTTGATGATCAGAATCATGGTGTCGCGTGCATCCACACAGGGGGATACCGAAGTCAGGTGAAGGATCAG